>OOAC01002319.1_pt1 | contig 10778 bp, 9 predicted proteins | sample 1671041 | NCBI WGS metagenome assembly OOAC01 (sample SAMN06348116, study PRJEB24527) | human gut metagenome | biome: human gut; feature: ankylosing spondylitis patient; material: feces | host: Homo sapiens | place: China | collected 2015-10 | reverse complement strand
CAAAGTCTTATGTCCCGTTCATATCTTTATACGGAATACTTTTCAAAAAAGTTTAAATAATTGTAACATTTTTCAAAAAAATTTGCATAAATTATGCCATTCCGTTTACTGTCTTGTATTTATACAGCATTTCTGCATGATTCTGCTCCTCAATCTGGATATCAGCAAGAATCTTTCTGATGGCTGTATCGGCAAAATTAAACACATTAGTATTATACTCTCCCGATACAAGTTTTTCAGAACCAATACTGTCTGTTGCTAAAAATGCATCGCTTTCCTTATCCTCTGACTTGCTCATCACATCATATGTTGCCTCAGGCTCATACTCTTTTCCCTCACAGTCGTTGCAGTCACATTCAGGAACTTTTCCCTCAAGAATCTGTCCTAATGTGTCATAATGCTTCTGCTCATTCTTCTCTAATGTAGAGAACAGCTCCTTTAACACAGGATCTTTAGCATCCTGTCCATACTTCTTGTACTTCTTGATACAGGTCTGCTCCTGAGTCTGTAAATCCTTAATCGTAGTCTTTTCTTTTTCATTCAATGCCATAATAAAAAGCCTCCTGATAATTAATACAACCGTATTATTACCAGAAGGCTTAACATTTATTCTTATATGTAATTATTAGAAGTCAACTTCTGTATCATAGTAGCAGCATGTAAGAAGCTTCTCCATCTCTTCCTGACTTGGCTGACGTGGATTAGAACCTGTACATGCATCAAGGATAGCATTGGCTGCGATGTCGTGTAACTTAGCCTTGAATTCTTCCTCTGATACAAATCCTGTCTCTGCTGGGAGACCACCCTCACCATAATTCTTGATGCAGTGAGGAATATTAAGGTCATCATTCATCTTTCTTAACATAGCGATAAGATTGTCAATCTTCTCATCCTGTGTATTGCCACCAAGATGTAAGAAATCAGCTATAAATGCATATCTCTTAGCTGCTGTCTCATCCTTGGCATTGAACTTGATAACCTTAGGAAGATACATAGCATTAGCTGCACCATGGATAATATGTCCACCTTCAAATGCTGCACCAGTCTTATGTGCCATTGAATGAACGATACCAAGTAATGCATTAGAGAATGCCATACCTGCAAGACACTGTGCATTATGCATTGAATCTCTTGCTGCCATATCTCCGTTGTATGATTTAACGAGGTTAGCCTGAATCATCTCCATAGCATGAAGTGCCAGTGGATCTGTGTAATCACAGTTAGCAGTTGATACATAAGCCTCAATTGCATGTGTCATGGCGTCCATACCTGTATGTGCTACAAGCTTAACCGGCATAGTCTCTGCAAGCTCAGGATCAACAATAGCAACATCAGGAGTAATCTCGAAATCTGCTATAGGATACTTAATACCTTTCTCATAATCTGTAATAATAGAGAATGCTGTTACCTCTGTAGCTGTTCCTGATGTAGATGAAACTGCACAGAAATGAGCTTTCTTACGAAGCTTAGGAAGACCGAATACCTTGCACATATCTTCAAATGTTGTATCAGGATATTCATACTTAATCCACATTGCCTTAGCAGCATCAATAGGAGAACCGCCGCCGATAGCAACAATCCAGTCTGGCTCGAACTCTGTCATAACAGCAGCGCCCTTCATAACAGTCTCAACTGATGGATCAGACTCGATACCCTCGAAAAGCTTAACTTCCATTCCTGCTTCCTTGAGGTAATCCTCTGCTTTCTGAAGGAAACCGTTACGCTTCATAGATCCGCCACCAACGCAGATGATAGCTTTCTTTCCTTCAAGTGTCTTGAGGGCTTCCAAAGAACCCTTTCCATGATACAAATCTCTTGGTAAAGTAAATCGAACCATAATAAAACCTCCGTACATAAATATTTGATTGTTAAATTATAAACAAACCCTATGCTTTTATTATATGCTTGCCCGTATAATAATTCAAGTAAATTTTATTATAATTTTTTGTAAATATTCCATGAACAATTATATATTTTTATTATCACTTACAATCCTGCCATCACTAATAGTAATTATCTTGTCAGCTAAAAGACCTACTATTTCATCTCATTTAGCAGCATTAGTAGGCTTTTTACCAACTTATGCACTGGTTTCATATGCTATTTGACACTGCCAGAATGCGAAAAGCATTTCAAAAAAGTTTTTATATTCAACTACAAGTTTCTCTCAAACAACACATAATTGTCTGCTGTTCCAGTCTGAATCTTATAATAACAAGTCTCCTCTGTTCCATCATCATATATAACTTCTGCCTCTATAAGTATGGCGTTAAGCATGTCATTTCTTTCCCAGCGTACCGTATCTGGTGATTGTTTATTCATATACCATGAGTGTGTACTTGTTGGAAATTCCATATACAATATTAAATCCAGTTCTTCCTGCTCTGCTCCCGATATCTTTTTACTTTGCGTCTTAATAACCTTTTTATCAAGGAATTCCTTAAGCTGCACCTCTCTCTTTTCAAACTGCACACGTGCATTATACGCAGTGTATTCTATAAACTTTACAGACTCTTTATCATACAGCACTGGCCACGAAAATCCCATTATATAAAGATATGATGTATCTGTGTCATGTACATCCTGTTCTACAGACCTGCTGTTTATCTTGAATTCACCCACTTGTGCCCAGTCTCCATATGTATCTTCTTTTTCGGGATACTCCACCTCCTGTCTGGCTAAACGGCTGCTTTCACTTGCTGTCTTGTCACTCTCCTGTACTTCTTTATTCTTACATCCAACTGATACACAGCCACATATAATCATCATCATTATCACAAACTGTTTAATTCTCATACATCCCCCTCACATAATAATACATAATATAGCAGTATTAATAACTATAATCAGAGGTATTCCTTTCCCCGAATTCTTTTTAAAAATGTGCCTTGAAGCGAATACTGTTTCAAGTCCGACTACTACTGCGAATAGTATCTCCTCTGCCATCAGAATAAGCATATACTGGCTTATCGTTATATTCCTGAATACCTTTGCTGTATTCATATAAGTAAGGCTTATAAGCGGTGCATTAATATATGGCATACCATAAGCCTTATACATTATTATCATTTCGATTATATACAGTAAAAATGCACTTACCCCCACCAATATGCATACAGCAGCTGCCTTAACTGTATGTTCCCATCTTCTCCCTTTCTTAGACGAGCCAATAAGCATATTCATTCCGTTCTTATATTCCACTGAGTTTTCAGTCTCTGCAATAAGAACAACTCCAAATCCTAGTATAATATATATAAGCAGTTTTCTCGTTGTTCCTTTACTGCCAAATATCTGGTCGTATCCCCGTTGTGACATAACATACGCATCTATTCCGTACTGCTCTTTTATCTGTGAAACATATTCAATCTGCTGCATATATTCGCTCATGTTATCAAGCAGTCTCTCAGCATCCATGAGGTTGTACACATATCTGCTTACATCATCCTCACTAAGTTCTCCCCGCTCATACTGTTCTCTTGCAGTATCCAGCTTTGCCTGTGCCTCATAAACATCATTTTGTCTCTGCTCTATAAGACTGGTAAATCCACTGTAATCCCTGCCACCATACTGCTGATAATATTCATCACGCTTTTTTTCATCTTCAGAATATGCTATTTTCTGGTTATTACATATAAATATTGTTATAAACACAACAACACATATTACAATCCAGCCTCTTGCTGTTATTAAAAATTTGTACATTTCTTTCCAGAAATGCGGAAGTCTGGACAAAATTCTTTGAACTCCATGTCCGATTTTTTCAATCATTTTTCCTATAAAGCCGGCGGTTCTTCCCGGACGGATAACCTTTCCAAGTAACGCAAGAAATATTGCTGATATTACAGCTATAATAATACACACCATGCACAGCACATTTACCATGCTCACAGGAACACCTGCTATCATGATATTATCATACTTCCTAAGTATATTGCTTACATTCATCACATTTATTATATTAATCTTCTTGAAAATTCTTAATCTGCCCTGCATTGATATATTCTGGTATGCAAATGCTTCCGCTCCTGCAATTATACCCACCAGCACAATTGAACTGATTCTTTTCCTGCATAACGCAAATACGAGTGATATAACAAGCACTATTGCAATAACTATCAAAGATATAATCATATATCTTATAAAAAGATATGTCATTACGCTTATCGGATAAGTGAAATTATTATATCCTGTCAGACACTGTACAGGTGCTGTAAGGGAATCCCAGCCACCATACACCACAAGCATAGAGACAAGACCGCATAACTGCATAGTCAGTGATACAAATAAAGCACCCAATCCGACTGCAGCAATGTCCTTAACTGCAATTCTCATTCTTCCATTGACAGCAGTATAGATAATCTGCCACATTCCATTATCCCTGTATTCATAAATGATATAAATAATATATATCATCAACGCAAGAACGATATAGATAGAAATATCATTCTTCAGAAACTGTTCAACTGCCCTGCTGTTTAATTCCCTAACCTGTACATTTTCAATCCTTTTATAATCATTTTCCGTTTTATTGATATTGGCTATTGATTCTGATGTACCGAACACACTGAATTTTTTCATATTCGAGGCATTTGTAATAACTGCTTTAACACTTTCTGTATATCCATCAATATAATCAGACTTTTCCTTGTATTCCTTTGCAAGTCTCTTAAATATTCTTCTATCATCCTGTGCCAGTTCGTCAGCATGCTCCTGTATCTGTTCATCTGTATGCCCATTAATCAGCCAGTTGTACTCTCTTACTTTAATCTTATAATTATCTATTCCACAGTCTGAAAAGTCCCCTGCAAAAACAGCCACGACACATATACATGCCGCAGCCAGAATTAGCAATATTGTTTTTCTATTAAGCAGTCTCCCCAGTTCTTTCATCTACCTAAGTTCCTTAATATCCCCTTTTTCAATGTTACTCTTATCAATATATACAATTTTGTTATTCACAAATGAGAACATAAACATTCTCCTGCTATCCCCATGCATAATTGAAAATATCTTTTCCTCGTCTGGAATCGTTCTCTTTGCTGCAAGCTTTCCATCTCTGTCTAACTGATATAATGTATAATCAAGTGAATTGCTCTGTTTGTTAAAATACGTTGCCATATTCTTATATCCTTCATCATCCATCCAGATATAATTTCCGTCAAATGTTATATAAAAATATCCTGTATCATTATCACTTTTATATATGCTTTCTGACTTGCCGCTGCCAAGATCATATTCATATATTATTCCATCTCCAAGACCGCTGTAATACAGCTTGTTATTGTCTGCATCTATACAGTAACTATACACATTCTTGTCAAGCAGACATTCAGTATCTTCCCCTGTAATTCTGAATATTCCTTTTCCTTCCAATGAATATAATCCCTTATCATCTTTTGAAACAGATGTCTTTAAAAAAAATGTGTCACTGCCATATGTTTTAAGCGAATTAATTCCTATACCATATCCCGTTTCTTCATATATTTTATTGCTCGAACCCGTATCAAGATTAAATCTGTACAGCCTTACTGTTACATTACCTTCTATATCTCCCGTTATCTCTTGAGATACATATGCATATCCATCATTGAAGCACATTGACACACTATCCTGTCCACTCAGGATGCATATACTTCCAAGGTCTGTTCTCTGTGTTCCGTCAGCACTTATCTGTACAAGATTTCCCTTGGAACTTATCATATATATGTACGAATTATAGTAATACAACTCACTTTTAAACTCACTTCCTGAAATATATGCCATGCACTCTTCTCCATCATGCCCACATTGTGGTTTATTACATAACACAATGCTTTCTTCCGACTTATCATCATAAAACATAAGATTATCATCTGATGCGCTACATTTATCAAGATAATAATATCCTGTGTCACATCTTGCCACCGTATGCATGCTTTCAGAAAAGTATGACTGCGTATTATCAAGCTTATCGCTTCCCACGGTTATCGTATTACCTGTTTTCCCCTTACATGACACAATCAAAACTGACATTACAACCATTAATCCTGCTGCTATTCTTCTCATTGTAATCCCCCCGAATCTACAATATTGGTATCTCTTATTTATATACGGATTTTCTTTCAAAAAAGTTTTAATTATCCCCAACAATCTTCCCATCGCTTATAGTAATTATCCTGTCCGTCACCTTCGCAATCCCTTCGTCATGCGTAACGATTATAACAGTCTTTCCAGACTTGTTAATCTCTTTAAGAAGCTCCAGCACCTCATGTCCTGTCTTCTGGTCGAGTGCCCCGGTCGGTTCATCCGCAAGTATTATGTCCGCATTGGTTACAAGCGCTCTTGCTATCGCAACTCTCTGCTGCTGTCCGCCTGACATCTTTCCCGGCAGCTTGTTTCTTTCCGATAATATTCCAAGATGTTCCATCTGTTTTAATATAATACGCTTTCTTTCCTTACGTTTAACATTGGCTGCAAGAAGCGGAAGCTCTATATTCTCATATGCAGTATAGTAATCCATCAGTGCAAAATGCTGGAACACATACCCGATCTTTTCCTTACGCAGCTTATGTACCTGTGAACGGCTTGCCGCTGTAACCTCAGTATCATCAAGAAAATACTTTCCTGCTGTAGGTGTATCCATGCAGCCTATAATCTTAAGAAGCGTACTCTTTCCGCTTCCTGACGCTCCCATGACTGCTACGAATTCGCCGTCCTCTATCTTAAGGCTTACATCATCAAGCGCCTTAGTATCATCAACCTTTTCATTGTATATCTTTGTAATATTCTCTAATCTTATCATTTAATAATCCCCCATTAATCATCACTTCCAAGAACCTCTACAGAATCATAATGCAGTATCTTTATAACCGGATATGCCATCGAAAGAATAATCGTTACCGCAATAGCTGCTATTGTCGTTAACAATGTCGTAAGATTAACGGTTATTATACCAGCCCCGGCAGTCACCACATTTATAATAACTGCACTTACTGCAAATATAATAAGAGCCGTTACGCTTAACGCAAGAATATTACATGCCATTGCACCGATTATTCTTGAATCACTCATTCCGTATATCTTCTTTACCGCAATCTCCCTGCTTCTCTGAATCAGCCAGAACTGTGACATCAGCAGGCAGTTAAATATACAGAATACATATACCATCACATTTATCTTCATATTCTCGCCCTGAAGTGCCTTAACCACATCTGACTCACCCTTTGAGTTAAGCTTCTTGGCATTTATCTGTGATTTCGCGTCCACACTCCTTATATTACCGAATACCGCAGAATAAGAATTATCAAGACTTGTTATGTTGCTTGACAATTCAATCGTATAGCTGTCCTTTCTGCATATTTCATTCATTACATTAGTTCCGAGACAATCTATATTAAGAACCATCTTGTAATCATAATAATCTGATGTACTGCTTCCTATAACACCGCATATCTCATATTCTTCATTCTCTAAAGTCACATACTTCTTTCCGTCCATTTCGTATGCGTCTTTATACTTATATCTTCCAACGGCAATAAGCCTTTTACCGCTGTCACCCGGCTCGCTTCCCGGAAGCCGTCCGCTTACCATCTTATATGGAAGCTCCTCATTACTCTTAAGAATAACCTCGCATCTCGTATTAGCACTTATCTGTGCATATGAAAGTGACAGCTTTCCGCCGAGTATCATATTGCCGTCTTCCACTCCGTTGCTTATATAATTAAACATATCCTGACTGTTTCCGACAGTAACATCTAACTGTATTCTGTTCTTATACATGGACTGCAGCCTGTCCGTTTCCTTTGCATATGCCTTATTATATATTGAAAGCACACCGAACACGGCATAGAACATAACAAGCTGGCTTATTATAAAAAATGCTGATATCAGCCTGTACCTGAATACACTCCGTAATAATGCTTTTATCTTTCCCATCAGCCTTCACTCCTTCCCGAAACCATATCCGCCAGTGAAGTCCTGCCAATCATTACCGCAGGTATCACACATGATATCACAAGAAGTATCATTACTGATATTATCAGAATTACCGGCATATAATGCATATGTGCCACATATGCCCCCTCATACAGTCTTCCTGTTTCCTCTAATACCTTTTTCGGAAACAGCGTCTCAAATTCAGCCCTCAGCCGTACAATCCATGCTGCCACAGCCGCAAGAACCATGACAATTGCATTCTGCATGGCTATAAGCCATATAATATCCGCCTTGCACATACCATTTGCAAGCATAATTCCATAATGTTTTCTTCTCATAAGACAATACACAATGTTAGACGCTGCAATTGATACTGCTGCAAGAACCGTTATCATAATTGCTGCTATGAAAACAGTATCGTCCACAATGCTGGAATCTTCTTTTTCTTTATCAATCTCATCCTTATAGTTACTTATATTGACAGTTATACCCTCGTCATAACAGAACTTCTTAATCTTATCTGTCACTTCATCAAATGTGCCGGACTCACACTGAAAATAAATAGAGTGTGCATACCCGCTGCTGACACCTTCTAATTCTTTTCTCAGACTTCCCGCTATCACAATCATGGAATCATCAAGCGTGTAATTATCCCATTTACCATATGAACCTTTAAACAGTCTGTCTTCGTGTATCCAGCCTGCACCCTTTTTAAGGATACCGCCTATCTTAATCTTCCCAATATCATCGTCCACATAACAGTTAATCATATCACCGGCATGATACTGCTTTCTGTAATTATATCCTGCAAATACAATCCGCTCATCTTCTCCAAGGTTCTCTAATATCTTCTTATCCTCTTCACTGAGCATAAGATTTCCTATTGCAGCTATATCCTTATCTATTATATTTACCTGTATAGGTTCATCTTCCTCTTCAAAGAGAGTTTCACTAAGAATATATCCGCTCCGTACTACTTCCGGCAGTGTACTCATATATTCATACACCTTATCTGATATGTCCTGTTTAATATCCCTGGTTACAAAATGAACATATCCCGCATCAGCCGTATTAACACCGAATTCTTTCTCTGTCTGCCTTATCGCATATCTGCTTCCAATATATCCGGTAAACACCCTGTCTATCATAAAAAATGATACAAAACACATGCCAAATAAAAGCAGGGTCACAAACATCCTTCTTGAATATATCCTGAAAACCAGCCTTAGTTTGTTATACCATCTCATATCTTTCCCCCTGTATACTGAGCTGTCTGCCTAATTATTAATCATCTGCTCTGCATGTTCCTTCTTCCATTCTGAATATACCTTCTCATTGTTTATCTTATACCCGCCTGCCGCACATGCCTTCAGATATACCTTTTCCCCTGCATCTGAAAATTTATATTCCATTATATAATTAATGTAATCTCCCTTTTTATTAAGTTCCGCATAATCAACATAATATACACCTGTTTCTGTTATATCCTTTGAACAAAGTAAATCGCAATCTTTATAATCGTTTTTCTTAAGCGTGTCCTTATATTTTAAAAACTCTTTTGAGCCAAATGTTTTTCCAAATTTTTTCTTAAATAAAGTCTTTGGGACTCCATATACCGATATATTCATCTTAGGGATATCATCATAAAAATCTTCATACATTGCCACTGATATTGCTCCTATGTCAAGACTCACCATCGTATCTGATGTAGATTTTACATCTCCAGTTTTTTCTACTCTATATGTAAACGCATACCCTGCACTATCCGACAGATACCAGTTGGGAATTGTATCATTCGAATTATAGTAAGGTAATGCAAAATCAGGTACAATACTGGCTTCTACATATGGTGCTCCATAATCACTACTTGTCTGCTTATTATATAATGCGCCATCTGGTGTATTCCCCGCTTCAAGGTCAATCCGCCTTTCTGTCGACGATTTTATATGAAGTTCCTCCAGATAAGAAACACCTTGTTGCTTATTTTCTATATATGGGATATACAGAATAGTATCCTTATCACCATTGTTACTCTTAATTCTGTAGAATCCATTAATTATCGTATAACCTTCATCTGTTGTTGTAGTTTCATACTCCTGTACAATATAATCAGGATCAATAAGTGTCTCGTCTGCTGCATTATCTTTCTTACCACAAGATGGTAGTGAGAAAATCATCATTCCTGATAATGACATCCATGCTATTTTCTTACCTATTCTGTTCATAGACTTCCCCCCAGTCACAATCACGAACTCATTTATTTTTCCTGATATACATATATACGAATCTGTTTTGAAAAAAGTTGAAACAACTTTTTACTTATTTCATAAATCCCCTCCATATTAAAAAAGCTATAACCAATGCAACCTGTTTTTCACAATCTCTGTTACATTAATAATAGCTGTTTTTATATTTAAAGATTGTTTTTTTATTTTTTCACTCATATTTTATCCCTAAAATTCTTATTAAAAATTTCTATTTTTCATATCCGTTTGGATTCTGTGACTGCCATCTCCATGTGTCTGCGCACATCTCGTCCAGACCTTTTTCTGCTTTCCATCCAAGAACTTTCGCTGCTTTTGCAGGATCTGCATAACACATTGCGATATCTCCTGCTCTTCTCGGCTTGATCTCGTAAGGAATCTCCTTACCACATGCTTTTCCAAATGCTTTTACCATATCAAGTACGGAATATCCCACACCTGTTCCAAGATTGATCACGTCAAGTCCAGGATTGCTGAAGATATAATCAATTGCTTTCACATGTCCTTTTGCAAGGTCCACTACATGAATATAATCACGGACTCCTGTTCCGTCCGGTGTATCATAATCGTCCCCGAACACACCCAGTTTTTCAAGCTTTC
>OOAC01002314.1_pt1 | contig 10812 bp, 9 predicted proteins | sample 1671041 | NCBI WGS metagenome assembly OOAC01 (sample SAMN06348116, study PRJEB24527) | human gut metagenome | biome: human gut; feature: ankylosing spondylitis patient; material: feces | host: Homo sapiens | place: China | collected 2015-10 | reverse complement strand
CGGCCGCAGCCGAACAGCGCCTCGCCCAGCGCCGCGGCGTTTGCGTCGTTGCCGAGGTGGATGGGAAGCGCAGTGTGCGCGCGCAGCGCGCTTCGCAGGTCGAAGTTTACAAAGTTCAGGTTCGCCGCAAAGCGCACGATGCCGCTCGCGTCGTCCACCGTGCCGGGGCAGCCGACGCCCACGCCGCCGACGGTGTCCTCGCCGATAGAGAGCTGCGCGATGACCTGACCGATGCGTCCCGCGACCGCCTCGGGGCCGAGATCGACGCGCGTCGGGATAGAATGCTCCTTTAAGATCTCGCCCTTCGCGCTCACGAGTGCGCCCTTGATGTTCGTGCCGCCGAGGTCGATGCCGATATAGTTCATAAAAACGCCCCTCCCGGGTGAAATGTGTCCTCATTGTATGCCGCATCGGCGGAAAATGCAAGAGCTCGCACGGGAAAGAAACAAGTTTCTTAAAAAAATCATAAGGGTGAAACTTTTTGAGAAATTTCTCGTCTAAGAGAATGTACGGAACGAAAAAAGCTCCGCATAATCAAGATGGAAAGAAGACGATGAAAGGAGAAACAAAATGAACCGCTGGGGACCGATGAGCGCCCTTGCGCTCGCCGCCGTGCTGCTGCTCGCGGGCTGCGGAGGCGACTGCGGGCTTGACGATGACGACAGCGCCGACGAGCTGCAGATCACCTACGAAGACATCTGTGAGAGGAATAAGATCTCCGCGCTGCTTGAACGGCACAAGGTGGTGACTATTGTACGGGAGAGCACAGACAGCAGCAACGGCGGTCAGGACGTCAAGAGCACTGACCAGTACACGCGCGACGAAGAAGGCCGGCTGCAAAGCTGGAGCCACGGCTGGTATTATGATGAGTACGGCGCAGACGATATTTATAGCGTGAATGTCTGCCTGGATGAAGTGCCGGACGGTATGTGCATTATCGCTGGAACAAATGATGACGGCAGCGCTCGAATTGCCAGTGTGATCGCCTGCGGAACGGATGAGTGGTACGAAGAAAGTACCGCGCGGGAACCGTTTTTGCCCGTGGCCGGTGACGGTATCACGGTGGAGGTCGAAGAGCCGTATGAGCAGGACGGCCAGCTCGTGTTTCCGATCAAACATTATATCACCGACGATGACACTGACTACTCGCTGCGATGGCTCTATGTCGATCCAACCTCCGATGACCTGATATCGATCAAGTCGGAGCGGCACAGAAAAGACTTGCAGGGAAAAGACACCTGCTTTGCCACGGGAAGCTATACGTTCAGCTATGACCGCCCTTATGAACCGGAGGAAGACCTCTACGCGCTGATGCTGTCGGACGATGTTCCCAAGCATGAAATCACGCTCGTGTGGGACCCGGGCACCGCGCAGGAGCACGAGCAGCACTTTACCGTGCCGAGCGCAGCGTACTTTTCCCCAGAGAGTGGTAAGGGCGTCATGCTTTACTACGACGCCGCCATGACGCAGGAGTATCAAACCCCTGAGATCGAGTGGCCGGACGGCGGCAGCACGACCGTCTATGTGAAAAGCGGCGATCAAGACTGACGGTAGATGAGAGAGGAGAGCACACCATGAAAAGCTGGAAGAGAGCCGTCACCGTTGCTTTATGCGCTGCGAGCTTGCTCGCAGGCTGTGGAGGCGACTGTGGGCTGAAAGATGGCGAGGATTATACCGTCGAGGATCTTCGAGGGATCAATATACCCCTTGCACTGCTCGAAAGACATGAGGTCGTGACGGTGAATGTACAGTACACCGATGAAAATGGCGATGTGACTTATACCGCCAGAGTGCAGTACACCCGTAATGCGGATGGAAATGTCGTGTCCTGGGGGCATTATGGGTATGATCCGAGCGAGAATTATCCGGTCAGTGCAAAAGAGCGCTGGACGCAGGCAAACGGAAAAGTGTATCTGGATCGATCATCGAACGAAGAGAGAACGATGATGACCTGCTTCACCAAAATAGATTACGAGATGTATGTTCTTGCTGATCTGCCCGCAATTGCGGAATTTGAGATGGGCACCGAGGAGAGCGAGGAAACGATCGGATTACAGAATGGTGTGTACCTGCTCTCCGGGAGTGTGACATATCCGAACCTTGGCGGTTATCACAGCAAGACGCTCTACGAAGTTGAACCTGGATCCGGCGAGCTTCACGCCATGACAGTGACTGATCATGCTGCGGATGATGAGGCCTTTGACGGCAAGATGCGCTACACTTGGAGCTACGATGAGCCCTACGCGCCTGAGCGTGACCTTGCGGGCGAAGCACTGCACGAGACCGACAGTGCTGACACCTGCCTGCTGACGCTCATCTACGACCCCGGCACAGCGGACGAGGAAACACAGCAGTACCGCGTGACGCGCGGCAGCTATGCCATGTTTGCCTGCCGTACCGGCAGCAATATCTATTATGATGCAGCGTTGAGTCAGGAGATCGACTATCAGGCGGGCATCGACACGAGCGGCGAGAGTGCGACGGTCTATATCGTGCCGCTGGAAGAGAACCATTAAAAAGCTTTAGAATGCGGGCGTAAACCCGCACCAAAATAAGGAGGAAACCAAGGTGAAAAACTGGAAGAAAGCAGGCATTGGCGCGCTTTGCGTCGCGGCACTTCTTGCCGGCTGCGGCACGCAGGGCGGCAAGGACGACAAAGAGGACGATACCATCGGCGCTGACACGCCGATGGACGTGACGCTCGAAACGCTGCGCGAGGTCAACGCTCCGCGTGTGCTGCTTGCAAAGTACGACGCCGTGACCGTGAACATTCAGGGCACCGACCGGGACGGCGAGGTGGCCTACACCGCAAGATTGCAGTACACGGACGGGGGCGACAGCACGATCCTCATGTCCTCGCACTACAGCTATACCGCCAACAGCGGCCCGGGCGAGGATGAGCTGTGGAGCCAGGGGCGTGGCGGCCTGTATGCCACGCGCATGGCGAGCGACGACACCGCAAGCCTGAACATCTATCCCATTCCGGGCGAGGGGACGGAGTATCTCCTTGACATACTGCCGCAGTGCGCCAATCCCGCCGCCAAAAACGCCGAGGAAACGCTCGACGAGCGCAGCGAGCAGGACGGCGCGGTGCTGCTCTCGACCACCACGCGCTTTGATGATCAGGACGACTACTACTATACCACCCTCTACTACGCCGATCCCGAGACGGGCGAGCTGCTTGCCATGTCCGTGACCGACTACATCGAGGACGGCGAGGGCGGCGCGACGGAGATGGGCACGACACTCTACAACTGGAGCTACGATGAACCCTACAAAACAGAACCCTACAAGTCAGGCCGCTACCTTCTGAACGATGTCGTGTACGCGACGGACGACACGAGACCCGCCTGCCTGCTGACGGTCTGCCTCCCTGCGGAAGAAGGGGGCGAAGACTGGTGGGTGAATGAATACCATGTGGCGAGGGGGACGTATGTCAACATCTGTTGCCGCAGCGGTTGCACGCTCTATGCGGATGCGGCGCTGACGCAGCCCATCGACGACACCGTGTCCATCGACACAAATGGCGAAGAGATGACGGTCTACGTCGTGCCCGATGCGCCGATGAACTGAGAGTAAGCGCGCGAAAAGCGGCGGATCAAAAAATCCGCCGCTTTTTTTCAAAAAGGATGAAACATTTTTCGATAAATTTCGTCTAAATAATACAGGAAAAGGCTCGGTGCGAGAATTAAGGAACTCTTAAATAATTTGTAACCAAATCGCGCCTGATTGTAACGACTTCCTCATAAGATGAGATTATAATGGACCCAAGATTAAAATTGAGGAGAAACTGCGATGGCAAATGACCAGAAGCCCGTCATTTCGGTGCGAAAGCTTCGAAAGGTGTACATGATGGGGCAGGAGCACGTGGTCGCACTGCACAATATTGACCTCGACATCCCGCGGGGCGAGGTGTGCTGCATCTTCGGCACGTCCGGCAGCGGCAAATCGACGCTGCTCAACCAGCTGGCGGGACTCGAAAAGCCCACGCGCGGCGTGGTGCGCATCGGCGGCGTGCCGATCTCACAGCTCAACGAAAATCAGCTCGCCGCCTTCCGGCAGAAGCATATCGGCTTCGTCTTCCAGTCCTACAACCTGCTGCCGGAGCTGACGGCGGCGGAAAACGTGGCCATGCCGCTGATGTTCAAGGGCATCGACCCGGATGTGCGGCTGCTGGAGGCGAAGAAAATGCTCTGCCGCGTGGGACTGAAGGACCGCATGGACCACTTTCCAAACCAGATGTCCGGCGGACAGCAGCAGCGCGTGGGCATCGCGCGCGCGTTCGTCACGCACCCCGAGGTCGTGTTCGCCGACGAGCCGACCGGCAACCTCGACTCGAAGACGACGAAAGAGGTCATGCACATGATCCGCGGCTTTGCCAAGCGCTTCCACCAGACGATCGTGCTCGTCTCCCACGATCCGGAGATGACCGAGTATGCCGACCGCATCGTCACGCTCATCGACGGCAGGATCGTCAGCAACGTAGAAAATCAGGTCAAGGCGGAGATCGACGCCGCACCTTATATCGAATAACGGAGGAAATCGAACATGAAACGCATCTCAAGATCCCTGCTCTCGCTCTGCCTTGCCCTTGTGCTGTGCGCAGCGCTGCTGCCTGTGAATGTCGCCAAAGCGACGGGCGGAGGCACGACGGCACGGGCGGGAACCAGCTTTCTGATCACCGGCTACCGGGCCAGCAGAAGCAGCATTTACACCGGCGATACGGTGGATATCACGGTCTACTTATCCCGCACGGACGGCAGCAACGATTCGATCCGCGTCGTGCGCGGCCTTGACAGCTTTCAGGACGGCACGGCGAGCGCTGTTGCAAGCGGACAGAACGGCGAATATACCGTTACGTTCACCGGCCTGACCTACACCGGCGACAGCGGCAAGCAGCTTGCCTTTACCATTTATTATGAAGGCAACGGCGGCGGCTATCAGGACGGCAACACCGTTCCGGTGCGCGAGTGCGTGCCCTACACCGAGCCGACGCCCGCCCCCGAGCCGACGCCGGAAGTGACTCCCGAGCCGCGCGCCGTCTTCAACTCCGACGGCACGAGCACGTCTATTGCCGCGGGCGAGACGAAGACCATCACCGTTTACATCCAGAACGCCGGCACGACCGCCATGCGCGACCCTATCCTGACGCTCAAATCCTCCGGATCGCTTCTCATCATGGGCAGCCAGGACTACATGCTCGACGATATCCGCGCGGGCCGCGACACGGCCGTCACTGTGACGGTCAAGGCGCCCGACAAGATCGAGTCCCAGATGCAGACGATCGACGCGAGCCTGTCGTTCTACTATGACAACGGCACGCAGCTCACCGGCGGCAGCGCCAGCGGCAGCGTGAACGTTCTCTCCACCGTTACCAAGGATACGAAGGACGAGGAGACCATTGCGAGCCCCACGCCCATCGTCATTCTCTCGAAGTACAACTACGGCGGTTCGTCCGTTGCGGCGGGCTCAAGCACGAACCTGAGCTTCTCGTTCACGAACACCAGCAAGACCATCAAGATCGAAAACGTCATGGTCACCGTCACCGGCGGTCAGGACCTGATGCTCAACGGCTCGACGAACACGTTCTACTTTGAATCTGTCGCCGCGAGCGGCAGCAAGACCGTCACCGTGCCGATGAAGGCCGCACAGCTCATCAGCGCCAGCGCGCAGGGGGTGCAGATCGCCGTTACCTATGAATACGTCGATCAGAACGCAAGAAAGTCGGGCAACGCCACGCTGTCGCTGAGCGTGCCGCTCTACCAGCCCGACCGCTTTGAGCTGAGCGAACCCAAGACCTCCTACACCGGCTACGTCGGCGAGGAGACGAGCCTGACGATCGACTATGTCAACAAGGGCAAGAGCGCCATCAGCAACGTTGAGGCGACCATCTCCGGTGACATTGATTCCCCCACGCCTTATCAGCGCGTCGGCACGATCGACGGCGGCAAGAACGGCACCATCGCCTTTGCCGTGACCCCGCAGCTGGAGGGCGAGAATCAGGTCAAGATCGTCATTACCTACGAGGATTCCAACGGCAACACGAAAGAGCGCGTCTTTGAAGCCAGCGTCGAGGCCATGGCCTATGAGCCGTCTGACCCCGGCATGGACGATCCCGGCATGATCGACCCCGAGCCGGCAAACACCTTCCCGTGGAAGTACGTCATCATCGCGGCAGTCGCCGCGCTCATCGTCCTTCTCATTGTGCTGCGCATCCGCAAGAAAAAGGCCAAGCAGAAGGCCGAGCAGGCCCTCTGGGACAAGTGGGACGAAGAGGAGATCGCCGAAGAGAAGAAGGAGGCAGCGGACGCCGCGGCGAAGGAGACTGCGGCCACGGGTGCTGAGGAGCAGAACAAATGAGATTCGCAGACATCCTGAAAATGTGCTTCGACAGCCTGTCGCGGCGCAAGGGGCGCACGATCCTGACGGTGCTGGGCGTGTTCATCGGCTGCACGTCCATCATCGTGATGGTCTCCATCGGCGCGGGCATGCAGGAGTCCTACGACCAGATGCTCAAAAATATGGGCGACCTCTCCATCATCGAGGTCTACCGCGGCTACAACCAGAATACCGGCACACAGACGGAAAGCAAGCTCGACGAAAAGGCGGTCGAGAGCTTCCACGAGATCGCGGGCGTGCAGGCCGTCATGCCCAAGGCAAGCCTCGACGATTACAACATTTCGTTTAAGGCGGGCATCAACGGCCGCTACACGGCCAACTGGGTCGATTTTGCCGGCATTGACGTGAGCGCCCTTGAGGACATGGGCTATGAGTTGGTCGCGGGCCGCTACCCAGAAAGCAGCGACGAGGTGGTCGTGGGCCAGTATTTTGCCTATAACTTCTTCGATACGCTGATGCCGGACGGCAGAAATTATGTCGACCGCTATACCTGGGACGAAAACGGCAATATCGACACGGAAAATGTCCCCGACCCGTTTTTCGACCCGCTCAAGACGAGCATCACCATGGTACTCACACCGTATGACAACGGTACGGGCACCGAGCCCACGCCTTACGAGGTCGAGCTAAAGGTTGTCGGTGTGCTGAAGGAGGACCGGGGAAAGGGCTATGAGACGAGCGGCGGCGTGATGATGGACATCAATGCGCTCAAAGCGCTTATTCAGGACCTGACCGGCAAGACCGACACGAAGTTCGAGTATTCGTCCATCAATGTCAAGGCCGAGAGCCTTGACGCCGTGGCGGATGTGGAGCAGTCCATCAAGGACTTGGGCTACAGCACCTATTCCATGCAGAGCATGCGCGACGAGCTCAACAAGCAGACCCGCCAGATCGAGCTGATGCTCGGCGGTCTCGGCGCGATCTCGCTTTTTGTCGCGGCCATTGGCATTACGAACACGATGATCATGTCCGTCTCCGAGCGCACGAAGGAGATCGGCATCATGAAGGCGCTTGGGTGCTATGTGCGCGATATCCGCGCGATGTTTTTGATGGAGGCGGGCAGCATCGGACTTCTCGGCGGCGTGCTGGGACTCCTTTTCAGCTATATCATCTCTGTCGGCATCAATCTCTTCTCCTTCGGCGCGTTCGGCGGCGGGGGAGTGACGTGGGAGCTCATCAAGCAGGCGCTCATCGGCGGAGAGAACGTGACGCGCGTTTCCGTCATCAAGCCTGAGCTTATCATCTTTGCACTGGTGTTCTCAGTGATGGTCGGATTGGTGTCCGGTTATCAGCCCGCGAACAAGGCGGTCAAGATCTCCGCGCTCGAAGCGATCCGAAACGAATAAGAAAAACGCAGTATTTTGCAAGAAGGCGGCGTCCTGGACCGGACGCCGCCTTCTTTTGTAAAAAGTGCGATATTGCAATGTTTCAAGCGCTTGCTTTGCTTGACCGCGCTGATGCGATGTGATATCATATATCAGTCAAAATATTTATGAAAACAGGAGGCGATCGCCTTGGCAACCGTCAAACGCAGATCCACCGTTCCCTATTATGCCGCGGCGGGAACATGGGTCATTTATGCGCTGCTGTTCCCGCTCTACCGCGTACCGCATTTCCTCTTTGTGGCGGTCGTGTCGGGGGTGGTGTTCTTCATCATGAACGCCGTGTGCGGCACGGTCGAAGTCACGGTGCCCGACCCGCCGAAAAAGGAAGAGAGCACCGGCAACCCCGAGCTCGACAAGATGATCAAGGACGGCAATCTTGCCATCTCCGAGATGAAGCGTCTGAATGATTCCATCAAGGACGCGAAGATCTCTGCCGACATCGACCGGCTCGAGGACCTGAGCGCGAAAATTTTCGCGCAGATCAAATCCGACCCGTCGAAGCTGCCGCAGATCCGCAAGTTCATGGACTACTACCTGCCCACGACCCTTAAGCTCTTGAACGCCTATGACCGTATGGGCGCGCAGGGCGTGAGCGGCGAGAACATCGACGCGACCATGCAGCGCGTGGAGAGTATGATGGGCACGATCGTTACGGCTTTTGAAAAGCAGCTCGACATGCTCTTCGGCAGCGAGGCGATGGATATTTCCGCCGATATCACGGTGCTTGAGAACATGATGAAGCGCGAGGGGCTCAGTGAGGACGACGGTGAGCTGCATGCCGAGTCCGGCACGGCGACCGCCTCGCAGGACGACATCAAGCTCGAGCTATAAAGGAGTAAGCGATGCGAAAGAAAGTGATGGCGTTCAACGCCAAAGTCAATGCGTGGATCTTGAAACGACTGAAAGGCGTGTGGCTCGACCCGATCTTCTGTGCAATCTTTGCCATCATGTGTGTGGCAAGCATCATCGGCGCGCGGCATCTGCACAGGGATACGCTTTACTATTCCGCGCTGATCTGGGCGTTGGCCACGCTGCTGTGCCTGCGCCGCATCCAGCGCATCAAAAAGTACGAAAAAGAACAAACTCAAAGCCAAAATACGGAGGAGAAATGATATGAGCGACAACATGATGCCCGAGCTGACCCTGAACCCCACCGAAGCGGCGCAGGAGGCCGTCCCTGAGCTGACGCTCACGCCCGAAGCGCCCACGGCGCCCGAGGCGGAGAAAAAGGAAGTCGAGCCTGTCAAGGTCGATGAGAGCATGCTCACCGAGCAGGAGAAGAAAGCCGTCGACGATTTTGCGAAAAAGATCGACATCAAGGACACGAATGTCGTGCTCAACTACGGCGTGGCCGCGCAGAAGAGCGTTGCGACGTTCTCGGAAAATGCACTGTCCTCCGTGCGCAACAAGGATCTTGGCGAGGTGGGCGAGACGCTCTCGAACCTCGTCGTCGAGGTCAAGGGCTTCGGTCAGGAGGAGAAGAAGGGCTTCGCAGGCCTGTTCCGCAAGCAGAAGGATAAGCTCGAGCTGATGCGCGCGCAGTACGGCAAGGCCGAGACGAGCGTGAACCGCATTGTTTCTGAGCTTGAAAAGCATCAGGTCACGCTGATGAAGGACATCGCGATGCTCGACCAGATGTATGAGCTGAACCTCAAGTACTACAAAGAACTGACCATGTATATCATCGCGGGCAAAAAGCGTCTGGCCGAGGTCCGCTCCGGTGAGCTCGAGGAGCTGCGCAAAAAGGCGGAGGCGAGCGGCCTTGCCGAGGATGCGCAGGCCTACAACGACTACGCGCAGAAGTGCGACCGCTTTGAAAAGAAGCTGCACGACCTGGAGCTCACGCGCATGGTGTCGCTCCAGATGGGCCCGCAGACGAGACTTCTCCAGAACAACGACACGCTGATGGTCGAAAAGATCCAGTCCTCGCTCGTCAATACCATCCCCCTCTGGAAGAGCCAGATGGTGCTCGCGCTCGGCATGGAGCACAGCCGTCAGGCCACGGCCGCACAGAGCGCGGTGGCGCAGACGACGAACGAGCTTCTCAAGAAGAACGCTGACATGCTCAAGATGGGCACCATCGCCACGGCCAAGGAAGCCGAGCGCAGCATCGTCGATATCGAGACGCTGCAGCACACGAACGAGCAGCTCGTCTCCACGCTCGACGAGGTCGTGAACATCCAGCGCGAGGGCGCGCAGAAGCGCAAGGAAGCGGAGGTCGAGCTCGGCCGCATCGAAGGTGAGCTGAAGCAGAAGCTCATGGAGCTGAGAAGCTGAGACGCTCCGGATAGGAGAAGCATATGAAATTCTTTCAAAAACGCGGCGTCGCCATCGCCGTGCTGATTCTGGCGATCGTCGCATCCAGTGCGTGGGGACTGCACAAGGCGCCCGCCGTCTCTACGCCGGAGGGCGGGGAAAAGCTCGATCCCTCACTTTCTGCGGCGGCCTTTACGCAGTATGTGCGCGATGATGCCGGTGTTCTTTCCGACAAGACCGAGGAGGCTATCGGCCTCTACAACGCCAACTGGGACAAGATGTTTGGCAGCATCATGGCCGTCGTGACGACCGAATCCGCAAACGACATAGAGAATGCGGCGTATGATTACGCCATCGAGATGCAGCTTGCGGAAAATGATGCGATCCTGGTCATCGCAAAACAGCAGCAGGACTACTACCTGCTTGCCAGCGGCGATTTTTACGATCTGCTCAGCGGCCTTTCGCAGAGCTTTGTTGCCTCCTGCATGGCGGATAACGTGCAGAAGGGCGATTATGACGCGGCGGTGTGCTCGCTTTGCGCCGCGCTCCATGTGGAGCTGAGCCAGCAGTATCAGCAGAGCGAGGCGGCGCTGGACGAGGCGGCCAACGGTGTGATGTTCATCATGATCCTCGTCATATTCTTTGTCCTCTGGATCATGCTTGACGGCATGCGTTATCGCCGCTATCGCCGCCGCTACATGATGCCCGGCATGGGCGTGCCGACGGTGGTGTATCACCCCATCTTCTGGGGCCGCCGTCCCCCGCGCGGCCC
>OOAC01002311.1_pt1 | contig 10829 bp, 7 predicted proteins | sample 1671041 | NCBI WGS metagenome assembly OOAC01 (sample SAMN06348116, study PRJEB24527) | human gut metagenome | biome: human gut; feature: ankylosing spondylitis patient; material: feces | host: Homo sapiens | place: China | collected 2015-10 | reverse complement strand
TGGTCATCGCCAAATACTTCAGCGACAGCGGCAGCGCCAAGCTGAACTATTCCAATAAGCCCTTCCTGTTCAGCATCGGCGGGCTGGAGCTCAGCGTCTTTGTTCCGCTGGGCATCATCCTGCTGATCATCAGCTATGTGGTGCTGTACAAGACCCGCTTCGGCCTGCGTCTGCGGGCCTGCGGCGAGCATCCCCAGGCAGCCGACTCGGTGGGCATCAATGTCTACAAGATGCGCTACGCTGGTGTGCTGCTCTCCGGTGCCCTGGGTGCCATTGGCGGCATGGCTTACATCGTGCCCCCGGTGCAGACCTGGAACTTTGAGGTGGGCGTGGCCGGTGCAGGCTTCCTGGCCTTGGCCGTTATGATCTTCGGCCAGTGGAAACCCTTCAACATCTTTGGCGCGGCCATGTTCTTTGCCGTGTTCAAGAGCCTGGCCAACATTGCAGATTCCACCTTCCTGGCACAGCTGCACTGGTCCAGCAACATCTACAACATGATGCCGTTCGTGGCGTCCATGGTCATCCTGGCCTTCACGTCCAAGAACAGCATGGCCCCCAAGGCAGAGGGCATCCCCTACGACAAGGGTTCCCGCTGATCCGGGGCGTTTCTCCGCAAACCTCACAGGCGCAGCTGCTTTTTCGGGCAGCTGCGCCCTTTTGTTTAAAAAATGGGCAAAAGTTACAGAAAAACCTTGCTTTTGACTGGAATTTTGCTATACTGAGACTACAATGTCATACTATTTCGACAGGAGCGTGAAGTTATGCGCATTTATGATCTGATCGCCAAAAAACGCGACGGCGGCACCCACAGCCGTGAAGAGCTGGAGAGCATCGTCAACGGTTATGTGTCCGGTGAGGTGGCCGATTATCAGATGGCTGCCTGGATGATGGCTGTGTACCTGCGCGGCATGACCGACGAAGAGACGGCAGAGCTTACCGACGTGATGGCCCACAGCGGCGTCATGGTGGACCTTTCGCCCATTCCGGGCATCAAGGTGGACAAGCACTCCACCGGCGGCGTGGGCGACAAGACCACGCTGGTGATCGCCCCCATCGTGGCAGCCTGCGGGGTCAAGATCGCCAAGATGAGCGGCCGCGGTCTGGGCCACACCGGCGGCACCATCGACAAGATGGAGAGCGTGCCTGGCACCAAGACGGCCCTGACGCAGGAAGAGTTCTTTGCACAGGTCAACCGCATCGGTCTGTCGGTCATCGGCCAGAGCGAGGACATCGCCGTGGCAGACAAAAAGATGTACGCCCTGCGGGATGTGACCGCCACCGTGAGCTGCATCCCGCTCATCGCGTCCAGCATCATGTCCAAGAAGCTGGCTTCCGGCTCGGACGCCATTCTGCTGGATGTGACCACCGGCACCGGTGCCTTTATGAAAACCGTGGACCAGAGCATCGAGCTGGCAAAGCTCATGGTGTCCATCGGTACCCACCATAGCCGCCGGGTGGCCGCCATGATCACCGACATGGACACCCCGCTGGGCCACAACATCGGCAACAGCCTGGAGGTCATGGAGAGCATGGATGTGCTCAAGGGCCACGGCCCCGCCGACCTGACCGAGGTGTGCCTGCAGCTGGCCGCCAATATGCTGGTGCTGGCAGGGAAGGGCACCCCCGCCGAATGCCGCGCCATGGCACAGGCGGTGATCGCGGACGGCTCTGCCTTTGCCAAGTGCAAGGAGATGTTTGCCGCCCAGGGCGGTGATACCCGCGTGCTGGATGACTACAGCTTGTTTGAGCAGCCTGCTGCCCGCTATGAGCTGCTGGCCGAGCAGGATGGGTACATCGTGGCCAATGATGCCGAAAAGATCGGCTCGGCCAGTGTGCTGCTGGGTGCCGGCCGCCAGAAAAAGGGCGACCCGCTGGACTTTGCCGCCGGCATCACCCTGCACAAAAAGCGCGGCGACTACGTCCACAAGGGCGAGAGTCTGGCAACCTTCTACGGTGCAGCGGACAAGTTTGAAGCCGCAGCCGCCGAGTACCGCAGCGGCCTTGTGTACGGCGCGGAAAAGCCGGAGGAAGCCCCGCTGGTATACGCCCTTGTCACCAAGGACGGCGTAGAGCGGTACTGAGACCTGACAGCAGGGGAGACCTTGCTCTTATGACGATATTTTTCCGCTGATGACGCCCAAAGCGCACGCGGAGGGCATTCTGAATCATTTTGACCCAAGGAGGCTGCTGCACAAAAGCTGTGCGGCAGCCCCTTTTTTGCGCTTTCACGCTGAAAACAGGTAATCCTGCACAAAAGAACCGTCGCTTTTTAAGCAATTCGATGTATTTGTGGGGCAAACAGTGGAACTTTGCGGCTGGATATGATATACTAAACTGTGTTTGTATGCTCCGGGAAAGGGGCTGCCAAAGGAGAAAGGACTTGTTATGAAGATCATTCTGGTGGGCAGCGGCAAGGTCGGTACCGCCCTTGCGCGGCAGCTCAGCGAGGAGGGCCACAATGTGACCGTTGTGGACACGAACAAGGCGCGGGTGGAGCACCTGATCGAGACGTACGACGTGCTGGGCATCGTGGGCAACGGCTCCTCCATCACCACCCTGTCCGAAGCCGGCATTGAGGATGCGGACGTGTTCATTGCCGTGACCGGTTCGGACGAGCTGAACCTGCTGTGCTGTATGTTTGCCAAAAAGGCGGGCCACTGCCACGCCATTGCCCGCGTGCGCAACCCGTCCTACAGCCACGAGCTGGACTTTATCAAAAAACAGATCGGCATTTCGGCCATCATCAACCCGGAAATGGCGGCAGCCAAGGAGATCTCCCATCTGCTGCGGTTCCCGGGGGCCAGCAAGATCGACACCTTTGCGGGCGGCCGCGTGCGGCTGATCAAGTTTGCGCTCACCGAGGCACAGGGGCTGGACGGCGTAGCCATCCGCGAGATCCCCAGTCGGCTCAAGAGCGACATTCTGGTGTGTGCCGTGGAGCGTGACGGCGGGGTGATCATCCCCAACGGCAACTTTGTGCTGCAGAACGGCGATCAGGTCACCTTCCTGGCCACCCAGGAAAACGCGCATGCCTTCTTCCGGCAGATCCACATGCCGGTGCGGCCGGTGCGCAACGCCCTGATCGTGGGCGGCGGCGCCATCGCGTTCTACCTGAGCCAGGAGCTGCTGGACAACCATGTGCGGGTGCGCATCGTGGAGCGGGATGCCGCCCGCGCCCAGGAGCTGGCCGAGCAGCTGCCCGGTGCCCAGATCCTCAATGAGGACGGCTCCAACCGGGACTTCCTGCTGTCGGAGGGCCTGGAGTCCGCAGAGTCCTTTGTGGCTCTGACCAACATCGACGAAGAAAACGTGCTGCTGACCCTGTTTGCCAAAAAGCATTCCCACGGCAAGCTGGTGACCAAGGTGAACCGTCTGGAGTTCGATGACATTCTGGCCGGGCTGGACCTGGGCAGCGTGGTGTACCCCAAGTACATGACCTGCGATTACATTGTGCAGTATGTGCGTGCCCTGCAGAATGAGGCGGGCAGCAACATCAAGACCCTGTACCGCATCCTGGACGACCGCGTGGAAGCGTTGGAATTCACGGTGCACGAGGAGAGCCGGGCCACCGGTGTGCCCCTGAGCCAGCTGCATCTGAAAAAGAACCTGCTGCTGTGCTGCATCACCCGGGGCAATCAGATCCTGATCCCCCGCGGCGGCGACCAGATCCAGGTGGGCGACAACGTGATCGTGGTCACGCTGGAGCATGGACTGCATGACCTGCGGGACATCGTGGAGAGCTGACGGAGGCGGGCTATGAATTATGCGATCGTTTTCCGTCTGCTGGGCTATATCCTGATGATCGAGGGCGCCCTGCTGCTTCTGCCCGCCGCTGCCAGCCTGATCTACGGCGAGTGGATGGTACTGGCAGTGTTCCTGCTCACGGCTGCCGTGAGCGCAGGCATCGGCTTTGCGCTGCGGGCCATCAAGCCCCGCAGCAAGGTATTCTATATGCGGGAGGGCTTTACTGCCACCGCACTGAGCTGGATCGTCATCTCGGTGGTGGGTGCCGCGCCTTTCGTGCTCACCGGCTGCATCCCCAACCCCGTGGATGCCCTGTTTGAAACCGTGTCCGGCTTTACCACCACCGGTGCCAGCATTCTGCCCGCCGTGGAGGGCCTGCCCAAGGGCATTTTGTTCTGGCGCAGCTTTACCCACTGGATCGGCGGCATGGGCGTGCTGGTGTTCCTGCTTTCGCTGCTGCCGCTGACCGGCGGCTCCCACGTCAACCTGATGAAGGCAGAGAGCCCCGGCCCCCAGGTGGACAAGCTGGTGCCCAAGGTGCAGTCTACCGCCAAGATCCTGTACGGCATCTATCTGGCCTTGACCGTGCTGGAGCTGCTGTTCCTGCTGGCGGGGCACATGCCGCTGTTTGAGGCCCTGCTTACCGCCTTTGGCACGGCGGGCACCGGCGGCTTCGGCTTCCGGAACGACAGCTTTGGCAGCTTTTCGCCCTACATCCAGTGGGTCGTGACCGTGTTCATGATCCTGTTCGGCGTCAACTTCAACGCCTACTTCCTGCTGTTGATGCGTCGGTTCCGCCGGGCGGCGGCCAGCGAAGAGGTGCGCGGCTACTTTGTGGTCATTGCAGCCGCCATTGCCATCATTACGGCCAACATCTACAGCCTCTACAACAGCTTTGGCGAGGCGCTGCGGCAAGCGGCGTTCCAGGTGGGTTCCATCATCACCACCACGGGCTTTTCCAGCTGCGATTTTGACCTGTGGCCCACCCTGTCCAAGGAAGTGCTGGTGGTGCTGATGTTCATTGGTGCCTGTGCCGGAAGCACCGGCGGCGGCATCAAGGTGAGCCGCATCCTCATTTTGGGCAAGACGCTGGGCAAGGAGCTCAAGCAGGCTCTGCACCCGCAGGTGGTGGCTCCGGCGCGTATGGACGGCAAGCTGCTGAACCATGAGACCATCCGTACCACCAACGTGTTCATGGCGGCCTACAGCTTCATCTTTGTGGGGTCCTTCCTGCTCATCAGTCTGAACGGCTTTGACATGGTGACCAATTTCACTGCCGTGGCCGCCACGCTGAACAACATCGGCCCGGGCCTGGAGCTGGTGGGCCCCATGCAGAACTTTAGCGGTTTTGCAGACCCGGCCAAGCTGGTGCTGATCTTTGACATGCTGGCAGGCCGGTTGGAGATCTTCCCCATGCTGGTGCTGTTCCTGCCCGACACCTGGCGCAAATTCTGATCGTACAACGAAATCTAAAAGGGGCCACCCGCTGCGGGCGGCCCCTTTGCCATGCTTGCGTTCTGCAGGCAAAAAGGGTACAATACAACTGCTGGAAAACCAACGCTTTTGGAAGAAAGGACTGCTATGGAATACGATTTTTATACGCTGGGCGTCCTTTACCTGGTCTACTCGTTTACGGGCTGGGTAGGGGAGACGGTAGTAGCTACGGTGCGGGGCAAGCATTTTGCCAACCGCGGCGCAGCAGCCGGGCCCTTCTGCTTTGTGTACGGCTCCACGGCGGTACTGCTGGCCGTGGGCTTCACGGACCTGCGTAGCGACCCGGTGTACCTCTTCTTTGCCTGTACGCTGGCCTCCACGGTCATGGAGTGGCTGACGGCTAAGCTGCTGGAACGGCTGCACCGCCGAAAATGGTGGGACTACTCCGGTAAGCGCTTCAACCTGAACGGCTATGTCTGCCTGCAGTATTCGCTGCTGTGGGGCGTGCTGGGCACTGCCAGCGTGCTGTGGCTCAATGGCCTGCTGCTGCGGCTGTGCCAGGCCATCCCGAGCTGGCTGCTGCACCCGCTGGTGTGGGCGGCGGTCATCGTGGCAGCGCTGGACCAGATCGGTTCGGCCGTGCTGGTGGGGCGCTATGCGGCCAAACACCCGGTGCTGGAACAGCTGAACCAGCGGCTGGGTGAAAGCTCCGACGGCCTGCGCCGCCGCATTGCCCTGTATGTGGAAAAGCGCATCCAGCGGGCCTACCCGGCGGCGGCCCGGCAGGAACCGACCATTGCTCAGAACGGCGAAACGCCCCTGAGCGCCGCCGACCTGCTGTGGCTGTTCGTGGTGGGCGCGTTTCTGGGTGACCTGGTGGAAACAGTGTTCTGCCGCCTGACGGCAGGCGTCTGGATGAGCCGTTCCAGTCTGGTGTGGGGGCCGTTCAGCGTGGTGTGGGGCCTGGCTCTGGCCCTGACCACCGTGCTGCTGCGCCAGAATCAGGACAAGAGCGACCGCTACCTGTTTGTGTTCGGCACGGTGATGGGCGGCGTGTACGAGTATGTGTGCAGCGCCGTGACCGAGCTGTTGTTTGGCACGGTGTTCTGGGATTACAGCAAATTCAAATTCAATCTGGGCGGGCGCATCAACCTGCTGTACTGCTTCTTCTGGGGCATGGCGGCCGTGGTGTGGATGCGCTACGGCTACCCGGTGGTCATGAAGTGCATGACCCGTCTGCGCCGCCGGGTGCGGCCGTGGATGACCGTGCTGCTGGCGGTGTTCATGGCGGTGAACATGGTCACCAGCTCGCTGGCGCTGGCCCGTTACGACGCCCGCACCAGCGGGGTGCCAGCTGCCAATGCCGTGGAGACCTATCTGGACGCCCATTTCGACAATGCCCGCATGGAACGCATCTATCCCAACGCGAAAAAAGTGGAAAAGGCCGGGTGAAATTTGCAGGTTTCCCCTTGCGCTTTGCCGTTGAAACAGGTATAATATGCAAAGATAAAAGGGAGTAAAGGGCGTATATCCCGCAAGAGATGATACGCTGTGCTGCAGCGACAACCCGGCAGAAATGCCCGATGCAGTACCGGATGCTTGAGACTTTTATTACAAGGACGTAGTATGCGTACCCTGTAATAGGAGTCTTTTCTTTTTTGCCCGGCTGAGAGACTCCCGTTCCTGGAGCCGGGCCAAGGAACGATCAAAAAGGAGAAAAACATGCTTATACCTGTTTTGCTGTTCATCGTGGGCCTGTTGTGCCTGATCAAGGGCGGTGACTGGTTTGTGGACGGTGCCACCGGCATTGCCCGCCGCTTCCATGTGCCGGAGCTGCTCATCGGTGCCACGGTGGTGTCCATCGGCACCACCCTGCCGGAGGTGATGGTGTCTACCACCTCGGCTCTCACCGGTCACGGCGAGATCGCCTACGGCAACGCCATTGGCTCGGTCATCTGCAATTCCGCCCTCATTGCGGCCATTCCCATTGTGGCCAAGCCGGGCAAGGTGGACCCCAAGAGCCTGCGCACCCCGGTGCTGTTCTTCTTTGTGGCGGCAGCCTTCTACGCCGGTGTGGCCTACACCACCGGCTCCTTCACCCGGTCGGTGGGCATCATCCTGCTGGCCATGTTCGTGGCCTACATCGTCTGCAACGTGATGGCCATGAAGAATGCCCCCGCCCCGGAAGAAGAGGAAGAGCCGGAAGAAAACGCTTCCTTTGCCAAGGAACTGGGCCTGCTGGCGGTGGGCGCGGTGCTCATCGCGGTGGGCGCGGACCTGCTGGTGGACAACGGCACCCTCATTGCACAGGCACTGGGCGTGCCGGAGTCGGTCATTGCTCTGACCTTTGTGGCACTGGGTACCTCGCTGCCGGAGCTGGTCACGGCCATCACCTCGCTGGCCAAGGGCCACGGGGCGCTGTCGCTGGGCAACGTCATCGGTGCCAACGTGTTCAATCTGGTGCTGGTGAGCGGCGTGTCGGTCGCGCTGGCTCCCTTTACCATCCCGCAGAACTCCACCATTGCTGGCATGAACGCCTCGCTGGTGATGGATATTCCGGTGATGTTTGCGGTCATGCTGCTGCTGACGGTGCCCGCCCTGCTCAAGGGCAAGCTCAGCCGCCCGCAGGGCATTGCGCTGCTGTGCATCTACGCTGCTTTCTGCGTGGTGCAGTTCACCATTTGATGACGAAGTAAAAAAACAGGCCCCCGCACGGTTTTGTGCGGGGGCCTGTCTGCGTTTTGTGGTTACTGCTGTGCAAAAATTTTGACTTCGTCCTTGTCCATGAAGGCGGCACCGGCAAACCCGGCGGCCTCCAACTGGCCCAGCTGCTTGCCCAGCTTCTTGGCCTGCTGCAGCACGGTGACGTTGTAGGTGTCACGCAGGGCGGCGGCCTTGCTCAGCACGGCGGGGAAGTCGGCGTCCTTGCCGTACAGCAGGGCGATCTTCTGCTTGGCACCGGGGATCTGATACCCCTGTTCCAGCAGGATGCCGCACACGCGCTCGAAACCGATGGAGAAGCCCACGGCAGGCACCTGGGTGCCCAGGAACTTGCCCACCATGTTGTCGTAGCGGCCGCCGCCGGCCACGGCACCGCTGAACTGCGGGCAGGTGATCTCGAACACCATGCCAGTGTAGTAGCCCTGACCGCGCACCAGGCTGGGGCAGTAGGCCACCTGATAGCGGCCGGCAGCCAGCGCATTGGCGGTGGCCAGAACGTACTTCAGGTCATCGGCGATGGCGGGGTCGGCGCAGCGGGCAGCCACGGCGTCCAGCGTCACCTCACCGGCGGCGATGAAATCGGCCAGTGCGTTGATGGCGGCTTCCGGCAGCTGCTTTTCGGTCAGCTCGGCCTTCACGCCGTCAGCACCGATCTTGTCCATCTTGTCAAAGGTGATGCAGACGGAATCCAGCGTATCGGCGGCAAAGCCCATGCTCTCCAGCATGCCGCGCAGGATGCGGCGGTCGTTGATGTTCACCGTGAAGCCGGTAAAGCCGATGTTCAGCAAAGCGCGGGTGGTCACGTCGATCAGTTCCACCTCGGCGTTGGGGGAATTGTCGCCCAGAATGTCGATGTCGCACTGCACGAACTCGCGCAGACGGCCCTTCTGGGGGCGCTCGGCACGGAACACGCGGTCGGTCTGGATCACCTTGAAGGGGCTGGGCAGCTTGTCCTTGTTGGCGGCATAGTAGCGGCTCAGGGGCAGGGTGAGGTCGTAGCGCAGGCCCATGTCGGAGAGCTGCTTGGGGTCGCCGGTGTTCAGGGCGGCGGTGAGCTTGTCGCCGCGCTTGAGAACCTTGAAGATCAGGTTCAGGTTGTCGCCGCCGTCGGACTTGTCCAGATTTTCCATGTCCTCCAGCATAGGGGTGGAGATGCGCTCAAAGCCGGACGCACGGTAGGTCTCCAGGATCTTGCCCTGGATGTAGTCGCGCAGGGTCTGCTCGGTGGGCAGCAGGTCGCGCATGCCCTTCAATGCCTGTGTTTTCATGGTTGCAATACCTCTCTATATGTCAATTGAATTGTTTCCAGTACATCATATTATAAAGGAAACTGCCGGATTGTCAATCCGAATGGGCACACTATCGCAAATTGCACGGATTTTGAGGTGAAACGATGAAACAGCAGTTTGCAGCAAAACACCCGTGGACGATCCTTGCCGCCGGGGCCGCCATTCAGGTGCTCACGGGGCTTCCGGCGGCGTGGGGCGTGTTCCAGCAGCCGGTCATGGAGGAATACGGCCTGTCGGAGCAGGGGGCGGGGTATGCGTTTGGCATCCTCATCGCGGCCTTCGGGGTGGGGTGCGTGCTGGGCGGCTTCCTGCAGGACAGGCACGGCCCCCGCTGCGCGGGCCTGTGGGGCACCGCCCTGCTCTGCGGCGGCTTTTTTGCGGCGGGCCTGCTGCCGCCGGGCAGCGCAGAGGCGTTCTTTCTGGCGTTCAGCATCCCGGCGGGGCTGGGCACGGCGTTTTTGTATCCGTCCATCCAGTCCTGCGCCCAGAAGTGGTACGCCGACCGCAAGGGGCTGGCCACCGGCGTCATCGGCGGGGCGGTGGGCCTGAGCGGTGCCTTCCTCACCGTATTCGTGCGCACGGCAGTGCGGGGATTTTGGGTCGTGCAGGGCATCCGGGGGGCCTTCTGGGCACTGGGGGCGGTCACCCTGCCGGTATGCCTTGTGGGCAGTCTGCTTTTGCAGGACCCGTCGCAGACCGGGCAGACCCAAAAACCGCAGGAAAACGGCAAAAACACCATTGACCTTGCCCCGCAGCAGATGCTGCGCACAAAGCAGTACTGGCTGTGCGCCGGAGCGGTGTGCTTTTCTACCCCCGCAGTGCTGCTGTTCAGCCCCATTATTTTAAAGCTGGGCATGGAGCGCGGGTTGGAGGAGCAGGCGGCGCTATGGAGCGTGGTACTGGGCAGCGTGGGCAGTGCGGCAGGCCGCCTGCTGATGCCTCTGCTCAGTGACCGAATCGGCCGCCGCCCCACCGACATGCTGCTGTTTGCAGTGTCTGCCGGGCTGTCGGCGGGGTTTGCCTTTGCACAGGGCTGGGGCGTGGTGGCCTGCTATGCGGGCCTCACCTTCTGCTACTCGGCGCTGGCGGCGGTTCTGCCGGCCCTTTCCACCGACCTGTTCGGCTTCCCCCATGCGGGGGTCAACTATGGCTTTCTGGCGCTGGGGCAGAGCGTGGGCAGCCTTGCCTTTCCGTTTGCAGCCAATTTCTTCGGGCTGGAAGTCGGTCGGCACTGGATGGCCGTGGCAGCCGCCGGGGCCGGCTTTGCCTGCATCCGGGCCTTGCGACCGGTGGAACCGTCTGCTGGGCGCGGACAGCGGGGCATGGACCGGACCTGCTGACAGAATTGACAGAAAAATGACAAATGCCCGGCAGAAAGCGGACGAATTGACGGTTAGATGTAAATGACCAGAAAGAGAATTGCGGATTTTTGGCGGAAATGTCTTGCAAAATGCGCGCGCATTCTCTATAATAAAATCATGCGTGGTAGTGCTGTGCGGCCGAAAGAGAGAGCGGCCCGCGCAGCCGATGCAAAACGGGAGGACGAGCTGTGCCGGCAGGGCGCAGCCGTGTTCCCGCCAAGCGACATTTGTCAAAAGGAGAGTATGATTATGACCTATTCGCAGCAAGTACAGAATATGT
>OOAC01002307.1_pt1 | contig 10835 bp, 11 predicted proteins | sample 1671041 | NCBI WGS metagenome assembly OOAC01 (sample SAMN06348116, study PRJEB24527) | human gut metagenome | biome: human gut; feature: ankylosing spondylitis patient; material: feces | host: Homo sapiens | place: China | collected 2015-10 | reverse complement strand
AGCTTTGAAGAAGAGTTCGACATCGAGATCCCCGATGATCAGGTTGAAAAGATCAAGACTGTCGGTGACATTGTTAAGTTCATCGAAGAAAAGGTTGAAGACTGATTTACATCTTGCTTTAGCACATCAGCCGTATTTGTCAGACGCAGATACGGCTTATTTTTCTTTTTATCGTAACTAAAAGGAGGCTTTGCGTATGACATCGGTTTGCTTTACAGGGCATCGTAAAATTGACAGCTCGGATATGTATGCGCTTAAATCTCTGCTTGACAGCACAATATGCGGACTTGTCAAGCGTGGCGTCACCGACTTCTACTGCGGCGGTGCTCTCGGCTTCGACACTATGTGCGCTCATATGGTGCTGTATCTGAGAAAACGCAAGGCACTCGATATAAAACTCCACCTTGTACTCCCCTGCTCAAACGAGGAGCAGACAAAGAACTGGAGCTACAACGACAAGCAGGAGTTTTATGCGATAATGATGGCGGCTGACAGCATCGAGTATATCGGCAGTGAATACACCAAGGACTGTATGAAACAGCGTAACGCACGCCTGACAGAGCTTGCAGACTGCTGTGTGGCATATTATGACCAAAGCAACAGCAGGAGCGGCACAGGTCAGACGGTACGCATGGCTGAAGCCAAAGGTATTGAAGTGATAAACCTGTTCGATATGTAACCGCATAATATCGCATATCGGCACAATAAGTCAAATCCATCGTACTGTTCGATAATCTTCGGGCAAGTACGATGGATTTTTTCGCAAAAAACACCCTCACAGCAAAAGCTGTGAGGGTGTATATTTTGTAATATCTCAGAATCTCTTACTTTGATTCCGTATCATCGTGAACAGTTCTGTTCTCGGCAATACTGCTCTTTAATACACGAATCTTTGTTCTGTCAGAGCCTGTTTCGATAAGTACAGTATCATCTGTAACTCTTAATACTCTGCCGACAATACCGCCTGTTGTTACTACTTCGTCAGCAACCTCAAGGTTGTTGAGCATTTCCTGCATCTTCTTGCCACGCTTCTTTTCGGGTCTTATGATAAGGAAGTAGAATATAACTACCATAAGCGCAAGGGGGATAAGCATTGTGAGAATGCTCACTATATCGTTTCCACCCTGTCCTGTGGTTGTTGCTGTCTGTCCGCTTGTTAATAATGTCAGTAATTCTGTCATTTTGTATTCCTTTCTTTTCCGTGCGATATTCGCTCTTTCGTTATTCTCTAATTATACCTTAAAAGTGCCGCAAATGCAAGCACTTTTGTGTATTTATTCGAATCTTATATCGGTAAATCCGAGTTTTTCGAGTGCCGTTTTACAATTTTTGATTTCGTCTGCCGATAAATATGCACTGCCTGTTATTCCGACCGATATTTCCTTGTCGCCGACAGCCTTCTTTACCAGCGTGAATATCTGATTTACTGCCTTGACCTTGTCCTTTTCAACGGTTACTGTCTTGTCTGCCGAGGTCTGCAGCTTTGTGCCAGGCAGCGACATATCCATTGTGACAAGCACCCTGCTCTCGCCCAGCTTATCCTTCGCAGACCATATTTCAGCCGTGCCGTCATAAGCCGTAGCCGACATTGTAAGCAGTGCGTCAGCCTTTATTTCAACCGTTGCGGTTGCGTTGCCTTCCTTTGCTTTCTTTGCACACGTTGCCGCAAGAACGGCTAATTTCTCGCTTCTGTTTGCATTCTGCAATTCCTTTGACAACAGCGAGTAGTCGTAGGACTGGAAGTTCGGGAAGACGGTGTTTTCAAGCTCAATATCGGTAAATCCTGCCTTTGCAAGCTCTCCGCATATATCTGCATAATAATTTACCGCATCTGCGGAATAGGGAGTAGTCCACGGCTTACCGCCGTTATCGGCGGCGGCGTCCAGCCAGCTCCAGTTTCCGTCAGAGATTATATATCCCGCATTGTCGAAAAGATACGGTGTCTTTCTGTCGTAAAGCGTTGTTACAGCCGCAACGGGAGTGATTCCTGCCGTTTTGCACGCCTTTACTATCTGAGCCGCCGTCAGACTGCCCTTATTTACGTCTGTGTTGTCCTTTACAGCCTTAAGCGATGATTTGTATAACAGCTCGCCCGTAGTGTTTTTAAGCGTAAATACGGCGGTATTATAACCGCTTTCCTTTGCTGAGGCAAGGAACTTATTCAGTGCGGAGTCGCTTTTCAGTGCGGAGTCGGGAGCGACCGTCGCAAAAGCCGATGTTACCTCGTTTGGTGCAGAGGAGGTGTTATCCTTTGTTGTATCACTGCCGCCTGAGTTGTCGGACGAGTTGGTCTGTGAATTGCTGTCCGATGTTTCGGGTAGCGATTCGGGCGGCGTCCACGCAGGCTCGCTCACAGAGGAATTACCCCCGTTTCCGCCGAAAAACTTTATCAGCGGAGAAGCGACCGAGTATCCCACAAAGACAAATGCGCCCAGTATCACAACGAAAAGAACCCCGTCAAATATCTTCCTGCCGGTGCTTTTACGTTTTTTATACAGATTTCTTCTTGAACGTTTTACCTTGAATCCTTTTTTTCTGCTCATATCAGTATCTCCATTTTAGAAATTATCAGATAGCGCCCGTGTTATATCCTGTCAGCGCATAGAATGCAAGTGACATAATGCCGACAAAAACCATCATTATCGGCATTCCTCTGAATGCCTCGGGAATAAGCGGAGAATTGAGCCTTTCGTTTGCGATATGAAGGAAGAACACCGCAATGAAGAAGCCTGCCGCTATTCCGACACCGAATCCCATATACGAAAAGAAATCAGCGTGGTATGTCGTGTTCAGGAACAATGCTCCCAGCACTGCCGCATTGAACACCGAAAGATGAACGTATTTCTTGATGTTTCTGAATATCTTTGGCAGGAATCTCCACAGGAGGAGCAGACTGCCCGTATATACTATGCTCACCGTCAGCGTGTATATAAGCGGCATGACAACATAAAAATACTGCCAGTCGGCAAGCCACCCGTCTATAAAGAACGTGATACAGCTTGAAACCACGATAACGTATGTTATGCCGAGCCCCAGTCCGAATATGCTTTCTTTTTTTCTTGATGCGTAGAACGCCACACTTGTGCCGAGCGCACGGGAGAATATCGCATTTTCGATAAACATAGCGAGCATAGCCGTATTGATAAAAAGTGCTAATTTATCCATCACTGCGCTCCTTTACGTTGCCGTCCCGAGAGGGAAGCAGATGTGGTGCAGCAGGCTTGCTTTCGGTGCTTGAACGGTAGGTGTGAGCCGCCGCCTTGTTATGCTCCTCGCTGTTAAGCCTTATTCTGCGGTTACGCAGATAGTTGTAAAGCGCCCTGAACATACCTGCCATTATTCCGACAAGTATAAATCCGCCGAAAGGTGATTCAAAAGCCGCAATCTTGAAATCAAACAGCGTTATTCCGGCAAATGTGCCGAAGCATATCAGTTCCCTGAAGCCTCCGGTAAGGACGCACACTGCGCCGAAGCCTGCTATGAAGAAAATTACGTCGATTATCATTTTTAGCTTGTCCTCAAGATAGAAACGGCTTTCCGTTTTCGAGAAGATAAGAGCGTTTGTAATTATAAGCGGCATATAGATGCCTATAAGCTCGACCGTGAGCGGAAAGATCTGCTCTAAAAGAAGTACGGTCGGGATATAATAGACCGAGCCTACCAGCGCATATATAATTACTCTGAGGGTATAAACTATTTTTTTCGGTACAAACGAACAGGTAACTATCGTCAGAAACGATATTATCGCAAAAGCAAGAGCGATTACCACGCCCTTCTTGAAGGTCGTAGCGGCGATTATAACAGGTGCGTTTACAATGCCTGTCATCAGCACGACATTCTGCTTTGCCAGTCCGTCTATAAGATCACGGGTGAATTTAAAGTCACTTTTCCGTGTCTTTTCCGGCTTCATCTGTTTTGCCTGAGCCATGCTGCGCCTCCTTTTCCTTTTCGTTTTCGTCGGCGGATTTCGCCGATGCTTTCTTCTTCTTTACCGTATCCGATATTTTGTCGGAAAGATTCTCTATTACCGACTTTTTATGACGTTTTACCTTTGTGACCTTATTGTCTATAGGGGGCATATTATAATTAACAGGTTCAATCATAATTTCCTGCGTATCCGAAAGCTCCGGTGTCTTACCCTGCTTTGCGTCCTCTGTCATTCGCTCAAACGAGCCGAGGTTATGCTTAAGGTATCTTAAAAGCTGTTTTGTCTGTACGCCTATTACGAATGCCAGCTTGTCAAGATACAGCGACAGAGCGTTTACTATCAGCAGGGAGAACACGAATATTCCCTCGATATTTGCGGAATTTCTGAATATAACCGTGATTACGCCGAGCGCTATGCCGTACAGCACCCTTCCGCCGTTTGTAAACGGAAGCGTCTGCGGATCGCTCGCAAGGAATATAAAGCCGAACAGTACAAATCCGCTTATAAAACGGAATATAACAGCGTCCATAGCAGGCTCTACACTGCTTGTGAGATAGGAAAGCACACCCATTACGGCTATTCCGCCCACAGTAGCGGAAAGCGACACGCTTCTTCTGCAGATAAGGCAGATACCGCTTACTATCAGCACGAGTATATGAGTAGTTCCCATAGGGCCGGGGAATCTTCCCATAAGTATCTCAAGAGGAGTCAGTGACGGCATTGCGCCGTTCTTTATAAAACTGCTCTCGATTCCGCTTACAAGAGTTCCCGTATCTCCGAATATTTCCGGATGAGCGTCAAGCTGCGGATACATCAGCACCTGTGTCGGATAGCAGATTATAAGAAACGCTATCGCAACCGCCGCAGGATTGAATATATAGTTGTCCTTGCCGCCGAATATATGCTTTACCGTAATTGCAAGCACTGCGCCGATTATCACTACATAATATTCAACACTTGCAGGGAGCATAAGAGCAAGAGCCATACCATAGGCTATGGTTGACAGGTCTTTTACACCGTATTCCTTCTTTGAAAGGAAACAGCCGACCATATCGGTCAGTATGCAGGCAAGCACCGAGCAGGCACACACCGTTACTACCCTCATACCGTAAAAGCAGGTGGCAATGACGGTTATCGCCAGCATAAAAAGTATCTGATCGCCGTATATGCTTCTCGGCTTACGCAGTTTTTTCTTAGCCGCCTCCTTTGACATCAGCAAAGGAGCTTCGTCTATCTTCTTAAGAAGAGCTTCATTTGTGGTTGTATTCATTATATCTTTTTGTCCTTTCAGACTATAAGCTGTTTAATCGGTTTAACAGGAGGTGTCCCATGCAGATAGATGAGCTTGCGGGAAATACCGTAAAAATTACGCTCGATCCGTCGGATATGGACGGATACCGCATTAAATGCGAAGATATTTCGGGCGATTCCCGTACCTCAGAGCTTGCCTTGTCAAGACTTATATCCTGCCTCAGCGAAGATCATGATCTCGGGCTTTGCGGAGAACGTCTGCTTGTCGAGGCTTTCCCGAAAAGCGACGGAGGCTGTACCTTATATATCTCCTGCATTAAAGGCACTCCGTCCGGAAAAAACACATCCTGCCGACCGCCGCTTACGGCGGTCATCTGCGAGGGAGAGCTTTGCGTTCTCGCAAGGCTTTGCAAGGCGCTTAAAACTGTCGCAGACCGTGTATCCTTATACGCAGACCGTGACGGGAAAGATTACCGTCTTGCTATTCATCTGCCGCAGAGCAGATCGTCCGAAAGCCGCATCGGAATTATACGGCACATCGTGTCGGAGTACCGCCTCCCGTTATATACGGATCTCAGCCGTATGAGCGACACGGAGGAATATTACACTCTGCTTACAGACAAAGCAACTGAGCTGTTGCCCGACTGCTTTTAGCGTATAGCGTCTGCCGCCGCCCTCATATCCTCCGCCCTGAACAGATATGTTCCTGCTACAAGTACGTTTGCACCGGCGTCTTTAACTGTTGCGGCGGTTGCTGTGTTGATACCGCCGTCAACCTGTATATTCATTTTGTCAAATCCGTTTTCATTGCAGTATTTACGGAGCATTGCCACCTTGTAGGCACACTGCGGAATAAATCCCTGTCCGCCGTAGCCCGGTTCAACGGTCATTACAAGCACCATATCGCACAGCGGCAGATAAGGTATGACTTCTTTCCAGTCGGTAGCAGGCTTTATGGCAAGTCCTGCATTCATACCGCTTTTCTTTATACACTTAAGGTTTGCCGTTGTGTCGCCTTTGCTTTCAAGGTGGATAGTAAGCATATTACTGCCCGCAAGGGCGAAAAGCGGTATAAGATTTGTGGGATCGGTCACCATAAGGTGCGTGTCGAAATATATATCGCTCACTTTACGCATAGCGGCAACAACGTTGTTTCCGTAGGTTATATTGTCAACGAAAACGCCGTCCATAACATCTATATGAAGCCACTCGACCTGTGCGTTTTCGGTACGGTGGATTTCTTTTTCTATATTTGTAAGGTCGCTCGCAAGCATTGAAGCAGAGATAATGTTTTTCATGATTTCTCCCGTCCGGTCCGTAGACCTATTTATACAGTATAATGATATATCATAACCGCTTTTTCGTCAAGTAAATGCAAAACAATTACGAAAATTTCCGCAGAATAAACAAAAAAGAGGCAAAAGCCTCTTTTGTTTGTGTTCATTTTTTGCATAACGTTTAAAGCCGTTAAACCTTTACATAGAACGGAACTTTTTCTTTTGTCGCCTGTTTTGCGGCAGGCTGATTGAAGTTCATTATCATAAACGGCGCTTTTTCATCGTTTATATCCTTCAGCACCTTTTCGGTAAAGTCCTTGGTAAAGTCGTTGAATTTGTCGTCCTCACCCTCGAAATCCACGATTATAAGGCGGTTGAGCTGATTTACCTTGCGCATATTCATAATATACGCCTTCTTAATATCCTTACGGCTGTCAAAATAGCTTGTTATAGGCTTTGTAACAGTGTCAGGCACACCCGTAACCTCGTTTATAACGGTAAGCTCGCCGCTGTTGAATTTTTTCTGCCTTATATAATTTCCTATGACCTCTGCCTGCTGAGGACCGCAGATAATGTTCTCGGTGAAGGGGTTTATAACAAAGCCCTTCATAGCACACTTCGGCTGTGACAGCATAGCGGAAAGATCCTTATATGTAACGGCGATCACGCAGACCTTGCTTATATCCTTGATGTTCTTCTGCATTGTTTCCATATCGGTGAACACCATAAAATATTTCTCGTTCTGAGGATTTGTAAGGTGCGAGAACTGTACCTTCATCTGATTTTCGTTCTCACCCGACATATCCGTCACGGTTACAGGCGCAAGAAGTCTTGCCTCCATCAGATTGTCGATATAATCCACCTGATACTGCGGTTCGGGATTTGTTTTCTCTTCAGCGCACTTTTTCAGTGTCCTCATCACTTCGAGCAGTTTCGGGTTGGTTATTTTCTTTGTCTGTTCCTGTATCGTGTTCAACTGTTCCTGTGTCATTTATCATATTCCTTTCCCGAAGAAAATTATATTTCGTTACGGTTTTCAAGCGCCCTCTGGAGCGTAACATCGTCCGCATATTCAAGCGATGCGCCCGCAGGCAGACCATACGCAAGACGGGTCACCTTTACTCCCAGCTGCTTTATCATTCTTGAAAGATATGTTGCCGTAGCCTCTCCCTCGATAGTCGGACTTGTAGCCATTATGACCTCGTCCGTATCCGACAGCCTTGCCATAAGCTCTTTTATTTTAAGCTGCTGCGGACCTATCGAATTCATCGGTGACAACAGCCCGTGAAGTACATGATACACTCCGTCAAAGCCGCCGCTTCGTTCTATGGCGGAAACGTCCTTGGGACTTTCCACAACGCATATGACCTTGTGGTTCCTGCGGCTGTCCGAGCATATATCGCACTTGTCCGTATTGCAGATATTCTGACATACACTGCACAGCTTCATACTGCGCCTTGCCCGTAGAATTCCGGACGCAAACTGCTCCACTTCTTCCTCAGGGGCGTTCAGTATATAATATGCCAGCCTCTGCGCCGTTTTAAGACCGATGCCGGGGAGCTTGGCGAATTCCTGCGCCGCCGTTATAAGCGGCTGAGAATTATATTCAGCCATTAAACAAGTCCCGGAATGTTAACTCCGCCTGTTACCTTTTCCATCTCTGCGGCACTTACTTCTTCAATCTGTGTGATAACGGCATTTACGCCTGCTACGATAACGTCCTGAAGATCCTCGATAGCGTCCTTGTCAACAACCTCGGGGTTGAGCTTAACCTCCTTGAGTACCTTTGCACCGCTCATCGTAACTTCAATCATACCGCCTGCGGCAGAAGCCGTGAAATCTCTTGCCTCAAGCTCAGCCTGTACACGCTCGATGTCTTCCTGCATCTTCTGAGCCTGCTTTATCATGCTGTTCATGTTGTTTGCGCCTCTGTTCTGGTATTCCTTGGGTAATCTTGCTTTCATTGTGATTTTTCCTTTCGTATCTTTAAGTCAACGACTTAATTTTTTGGTTTTTTGTATTTTATTTTTACGCCCATTTTTTCCGCTCTTGATAAGAAATCGGAAACAGGGTCGCTTTTATCCTTGCTTTCGGCTGTATCGCCGTTATTGTCAAAGGTCATTACAAGCCTTCTGCCTGTTACCTCTTCGGCGGCTTTCTCAAGCCGTTCCTTCGAGTCGCCTGTTGTCAGGAAATCATACTGGAATTTCTGATAACCGCTGATATTCACCGTATCCCGACCGAGCGTCACTTGCACCTGTCCCAGTATAGCCTGCAGTATAACGGGAAGTCTGTCGAGTATCTCGGTTACCTGCGGATCGGCATTGCCGGTACTTTGCGCACTGTCTGCCGACAGATTACTTTTATGCTGTTCGGGAAGATTATTCCCGGTCTTTACTGCCTGTTTCTGCTCTGTCGGAGCAACGCTTGCCTGTGGTTCGTCAAGGTCAAACGGAGGAATATCTTCGTTTTCTGCACTTGCGTTTTCATCAGCACCGCCCGTACCCTCAAACAACCAGTCCGGCTTGTCGCCGTTGCCGCCTGTATTGCTTGCCTGTTCCTGCGGAGCGGGCTCAGGCGGAGCAACGCTTACCTGCGGTTCGTCAAGGTCAAACGGAGGAGTGTCTTCGTTTCCTGCGCTTGCGTTATCATCAGCGCCACCGGTACCCTCAAACAACCAGTCAGGCTTGCTGTCTGCGGCATTCCGCTCTGTATCGCTCTGCTGCACCGGAGCGGACGGAGCTGTCACGTCCTTCTGCTTATCATCAGCGGATGTGATTTTATTTTCTATCCTGTTCAGCGTATCTGCAATAATATCCTGCGGTCTGTCGCCGGCTACGCTTACGGGCTTTGCGGATTGCGCCGGTATATGCTTTTCTGTGCTTTCACCGGTTTGCACGGCGGTTCTCGGCTGAATGCTTATCTCGCCGTCACACAGCTTGTCGAGCCTGTTCTCCAGCTTTTCAAGCCTTAACGACAATGCCGATGTGTCACTGTCAAGACGTGGCGTACACAGCCTTATAAGGCACATTTCGGCAACCGTCTTACGCTTTGCCGTTTTCGGAGTTCTCGCAATGCAGTCCTGCAGTATATCCATACACCGCATTATTTCTCCGAGAGTAAACTCCTTTGTCTGCCTTGCAAGATCGTTTCTTGTTCCGCTTCCTGCAGGGATAAGCGAAAAGTCGGAGTTCGTTGCCGACAGTATGCACAGATTTCTGAAATGCGACAACAGCTCGTCAAGAAGAAGCATAAGATCCTTCGACTGATTGTGAAGCTCGTCGAGAATTTTCAGTGCCTCGGGCGCATTCTGCTCGTGTATGCACTGTGCAAGCGTGAACAGATGCTCCGTTCCTGCGATGCCTGCGGTAGTCCTTACGGTTTCCTCGTCAATGTCGGCACTCACGCTTATACACTGGTCGAGCAGCGAAACCGCATCTCTCATACCGCCGTCGGACAATCTTGAAATAAGTCTTGCCGCATCCTCGGTTATATTTACGTTTTCTTTTTTTGCTATCTCGCACAGCCGCTTTGTACTTTCTTCTACGTCAATTCTTGAAAAGCGGAACTGCTGACATCTTGATGCGATAGTCGCAGGCACCTTGTGTATCTCGGTAGTCGCAAGTATGAATATAACGTGCGGCGGCGGTTCTTCTATGGTTTTCAGAAGTGCGTTGAATGCCTGTGAGGACAGCATATGCACCTCGTCTATTATATAAACTTTATAGCGGCAGACAGTCGGAGCGTACATAACCTCGTCACGCAATGCCCTTACATCGTCAACGCCGTTGTTTGAAGCTGCATCCATCTCGATTATATCCGGACAGCCTGCGGCTATCGCCTTACAGCTTTCACATTCTCCGCAGGGGTTGCCGTCAACGGGAGATAAGCAGTTTACCGCCTTTGCCATCAGCTTTGCACAGGTGGTCTTACCCGTACCTCTCGAACCTGTGAACAGATAAGCGTGAGCCGGAGTGCCGGCCTTTATCTGATTTTTCAGTGTGGTGGTTATATGTTCCTGCGAAATTACTTCGTCAAAGGTGGCAGAACGATACTTACGATAAAGAGCAAGATGCATAACTAACCTCCCGTGGCAAAGTTCATAATAATCGGTAAATAAAACGATACGCAAAAATAGAACCCGTGATTATGAGTGTAAACTTGCTGCGGCACAGGTCATAACTGCTTAATGCTGCTCGGTTCCCCGCCTGACATGGTTCACAGGACTCCCTTGCACAGGGCTTACACCCATAATCACGGGTTCTATTTCTGATACTGTACTATTGTACCATAGTTTAAATAAAAAATCAAGCCTTATTATTCTCAGACTGTAGAAAAAGTCTGTTTTTCCAAAAAAGTGCTTGTTCTCAATCCCTAAC
>OOAC01002303.1_pt1 | contig 10848 bp, 9 predicted proteins | sample 1671041 | NCBI WGS metagenome assembly OOAC01 (sample SAMN06348116, study PRJEB24527) | human gut metagenome | biome: human gut; feature: ankylosing spondylitis patient; material: feces | host: Homo sapiens | place: China | collected 2015-10 | reverse complement strand
ACTATTAAACCGACTGTCAAACCGACGGCTGCTCCAACTATCGAGCCAACTGTCAAACCGACGACTACTCCGACTGTCAAACCAACGACTGCTCCGACTTCTAAGCCGACCGTTAAACCGACAACTACTCCGACTGTTAAACCGACCGTCAAACCGACGACTACTCCGACTGTCAAACCAACAACTGCTCCGACTTCTAAGCCGTCTGTCAGACCAACCGTTGCCCCGTCAGCTTCGCCGTCTGTAGTTCCTCCGGCTAGTCCGTCAGCTATCGTTCCATCGGCAACACCTGATGCAACTTCATCAACCGGTCCGGCAATCACACCTTCGCCGACACCGGCTCCAACGCCGATTCCAAATCCATCGCCGGCTCCATCACCATCGAATACACCTGTTGTTCCCGGTAAGACTAACACCCAGACACCGACAGTTACACCAAGTGTAACTCCAACACTTCCCATAAACACACCGTTGCAGACTGCTCCAACACTTCCTTTAAATACACCGTCGCAGACTGCTCCACCGACAGACACTTCTGCTCCGGCGGACACTCCTGTCCCAACGGACACTGATACACCGACAGACACCGATACACCGACAGACACCGATACACCGACAGACACCGATACACCAACTGACACTGATAATCCTAAAAACACACCGGCTCCAAAAGTCAAAAAGACTTCACACAACAATGATGATACAGACACTTACTCTGAGGAACCCGAACTTCCATCAGGACAAAAAGGTTCTCCTTCTACCGGAGAAAAAAATAACTCTCTGCCTTTTATTGTAACACTAGTATTATCAGGTGCAGGAATAATATTCTTTGGTGGCAGAGCATATTTAATCAGCAGAACAAAAAAGACTGATATTTAAAATCTGTTCAATGCACCCAGGCAAGCTGATATTCATAATCCACTCTGCTACCTGCACATAACAGAAATTACTTGTGTCACTCATGGTACAGAAAAGTCCCCCGCTTATTGCCCTAAGCAATAGAAGTGGGGGACTTTTCTCATAATGTTATAATATTTATTCTGAAAGATAATCATTTGCACTGTAGTAATGTGTGAAAATGTCAGTCACTTCATACACCACGCCACCTTTAGATGACGAACAATGACACCATGTTGCTTCACCTTTCTTATTTTTTCCACAATATATCCCAACATGATCTATACTTTCCTCAATATCTTTTTTATATTTTTTACGCTGTTTTTTCAGTTTCTTAAGCTGCTTATCATATTTATTAATCCTTTCAGAATAACCATTTATATCCGCCTGACATTTTTTTATTTTTTCATTGTACGATTTTATCAAAGCATTTATTTTCTCATTATTCTTTTTTTGTTGTTCAATTCTTTGCTGTTGGTCTTGTTGTTCCTTCTCCTCTGATATTTCCTCCTGCTGCTCGTCATTGTCAGATGAAATCTCTGATTCAGATATATCAATAACCTCATCTTTTTTACCATTCAGAGCAGTTATCTTATCTTTATACTCTGATATTTTATCTTTCTTTTCTTCAATCCTATCTTTTAATTGTGTTTTTTTAGTCTTTCTTGCCTTAATCTTCTTATCAAAAGACTTTTCCTTACTCTCATTTGCATCCTGTGCCATCCCCGGCTCTGAGTAAGATTTTCCATCAGCGTCAAAATAAAGTGAACCGGTACCATTTCTGAGACCTATATCTCCCGGCTGCAGCTCATTCTTTTTTATTTTCGGCAAACCTGATATCGAAATAGTCGACCCCAGTGACTCAATCCTCTTCTTATTGTATTTTGAATAAACAAACTGGATAAATCCTGAACAATCAAGCTTCTTAGGCTGCTCTTTTCCTTTAATTTGAACATCTGTAGGCTTTCCTCCCCAAAGATATGTAATCTTTCCTTTATATTTTTTTGCAATTTTCACAATCTCTTTTCTTGGATTTTTCTTAACTTTCTTATCCGCCGCTTTGTTTTTCTTTTGAGAATTTCCTTTATTCATACGTAATGAGACTTCCGGCTTTCTGCCAGATGCGTATGAGGTTATTGCTTCCGTCGTTGTACTTACCGCACCTGTTGTAGCATTTGCACTCTTATCTGACTTTCCTTTGTCTTCCATATTTTTATATGAAACAACCGAAACTGTTTCATTTCTTTTATTGTCAGATTTATTTAAAGTCCCGGAACCTGCTGCCGCAACTCCTGCCAACAGACAGACCCCACCTATCAAACCACATGTCATAAATTTACGCTTCAATTTTCTTCCCCCTTCAATCTTTTGTATCAGTATGCAACACTAAAACCGTTTTCTTTTTCGACTATATCTATACTTCGGATTTCAACATTTTGTATATCTATATATGTATCTGAGTTTAGATTAAGAAGCAATCTCTCTACCAATACATCTTCGCCCTGAACTTCCATATATACCGAACCGTCACTTTCATTGCGAACCCATCCCGTAAGACCTAATGATGATGCCGCATTTTTAGCATGATATCTAAATCCTACACCCTGAACTTTTCCACGAAATCTTATCTGTTTTCTCACCATGTCTCTAATCACCTCACTATATGTTTTTTCATTAGCTATAATACTATCCGCTTTAGCTGAATGCGTCAAGTATTGCTGTATATTTTTTATGACTGAAACTGTTACCGGGTTTCCCATAAATTATATTGAATTACTATGAATTATAGTATATAATATATAATTAGTGTCTGTAAAGTTTTAATTTCCATACACTATTTTTATGTTGTAATACAAGGTTCAAAACACCTTTTAAACACAACAACATATTATCAATAAACATACACAGAAATGAGGAATAAATAAAATGAAAATATCAACAAAAGGGCGATATGCTTTAAGGCTTATGATAGACATAGCACAGCACTGTAACGAAAAACCTGTAAGTATAAAAGAAGCAGCCAAAAGGCAGAATATATCAGATAAATATCTTGAACAAATAATTTCCATATTAAATAATGCCGGATATGTAAAGAGCATACGCGGACCTCATGGTGGCTATCTGTTAAAAAAAGCCCCAAAAGACTATACCGTCGGAATGATATTAAGACTCACCGAAGGTTCTTTAGCACCTGTCACCTGTGTCGAGGAAGATGCCGACAGCTGCGAACGAAAAAGCAATTGTGCTACATTTGTAGTATGGCAAAAAATGTATGATGCCATCTGCGATGTTGTCGACAATATAACACTTGAGGATCTTGTATCCTGGCATATCGAGGGTTCGGGTGATTATTGCATCTAAAATGGTGAAATTATTATTCATTTAACAAATATATCATGTTATAATGTTTCTAAATATTGAAGCTAAAATAAACTTCACAGATATATAATCTGTGAAGTTTTATTTTTAATTTAAAACTTAATAAATGCAAGACAAACTGTTAATTTTGAATAATAGGAGGCGATTTGAATATGAAAAAATTCTACAGACACATTTCATTTATCCTGATACTGACATTATGTATAGTACCACTTCATGCAGTATCAGTGTTTACCGGACATACTCCATTTTCAGATATGTGTATGACTGCAAAAGCTCAGACCTCGGAAAACATCATTTATCTAAAAGACGGTGAGGGCGAAGGAGGAAATGGAACACTTAACAATCCATACCTAAACATACGAACAGCTTTAAAAAATATTAAAGATGGACAAACCTTATTTCTTATTGATACTGTTCAATATACAAAATATGAAAAAGGTACGGATGGTTCTGCCCTTCCACTTATAATTAACAAAAATATTACCATTGCAGGCAATGATACTGAAAAATCCATTTTGCAGTTAAGGGCTGCCATCCAGCTCGCCGCAGATGTGACATTTAAAGATATGAGACTTCAGATAGCACCTGAAATAATACTTGGAAAATCATCTTTAAATTATAATACCAATACAACTTCTGAAATTTTGGGAACGGAAGCTTTTAAAAGCACGGCAATCTATGTTGGAGGGCATACACTTACAATAGATAATGTAAATACAAAACTTGATTCTGAAGCACAGAGTAAAATACGCCCATATATATCCGGTGGTGCATACCGACTGAATACAGATAACAGTATTCTTGGCGGGAACACTGTCGTCAATATTATAAATGCCAATGCCGAAACAAAATTTGCCGACATATATGCGGGGGATTACTTCAAATCAAGAAATATCCCTGCAACTTTAAACCTAAGCGGCAAGTTTCTTGACTCTGTCGTTCATTGTGGCGGCTACTCTGACTCAAGTATTCTCAATAGTGATGTCGACATAAATCTTTATGCCGACAACCCTGATTCTTCAGCACAGGTATCAGGCATAACAGGATTTGATACAGCAAATCATAATGGAAAAGTAAATGTTACATTAACAAAAAATGTATTTTCATCATCAATGAGCTTAAATGACATAGACTTTCTTAAACTTGATAATAATTCAAGGATAAATTTTGACTCCTCAAATATTTTTGATGTTAAAAATGTAATCTTAGAAAATAACACAATACTCGATTTCAGACAGCTTACAGGCAATCCTGCCATAACAGAAACACTTTTATCATTAGCTCCTGCTGACGATACTCAAAAAAATGCTTCAATATTATTAAACAACGAGCAGACACTTAGAATATCAGGTAATGTGACCGGCACAACAAGATTAAATGTTGTTGACACACAAGAAATCATAAGTAACTTTAATTACGGACACACATATGTCACTTCTTCACAGAGTTCAGATGGTACTTTCAGTATCGATGGCACAAAGGATACTTTTGCAGAACTTAAAACCGAAACTGAAGATAATATAAAAAAATGGAGCATATACAAAAAATCAGGTTCCGAGCCTGATGATACTGACTTTAAGTCTTTTGAGATAACTGACGGTCCCGACATTATATATCCTACGGAATTTTATCATGATTATAGCTATAAACTTAAATTTATAAATAAAAATGATGAGACTTACATCCCTGATTATTCAATTTTAATGCGTAACCTTGACTATCAGATAATTAAAGATAGAAAAGTCATTTTTGATAGCTCAGATAACACTGATGCTGACAATACCGTATATCCTCTCATAACATTGGAAACTACTCAGTCAGATGAAAATGACGAAAATTCTTCATATGAAACAATTTTGGCTATTGAAACAGACGATGTGGCAAAATTAAAGAATATATACGGAAATTACAGTATCGTTCTAAGTTACTTTGGAAATTCCATAACAAAAAATATAAGAATTGCCGACCACTTAGAAACTGTCGAGCCAACCACGAAGCCAACAAATACACCTACTATTAAACCAACGGCGGCTCCAACCACTGAGCCTGCAAATACACCTACTACTAAGCCAACGGTGGCTCCAACCACTGAGCCTGCAAATACACCTACTACTAAGCCAACGGTGGCTCCAACCACCGAGCCTACAAATACACCAACTACTAAGCCGACGGCGGCTCCAACCACTGAGCCTACAAATACACCTACTACTAAACCGACGGCGGCTCCTACCACCGAGCCTACAAATACACCTACTACTAAACCGACGGCAGCTCCAACCACTGAGCCTACAAATACACCTACTACTAAGCCGACGGCGGCTCCAACCACTGAGCCTGCAAATACACCTACTACTAAACCGACGGCGGCTCCTACCACCGAGCCTGCAAATACCTCACAGCCACCGTCAACTCCTGTTCCGGCACCAGCTCCAACACCGGCTCCAACTGACAATACCGCACCAACAGCACCACCTAGTGACCCGGATGCAGCTCCGACATCAGTACCGACTAATGTGCCAGCAGTCTCTCCGACTGTTATGCCGACTAACTCACCGTCAGATACTCCGACTCTTGCACCAACAAATACACCATCAGTCTCTCCGACTGTTGCACCGACAAGTACACCATCAGTCTCTCCGACTGTTGCACCAACTAAAAAACCAGCATCTGTAAAAACAAAATTTTCAGATAAAAAGAGTGGTATTTATTTTAAAATATCAAACTCGTCCAAAAAATATTTGGAATACTTATACCCCACTTCAAACAAAACTAATATAGTCATTCCAAATACGGTAAAATATAAAAATAAATCCTATAAAGTTGTTTCTGTTGCACCTAAGGCATTTTATAACAAAAGTAAATTAAAAAAGGTGTGCATAAATGCAAATATAACAACTCTGGGAAAAGACTGCTTTGCAAAATGTAAAAAACTCAACAGTATCACCTTTAAAGGAAGTAATCCGCCAAAAATAGGCCGAAATGCTTTTAAGAACATCAATAAAAAAGCTAAATTTTATGTTCCGAAAAAGGCTTATGCAAAATACAGAAAAACACTCACTTCAAAAACAGGTTTTAATAAATCTATGAAAATTGTAAAGAAATAGTACATTATCACCTGCATGAAATTTTAAAGCAGCAAAGCGTACCATAAATATATTATTGATTGCAAAACCCCCTGTTATTTTCTGTTTTATAACAGTTAATAACAGGGGGCTTATTTTATTGCAACAAATAAATTATCTTACATTTTAAATACCAATGTTTTCTATATAAATACAGTAGGCTGGCAATAAGACATTAAGAAATAAATTCTTCTATCTTGCCCTTAGTTATAAAGCCTATACTCCTATTTGCTTCATCACCGTCTTTAAATAATACAAGTGCAGGTATGCTCTGTATTCTGTACTTCATTGCAAGGTCAGGATTTTTGTCAACATCGACATTAAAGAATTCTACATCGTCTCTTTCCTCTGACAACCGTTCTACTACAGGTCCTATCATATTGCAAGGCCCACACCAGGCAGCCGAAAAATCAACTAATGCACATTTGCTTGCTAAAACTTCACTCATATCGTTATTTACTATTTTCTTAACCATATTACTCCTCATTTCTGCACACATTCTCTGTGCATAGCGTGAAATATAATATATTCACACCTAATATTTGTGTCAGGTGTGCACAGACACAAATTGTCTGGTTTATTGTCAAAAAGCAGCTACTATTCCGGTACTACTATCTTTCCTGCTATTGCACAAGCTGCTGCCGATTTTGGTGACGCAAGGTAGATACCTACTTTTGATGTTCCCATACGACCGAGGAAATTACGGTTGTTTGTTGCAACAACTGTCTCTCCGTCTGTCAGAATACCGCCTGTTCGTCCACAGCAAAGTCCACAGCTTGGATGTGTTATTATCGCACCTGCTTTTGAAAGGATTTCCATCGTTCCATTCTCTACCGCCTGTCTGTAAATCTTACGGCTTGCAGGCGTAACGATAAGTTTTACAAAAGGTGCTACATGCTTGTCCTTAAGGATTTTCGCCGCTGCCATAAGGTCCTCAAGCCTTCCGTTTGTGCATGAACCGATAAATACCTGGTCAATCTCTTTTCCCTCAATCTCTGAAATTGGTTTTACATTATCGACATTTGAAGGACAAGCCATAACAGGTACTAAATCTTCCGCTTTATAATTTATAACTCTTGAATAAACCGCATCACTGTCACCGACCAAATCTTTCTGCTCGTCAGTAAGCTCTATCTCACAATACTTTGCTGTTTTCTCGTCAGGTGTAAATAATGCACATTTCGCTCCTGCTTCAATCGCCATATTTGACATTGACATTCTTGAAGCCACCGACATATTTTCCACTGTATCTCCGGCAAATTCAAGAGCTTTATATGTCGCACCATCAGCACCGAGATCTCCGATAAGCTTCAGGATAATATCTTTTGCCATCACATTGTCAGGAAGTTTTCCCGTGATATTTACCTTAATAGTCTCAGGTACACGAATCCAGAGCGTTCCCGTTCCAAGAATACTTGCCATCTCAGTATAACCGATTCCTGATGAAAATGCACCAACACATCCATATGTAGTAGTATGGCTGTCTGTTCCAAAAACTATGTTTCCAGGTTTAACATATCCTGCTTCTGTCATAAGCTGGTGACAGATTCCGTCTGAACGGTGAATATTTTTCATTCCATATTTTTCCACAAATTCATTTCCAATACGGAAATGTCTTGTGTCATCAACCTGACTTGCTGGCACAAGATGGTCATATATAAGAACCGCCTTGTCAGGATTCCATATCTTCGTAAATCCCATCTCCTCAAACTTTGAGGCAACAAATGGAATAAAAATATCATGTATCATAACTCTGTCAACATTTACGGTAACTATCTCTCCCGGCTTTACTTCTTTGCCGACATTATTTCTAATGATTTTTTCAATAATTGTTGAACCCATAACTTACCTCCTAGTCTAATCCATTTAATTTACGCATTGCTTTTACAAGTCCGCCTGCATCGATTATCTCAACAAGATTATCCGGAAGTGATGCTATAGGATATTTATTTCCATCATACTCTATATTTTCATTAACTGTAACTGTAATACTGTCACCCTCTTTCACATCATCGTGAAGTTTATCATTCTCGATAAGCAAAAGACCGTTGTTTATTGAATTTCTAAAGAATATTCTCGCAAATGATTTTGCGATAACGCATTTTATACCAAGTGCTTTTATAATCTCAGGTGCCTGCTCTCTTGAAGAACCGCAGCCAAAATTCTTTCCGGCAACTATAATGTCACCCTCTTTAATCTGTGCTGCAAGTTCCGGTCTGAGTGGTGAAAACGCATACGGTGCCATGTCATTGACTGTCTCTAATGCAAGGTACTCAGTCGGAATAATAATATCCGTATCTATATCATCACCGAGCACCCAGACTTTTCCACTAAACTGTGCCATGTATTTTTCCTCTTTTCGTTATTTAGATTTTTCTACAATAAATCAGCCGTTGTAATCTCACCCTTTATCGCTGATGCTGTCACTGTTGCGGCTGATGCAAGATAGATAAATGAGTCTTTATGTCCTGCACGGCCTTTAAAGTTTCTTGTTCCCGTACTTATAAGAACTTCATTTTCACCGATAACACCCTGACAGCTTCCCCAGCATACGCTGCAGTTCGGATTCATAACTATTGCCCCAGATTCCATAAATGTGTCGATAATGCCCTCTTTAAGTGCCTGCTCGTAAACTGCCGCACTTGCCGGTACCACAAGGAAACGAACAAGCGGAGCAACTTTCTTTCCTTTGATAAGTTCTGCACCAACACGGAGATCCTCAATTCGTCCGTTATTGCATGAACCAAGAAATGCCTCGTCAATATGAGTTCCTAAACATTCTTTTGCCGGTACTACGCTGTCCACAAAATGAGGTTTTGCAACGATTGGCTCAATTTCATCAAGATTAATGTCATAGACCTTTGCAAATTTAGCATCAGCATCACTTGAAAAGCTGTGTTTTGGCTTTCTTCCATGCTCCTTAAGATAATCAATCGTTATATCGTCAACTTCCATAAGTGCTGTTTTGGCACCTGCCTCAACACAGAGGTTACAGATAGATATTCTGTCGCTCATGTTGAGAGTTTTAAGTCCCTCACCGCCAAATTCCATAGCCATGTAATTTGCACCATTTGCACCAATCTTTCCTATAATAGTAAGGATAAGATCTCTTGCATAAACACCGTCCTTAAGTTTTCCTTTAAGATTAAATCTAAGTGTTTCAGGAACAAGAAGCCATGACTTACCTGTAACCATGGCATAAAGATAATCCGTACATCCAACACCGGTACCAAATGCACCAACAGCACCATAAGCACAGGTATGACTGTCAGCACCAAAAATAAGTTCACCTGATGTAACATGATTTTCCATCATAACCTGATGACACACCCCTGCACCCTCATAAAACTTAATGCCATGCTCCTTTGCAAAATCTCTCATCTTCTTGTGTGAAGCTGCTGTCTTTACACTGTCACATGGAACATTGTGGTCTACTATCCAGACAAGTTTGTTTACATCTGCAATATGCGGATTTTTTAGTTTGTTATACATGTCTATTGTAAGATGTGTTGTTCCATCATTACTCATAAGTCTGTCAAGTTCTACTGTATGTATATCTCCCGGCTTAACCTCATTTACACCTGCGGCTGCCGCAATAATCTTTTCTGCAATCGTCATTCCCATGAAATTAATCCTCCTTATTTAATGATGCAATAAGACCGCCCTGGTCAAGTATTCCTTGCATATATGCCGGAAGTTTTGTGCACTGGTATTCTTTATCACCAACACGCACAATACCTTCCTGAAGATCAAGTTCCATCTCATCACCTGCATTTACATTGTCATGCAGCTCTTTACAGACAATAACCGGAAGTCCGATATTTATTGAATTTCTATAAAAAATTCTGGCAAATGATTTTGCCACAACAGCCTTAACACCCAGTGCTTTTAATACGCTAGGTGCCTGTTCTCTTGAAGAACCACAGCCAAAATTTTCAGAAGCCACAACATAATCTCCCGGATTTACATTCGCTGCAAAGTCAGGATCAAGTGACTCAAATGTATGTGTTTTCATCTCATCAATTGTAGGAAAAAGAAGATACTGTGAAGCAATTATCTGGTCAGTATCAACATCCTGATCGAATTTAAAAATCTTACCCATCTATAGTTTCCTCCATTATATTTGTATAATAGATATTCACAAAACAATTTAATCATAATAGATTATAAGCATTTCACAAATACCTAATTCGTATAACAAAAAGTGCTTTTTAAGTATATCACATTTTTGATTGACTGTGAACTGTCTGCATATATTTTCACTGTAGCTGCTTTGACTATCCCCTCTTTTATAATAACCTTTATATGCTAATTCTATTTTATCTCCACTGTCTGTTATATGATTTATTCTTCCTTTGTAATCGTAAACTATATCAGTGTGTTGACGCACGCCGCCGCATCTTCCATAAACTTTTCAAATAATACATCGTCAATCAAACGAAGATTT
>OOAC01002300.1_pt1 | contig 10879 bp, 9 predicted proteins | sample 1671041 | NCBI WGS metagenome assembly OOAC01 (sample SAMN06348116, study PRJEB24527) | human gut metagenome | biome: human gut; feature: ankylosing spondylitis patient; material: feces | host: Homo sapiens | place: China | collected 2015-10 | reverse complement strand
CGTCCGCCGAGAATGACCCCGAGCACGCCGTAAAAGAGAATGTCTTCCACATCGTTGGCGGTCATCTGACGCCACGGATCCTTCGCGCGCAACCGTCCCAACGCCCAGAAGAAGGCGAATCCTAAGAGATACATCAGACCGTACCAGTGCACGGCAAGGGGACCGATCGAAAAAGCGATGGGATTGAATTCCGGCGCGAACATACGAGCAGAATGCGAATGTTAGAAATCAGAAGCGTTCGTTGTCTTTGAGATAACGCCATTTGCCGGGCGGCAAAGCCCCCAGGCGTACACGACCCACGCGTACGCGCTTTAGACGCAGCACTTTAAAGCCGACGGCAGATACGGCGAATCTGGCGTTTCTTGCCTTCTTTTAGAACAAAACGAAGCTCATCGTCGTTTAAAACTTCAACTTGAGCAGGCAACAGCGCTTTACCGTCAAGAGATAAACCGTGACGAAGAAGCGCCAACGTTTGCGCCGCAAACTTCGGTGCTTGACCGGACTGAGCATCGGCAACGCGCACGATGTACTCTTTTTCGATCGTGCTGTTTTCGCCGATGATGGCCTTGGCAACGCGTCCGTCCTGCGTAAGCACGAGAAGTCCCACGGAATCGATGTCCAGACGCCCTGCGGGAACCAGGCTTCTCAATTGGGCGCTGCTCCAGCGAAGCGTCGAATCGTCACCGGCCCAGCGATTTTCCGGCGTGATCAAAGTCTTGGCGGGTTTGTAGCCGTCTTCAGCCTGTCCGCTCACGTAACCGACAGGTTTGTTAAGAAGCACCGTCACCTGCTGCTTTTGGCTGTAGCTGGCCTGCGCCTTGAGTTCGATGCGCGCTCCGGGCCCTACCTTTTGCCCCAACTGCGCCACCTTGCCGTCGACCAGCACCCAGCCCTTTTCGATGAAGGCGTCCGCCTCGCGGCGACTTGCGAGCCCCAGTTCGCTCATGCGTTTGGACAAGCGAACAAGTTCCGGCGCACCTAGCGATGCACCGGAACCTTCCTGAAAGCGAGCGGTCGGTTTACGGTAATTGCCCATCAGGCTTTGCTCGAAGCGTTAAGGCAGAACTCCATGATGCCTTTTTGAGCATGCAGGCGATTTTCCGCTTCGTCCCACACAACGGACTGCGGGCCGTCGATCACCTCGGCTGTCACCTCTTCGCCGCGATGCGCGGGCAGACAGTGCATGAAGAGCGCACCGGGGTTGGCAGCCTCCATCACGGCGCTGTTGACCTGATAGTTGGCAAAGTCGCGACGGCGCTTTTCGTTTTCTTCTTCAAAGCCCATGGAAGTCCAGACGTCGGTTGTCACCAGATCAGCGCCCTTGGCAGCTTCGATCGGATCACGGTAAACGGTGTAGTAGTCGTCCCCTTCCGGGATCAGCGAAAGATCGAGCGGATAACCTTCGGGAATCGCCAGATTGATGTGAAAGCCCAGAATCTTGGCCGCTTCCAGCCACGAGTAGCTCATGTTGTTGGCGTCGCCCACCCAGCAGACCGTACGGCCTTCGATGGAACCCTTGTGTTCCATGAAGGTGAGAATGTCGGTCATGATCTGCACGGGATGGTATTCATTGGTAAGACCGTTGATCACCGGCACGCAGCTGTTCTTGGCAAAGGCTTCCAGACGATCCTGCCCGAAGGTGCGGATCATGACCAGGTCACACATGCGGCTTACGACGCGCGCAGTGTCTTCAATGGATTCCGAGCGGCCGAGTTGTGAGCCTTGGCTTGAGAGATGAATCACGTTGCCGCCCAGCTGATAAAAACCGGACTCAAAGGAGACGCGCGTGCGAGTGCTGGCCTTTTCAAAGATCATCACCAACACCTTGCCGTCGAAGGGAGCGTATGGCGTACCTGCCTTTTGCAGCGCTTTGATTTCCGCTGCGCGGCGCAACATCGTGTTGAGTTCGTCTTTAGTGAAATCTGCGAGCTTCAGAAAGTGTCGGATTGCCATTTTTGTCTCCCTATTTTTTGTCCCGCGACGCAGCCTGTGCCGTGCCGCACAAATTGCTTCATTGTAGTCGGTTGGAAGTCTCCGCGAAACGAACACACCACAGAATTGCGTACCATCGGCACAACGGATTTGCGCAACTCTTCCAATCAATCCAACATATCGATCACTAGATTTTTGCAAATTTCGCTAGATTTTATGTGTTATGTTCGTTTTTCCCAAAGAAGCGTCTCAGACAGTTGAGATCGGATAACTGGTCCGATCAAATTATTGACTCCACCGTCCATAACGATAGTTTTTTCCTTTTTTACCGTTACTCTCAAAAAAATGAGCGTCACGGTTGCCGTCAATTTTTGATATATTGCCCACGAACAAGGATGGCCACTGCTGGAGCCCCGAGTTCCTCCAGAGGCTATCCGCGCCGACTGCAGACATTGTGTTTGCCGTGCGGCCATCCGCGCCCCACAAGGGCGACGGCCCGTTTTTCCGTTTTGTTTCGCCTGCCAGTTTGCGAAGCTTCCGATTCGGTCGGCTCAGACCGAGGCATTTCACCTCACCGTATTTCGCCGCAGTCCTTGATTGCAGCGCATCACCGACCGATTCCGGGCACAAGCAGCCCCGGTGCCCGTGTTGAATATTTCGCAGACTGACGCTGAGCGTTTAATTCATTATCAGAGAAAATCATGAGCGAATTCATCCTCACCGCGACCGATGCCAACTTTCAGGACACCGTGAAGAACGTGACCGACAAGCCCGTCTTCGTCGACTTCTGGGCCCCCTGGTGCGGCCCCTGCCGCATGCTCGCCCCGTCGCTTGACGCTGCTGCCGAACAGTTCAACGGCCGCGCCGTGATCGCCAAGTACAACGTGGACGAAAATTCCGCCATCGCCACCGAAAACAACATTCGCGGCATCCCGACGGTGCTCGTCTACAAGAACGGCGAAGTCGTCGGTCAGCACACCGGCGCCATGGGTAAGAGCGAGCTGATGTCCTTCATCGAGCAGTACCTTTAACCCGCAAATGCTGTAAACTGCGGCCCGTCTCGGGCGGCTTTCCGTTGCCGCCCGGCCGCAATTCTCTTTGCCCTCCGCCTCTGGCGGCGCATCGGGCGCAAAGCTGCCGATCATCCGGCGCCTTTTCCGTTCTTTTTTCAACCAACTTACAAACCGGCTCTTGTCCGCAAGAGCGTTTGTCTGCGCGCGTCTGCATGTGCGCGGTCAAACTATTTGAACATTCACTTCAAAATGCATCTCTCTGAGCTCAAAACACTGCACATCAGCCAGCTGCTTCAGATGGCTACCGAACTTGAGATCGACAATGCGCAGCGCATGCGCAAGCAGGAACTCATGTTCGCAATTCTCAAAAAGCGTGCCAAACAGGGCGAACAGATTTTCGGCGACGGCACGCTCGAAGTTTTGCCCGATGGTTTCGGCTTTTTGCGCAGCCCCGACACGAGCTACCTTGCGAGCACGGACGACATCTATATCTCGCCCTCGCAGATCCGCCGCTTCAACTTGCACACCGGCGACTCGATCGAAGGCGAAGTCCGTACACCCAAAGACAACGAACGCTACTTTGCACTCGTCAAAGTCGATACGGTGAACGGCCTTCCGCCCGAACAGCTCAAGCACCGCATGCTCTTTGAAAATCTCACGCCGCTTTTCCCGACCGAGCCGTTGCGTCTGGAACGCAATATGCGCGGCGAAGAAAACGTAACGGGACGACTGATTGACATCATCGCTCCGATCGGCAAAGGTCAGCGCGGCCTGATCGTCGCCAGCCCCAAGACAGGTAAGACGATTCTGATGCAGTCCATTGCGCACGCCATCACCGCCAATCACCCCGATTGCGTTTTGATGGTGCTTCTCATTGACGAGCGACCCGAAGAAGTGACGGAAATGCAGCGCTCGGTCAAGGGTGAAGTCATTGCCTCCACATTCGACGAACCCGCCACGCGCCACGTGCAGGTGGCTGAAATGGTGATTGAAAAAGCCAAGCGTCTCGTCGAAAGCAAAAAAGACGTGGTGATTCTGCTCGACTCGATCACGCGTCTGGCCCGCGCCTACAACACTGTGGTGCCGAGTTCCGGCAAGGTGCTCACGGGCGGCGTGGACGCCAACGCACTGCAGCGTCCGAAGCGCTTCTTCGGCGCGGCCCGCAATGTGGAAGAAGGCGGCTCGCTCACCATTCTCGGCACGGCACTCGTCGACACCGGCAGCCGCATGGACGAAGTAATCTTTGAAGAATTCAAGGGCACCGGCAACTCCGAAATTGTGATGGAACGCCGTCTGGCTGAAAAACGCGTCTACCCGGCCATCAACATCAATCGCTCCGGCACACGACGCGAAGATTTGCTGATTCCCCCGGACAATCTTCAGAAGATTTGGATTCTGCGCAAGCTCCTCTTTGATATGGACGAAATCGAAGCCATGGAATTCCTGCTCGAAAAAATCCGCAACACGAAGAGCAACGCCGAATTCTTCGACATGATGCGCGGCGGCAGATAATTCTCTTGCTACCGAGGCACTCAGAAATCCGCTTCTGACAAAACGAGTTCAGAAGCGGATTCTGTTTTCTTAGGTCGATGACTTATGCCGACACACTTGATTTTCTTAAAAAAATCGCGGATAATCGCGTCCTTTCCGTTTGGTACGTGGCGTGCATGCCCGGCGTAAGACCTCTCCTATAGAGGCGGCTGCGCAAGGCCCGCAGGGCGGCCGACAAAATCATTTTCGGAATTTATTTAAATGAAACCCAATATTCACCCCGAGTATCGTCCCGTCGCCTTCGTTGACCTCTCGATCAACAAGACCTTCATCATCTCCTCTGCTGTGCAGACCAAGGAAACCGTTGAAATCGACGGCGTGACCTACCCGCTCTTCAAGCTTGATACCAGCTCGGAAAGCCACCCCTTCTACACCGGCGCTCAGACCCGCATCGTCGAAGCCGGCCGTGTGGAAAAGTTCCGCGCCAAGTACGCTCACGTCACCAAGAGCGCCAAGTAATTCTTCGGCGAATCGTTCCGGAATCGATCAAAGCTCGATTCCGGTTCTGCGAAGAACGATCAAGCTTGGAATCAAAAAAGCCCCGCTTCGTTCGGGGCTTTTTTGTGTTGTATCCGGTATTTTTCACGAAGACACCCCGGATCGATAAAATAAGTTAATTCAAGTCTCAACGGTCCCACGGATGCTCGACCTTAAGCCAACGCCCCTGAATGTCACGCAAGAAGCCGCACACAAGATGCCGCGGTTTCTTTTGCTTGCCCTTTTGACAATCTTTGTTCTCTCGGGGCTTTTCGGCCGCGACTTATGGTCTTCCGCCGAAAGTCGGCTGCTCGCCGAAGTTGTATCCATCGATTTCACGGACCCTGCAAGCTGGCTCTTTCCCTTTGCCTCCGGAGAAATCATCACCGAACAAGGCCCTTTGCCGGGGTGGATCGGTGCCATCTTCACCACCCTTTTCGGCGGGCTTGTGGGCGAACTGCGGGCCATGCGCCTGTCGTCCATTCTGTGGTTTGCCATCAGTACGTCCTGCATCTGGTACGGAACCTGGTTTTTGGCTCGCCGCCATGAGGCTCAGCCCGTTGAACAAGCATTTGCCCGTCAAGCACAATATCGGGACTTCGGCCGCCTGATGGCCGATGCCGCCACACTCTTTTTCATTTCGATTTTCGGCATCGTCGTCAAACAGCATGAAGCCGTTTTTGAAACGGCAGAACTCGCCTTTTCCTGCGCTGCCTTTTTTGGCTGCTGCTGGGCTCTCACCCGTCCTTATTGGGGTTCTGCGCTCGCTGGTTTTGCTTGCGGCGCCAGCATCCTTTGTTCCAATCTTCTCGTCGGCGCCACCGTTTTGGTCGGCTGTCTGATGTCCCATATCCTGGTGCGCGGCATCGGCGACACGAGTCGAAAGATTTTCACCACGATCGCAGTTGCCTTTGTCACTTTCGGCCTGTGGCCGTTGGTGTCCTATCTTCTTGCGGGGGTCGTCGCAGGCGACTACTTCAATCTGTGGGCGCAACGCCAGATTCAAATCGTCGGGTTCTTTGACCCGCAGGAAATCCTGTGGTTCATCAAACATTTCATTTGGTATTTGTGCCCGGTCTGGCCGTTTGCATTCTGGGCGATCTGGATGTGGCGCAAGAACTTGACCGTCACGCACATTGCACTGCCGCTGAGCTTTTGCTTTGCCTGGTTCGTCGGCTTCATGCTGTCGTCCGACGTTGCAGCAGAAACGCTTCTTTCGGTCACGATCGCTCCTTTGTGCGTGCTTGCCACTTTCGGTTTGATGGCTTGCAATCGCAGCACCAAAAGCATGCTGGAGCTCTTTTCGGTGGCGGTTTTCACATTGGCGTTGGCAGGCGTCTGGGCTTACTTTATTGCCTGGACATTGGGCTTTCCGCCGAAGATGCACTGGTCGATTCTGCGTTTAACGGCTGACGAATCCGTCTCGCACGCGCACTGGGTCGCTGTGGTTCTGGCTGCCGCCTTGCTCGCTTTCTGGCTTTATCTCTGCGTGCGCCGTCTTATGCGTCGTCCGATCCGTTTCTGGACAGGGCCCTGGTTGAGCGCATCCGGCATCACGGTGCTTTGGATCAGCGCCGTGTGCCTGTTCGGACCGGTTATCGACAGCAACCGTACTTTCGCCAACATCGCTCGCGAAATGACTCAGGAACTCAAAACCATGCACTTCGTGTCCGGAACAGACTGTGTGCTGGCGCAGACGCTTCCCTTGAGTGAACGCGCCGCCATCGAGTGGCACTCGGGAGTCACGCTCACGGCTTCCGAAGCAGCCTCCTGTCGCTTCATCATCTCGCATGTTTCGGCCAAGAGACAGGCTAAGAATCCGACAAAGGCGCCGGGCTTTGTGGTATTGAAGTCCTTCCGGCCTCGTTCGGATACGCGCTATCTGCTCGGGCCGGCCGGTCCCGTGCTTATCGAAAAGCAGTTCTAAAAAATAGTTTTGAGAATGTCGGGGCGGTTTGTGCAGATAGCATCCGCCCCGATTTTTATAAGTGCCTTCGCCTCTTCAACATCGTCCACCGTCCAGGCCATCACCCCCAAACCATGTTTATGCGCCGTCTCGATCATCTCGGAAGTGACCAAATCTTTGTGCGGATGAACCGTTCTCGCCTGAATCGCATTCGCTGCTGTAAGCCAATCGCACTCCGGCTCTTCAAACAAAAAGCCGCACGGCGTTTCAGGACTTCTTTTACGTAATTCAACCAAGCACTTTGTGGAAAAGCTTGACACCAAAAGCGGAACGTCCACCTTCGCCTTTCTCAAAAACACCGCGACACGTTCCGCAAGCTCAGCTTCTCGACCGGATACCGGCTTAAGTTCGACATTCATCGCCAACCCTAAGCTGTAGCAAGCCTGCAGCGCTTCACTCAAGAAACACACGTCAGCAACCGACTGATCGGGCCTGTGGAGATTTCGAACTTTCAGTTTTCTCAGTTCTTCGGCGGTCAGTTCCTCAATGCACCCGCAGCCTTCAATGACGCGGCCGAGCTCTGTGTCGTGACTCAACACAAGCTCTCCGTCGAGCGTAAGCCGCACGTCAAACTCAACCGCAAAGCAACCGACAGCCGCAACTGTGGCAAAGGCCTTAAGTGTGTTCTCTGGGGCAAGAAATCCTGCACCTCGGTGCGCAAGCAGGCGCGGCAGAGGCCAGACTTCTCCCTGCAATGCAGATAGGCTCGTCATCTCTTTGGCTTTCACAGCAACTCCTTCGTTTTACGCGCGAGATAGAGCGAAATATTAGTTATCGAACCATCTGTCCGATAACCGCGCTTGGAAAAGCGTATTGCCTGTCTCGGGTTGTGTTCGGCAATGTCTCGCTTGAACGACAGGACCGATTTGTCTTCACCTGCCTTGACTTCGATCGGGATAATGTCCGCACCTTCTGTGGGTCCATCAGGTTGTCGCTTGACAGGTTGAGCCGGAAGCGTTCCCAAAAGACTGCCCGCTGCCATCACGTGATAATTGTTCGCCTTTTCCTTGAAGTAAGCGACGCTCTTATAGCACTCTGCACCGAACTGCCGCCTCAGCCACGTCTTGCCACCTGACTCGCTCCGCTGATCACCAATGGTTTTCGGTTCGGACTTTCCTTCCAGGCTGCCAAATCTTCAAACGCCGTACGCCGCATCGCATTTCTCCTTGATTTTCAAGGAATTTTTATTTGTTTTCCACATTTTCCAGGTTTTTTATACGCTTTTCACACATTTTTCCGTGAAAATCTACGCTCTGAAAACACATTTTTCCGCAAAAACGCCATTTCAACACAGCGCGCGATAAAGTAGTGATGCCACAACTCTCACAGAGTCCCATTCCGAGCAAAGCAACATCATGGCCGACATTCAAACGATCGACATCCGCGGCGCACGCGTCCACAATCTCAAAGACATCAACGTGTCGGTGCCATTGCACCAAATCGTCGGCATCGCAGGCGTCTCGGGTTCCGGCAAGTCGTCGTTGGCGCTGGGTGTCCTCTATGCCGAAGGTTCGCGTCGTTATCTCGATTCGCTCTCAACCTACACGCGGCGCCGCATGACGATGGCGTCCAAAGCGACCGTCGATGAAGTGTTGCATGTGCCTGCCGCCTTGGCCTTGCGTCAGCGTCCCGGCATTGCCGGCATCCGCAGCACGTTCGGCACCTCGACGGAATTGCTCAACAGCCTGCGCCTGATGTTCTCACGCTTGGCAAGCCACGTTTGTCCCAACGGTCACCATGTGCCGCCCTCCCTTATGGTGGCCGCTGAAAAAGAACTCGTCTGCCCGACCTGCGGAGCACGCTTTTACGGACCTTCGGCCGAAGACCTGTCGTTTAACGGAGCCGGCGCCTGTCCTTCCTGCAGCGGTACCGGCATTGTACGTACGGTGGATCGCAGCACATTGGTTCCGGACGAGAACCTCACCATTGAAGAAGGCGCCGTTGTCGTTTGGGGTTCGCTCATGTGGTCGCTCATGGTCGACGTTTGCCGCGAAATGGGCGTGCGCACGAACGTGCCATTCAAGGATCTGACCGACAAGGAAAAGAAAATCGTCTTTGAGGGCCCCGCGGAGAAAAAGCACATCCTCTACAAAGGCGGCAAGAACTCCAATCCGGTCGAACTTGACTTCACGTACTTCAACGCGGTCTACACCGTTGAAAATGCGCTCGCCAAAGTCAAGGACGAGTCCGGCATGAAACGCGTGGCGAAATTTCTCAAAGAAGACGCCTGTCCGGACTGCGGCGGTACGCGTCTCTCGGAAAAAGCCCGCGCGCCGATTCTCAACGGCATCAACCTTGCACTGGCCTGCTGTAAACCCTTATCCGAGCTCATCGAATGGGTAAAAACCGTTCCCGCTTCCGTCCCCGACGAAATGCAACCGATGGCGCAGAGTATCTGCGAGTCGTTTTTGGAAAATGCCAAACGCTTGTGCGACCTGGGTTTGAGTTATTTGTCTTTGGATCGCGCAGCCTCCACCCTTTCAACGGGCGAACGTCAGCGCATGCAATTGGCGCGCGCTGTACGCAACCGCACCACCGGTGTCCTCTATGTTCTGGACGAACCCTCCATCGGTCTGCATCCGAGCAACATTGAGGGGCTTCTGGCCGTGATGAAAGATCTGGTCGCCGACGGCAACTCGGTAGTCTTTGTCGATCATGACGTGCAAATACTCTCTGCAGCCGATCATTTGATCGAAATGGGACCGGGCGCGGGTGCTGCAGGCGGCCGACTCATCGCACAAGGCAGCGTAGAGAAACTTGCGCATGATCCGGCATCCTTCATCGGACCGTTTCTGGCAGGAAAAAGCGTTTGCGTTCGCACGCCGATATCTGAGTCCGACGTCTTTTCACTTGGGACCATTGACCTCAAGACCAAAGCAATTCACACGGTCAAGCCTCTGCACGTACAGATTCCCAAAGGGCGGCTTACCGTGGTCACCGGCGTTTCCGGTTCCGGTAAAACCACATTGGTGCTCGAAAGCCTGGTGCCCGCACTTTCGTCGCTCGTCAACAATCGTGCGTTACCCGAGCACGTCAAAAGCATTGAGGCTCCGGGCATTGCCGCGGTCAAGCTCATCGATGCCTCTCCCATCGGCATCAATGTACGCTCCACCGTCGCCACCTATGCCAATGTACACGATGAGCTGCGTAAGGTTTTTGCCAAAACGCAGGACGCCAAAGACCAGGGATTTAAGGCGGGTGATTTTTCTTACAACACCGGCAAACTGCGCTGCTCGACCTGTGACGGCACGGGGGAAGTCAATCTGGATGTTCAATTCCTGCCCGACGTCAACATTGACTGTCCCGACTGCCGCGGCAGCCGCTACAGCCTGTTAGCACACCGTGTGGAGTTCGAAAACAAAAACGGAGAACTTCATACGCTGCCACAGCTGATGGCAATGGACATCAATACGGCGCTGCACGCCTGCGCGGGACTCACCACCGTCTGCCGACGCATTGAGACACTGGCTTCTCTCGGTCTCGGGTATTTGACACTCGGAGAAGCCACGCCGAACCTTTCAGGCGGCGAAGCGCAGCGCCTAAAGCTTGCAGGCGAAATGACGCGCGCTCAGAGCGATACGGTCTTCGTCTTTGACGAACCCACGATCGGACTGCACCCGCTTGACGTTGAAACATTGCTTGGCGTCATCAATCGCCTGATTGAAAACGGTGCAACGGTCGTAGTAATCGAACACGACTTGGACGTCATTCGCAACGCCGACTGGATCATTGACATGGGGCCTGAGGGCGGCGAGGCAGGCGGTCGCGTCGTGGCGGCCGGTTCCGTTGCGTCAATTAAGGCTTGCCCGGAGAGTCGTACAGGACATTATGTGTAATCAAGGGCTACGCTACTGGCGTCGCGGAGATATGTTTCCGTCGGCATTTTTACAGTAGAGGCCGTAAAGCCCCTGACTTCAGCCAGGGGATACAAGGCCGATCG
>OOAC01002299.1_pt1 | contig 10879 bp, 9 predicted proteins | sample 1671041 | NCBI WGS metagenome assembly OOAC01 (sample SAMN06348116, study PRJEB24527) | human gut metagenome | biome: human gut; feature: ankylosing spondylitis patient; material: feces | host: Homo sapiens | place: China | collected 2015-10 | reverse complement strand
TTCGGTCGTGAGGATGCTTTCGTGCCCCAGCATCTCCTGCACCTGACGGATCGAGGCGCCGCCTTCCAGCAGGTGCGTCGCGAACGAGTGGCGGAAGGTGTGGGGGCTGATGCGCTTTTCGATCCCGGCCCGACGGGCGGCCTGCTTGAGGACCGTGAAGACCATCACCCGCGTAAGCTGTCCCCCGCGGTTGTTCAGGAAGACGATCTCCTCACCCGTCCGGACGCTCCGCCGCTCTTCGAGGTAGCGCTGGATGCGGTCGCGGGCCGTTGAACTGACCGGCACGATCCGCTGTTTGTCGCCTTTGCCGATCACGCGGATGTACCCTTCGCCGAAAAAGAGGTCCTGCATGCGCAGCGACGTGAGTTCCGAGACCCGCAGTCCGCACGAATAGAGCACTTCGAGCATGGCGCAGTCGCGCAGCCCCTTCACGGTCGAGGTGTCCACGGCGGCGATGATGCGGTCGATCTCGGCGGTGGTCAGCACGTCGGGCAGCTGGCGGCCGAATTTGGGCGTCAGGACGAACTCCGCGGGCGACGATTCGATCTTGTCCGAGATCATCAGGAAGTTGAAGAAACTCTTGATGCCGCTCAACGCCCGGGCCTGCGAGGTCTTCTCGCGTCCCCGCTCGTAGAGCCACGTCATGTAGCGTTCGACCATCTGCGGTTCGACCTTGTGGGGCGCGACGTCCCACTGGCGCAGGATGAAGTGCGCGAACTGCATGTAGTCGCGCATGTACGATTCGACGGTGTTTTCCGAGAGCCGCTTCTCCAGTTTTATATAGCTACGGTAACGGCGGCCGGTTTCGTCCCACTTTTTTGTATTTTCTGCCATCTTTTGGTCCGCTGAATCCGGGATTATTGTAACTTTGTCCGAACGAAGGTACGAAAATTTTACATAATATGGATTATACGGTTCTCCATATCGCGGTCTCCGACGACGAACAGGCTGAAATCCTGACCGCCGAACTGGCCGATTTTCCGTTCGAGAGTTTCGAAACCGAAGGCGGTCTGCTGAAAGCCTATATTCCGGCCGTGCGGCTCTCCGGCTGCAAGACCGATGTCGACGCCCTGCTGGCGCGCCGCGGGGTCGAAGGGCGTTATGCCGTCATCCCGACCCAAAACTGGAACGCCTCCTGGGAGAGCGATTTCCCGCCGGTCGACGTCGAAGGCCGCCTGCGCATCCGCGCCCCGTTCCACGATCCGGCTCCTGCGGGGGAGATGGAAGCGGTCGTGCTGCCCCGGATGTCGTTCGGTACGGGTCATCACGCCACCACGTGGCTCATGTCGCGCGCGGTGCTCGGCCTCGGAGTTGCGGGCCGCACGGGACTCGACATGGGCAGCGGCACGGGCGTGCTGGCGATCGTCGCCGCCAAATGCGGCGCGGCGCACGTCGACGCTGTGGACATCGACGACTGGGCGGACGAAAACTGCCGTGAAAATGTCGCCGCGAACGGTGTCGCGGACCGGGTCGAACCGATGCTGGGCGACGTAGGGCGGATTGCCGGGCGGCGCTACGACTTCATTCTGGCCAATATCAACCGCAACGTTCTCGTGGCCGACATGCCGGCCTATGCCGCGGCGCTGGTCCCGGGCGGCGACCTGGTGATGAGCGGATTCCTCGAAGCGGACACTGCGGCCGTCACCCAAGCCGCTGCGGAACAGGGCATGGAGACCGTCGCGGCCGAAACCCGCGAGGGCTGGATGATGATACGTGTTAAAAAGAAGAAGTAATCCCGGTCGCATGCGATAAGTCCCCGCCGAGGCGGGGATTTAGGGGTGGGTCAGACTTGTAAACGCGGCGTTCCGCCGCGGGAACAGCGGTCCGATCCGGAAAGCGTTCAGGAAAAGAGATTAATTCTGTGATTTGAAAACCTACAAGGGCCGCGGCATCGTGCTGCATACGCTCAAATACGGCGACACGTCGATGGTCGCCTACCTGCTGACCGATGTCGGAGGCCGCCGCAGCTACATGGTGCAGGGGGTCCGCAGCCGCAGCGGCCGGGGTTCGAAGCTGGCGCTGTTCCAGCCGATGTTCCCCGTCGAGTTCGAGGGGCTGGAATCCCCGCGGCAGCAGATGGACCGCTTCAAGGAGGTGCGCGCGGGGTTCGTGCTGCAAAGCCTTCCGTTCGATGTCCGGAAATCGACCATGGCGTTGTTTATGGCCGAGGTTTTGTACCGCCTCGTCCGGGAGAGCGAGCCGAACCGGCCGCTTTTCGATTTCGTGTGGGGTTCGGCCGAGGCGCTGGACGCCATGGACGAAGGGGTGCCGAATTTCCACCTCTGGTTCCTGGCCAACCTGAGCCGTCTGCTGGGTTTCCGTCCCGGCAACGACTATACGCCGGGGGCGTGGTTCGACATCCGCGAGGGACTGTACAGCGTCGTGCGGCCTGCGCACCCGGGAGTGATGACGCAGGAGTGCGCCTCGTTGCTCGACCGGATGCTCTCCTGCGACGTGCGGCGTCTGGGCGACGTGGGGCTGAACCGCGACCGGCGGTCGGAGTTCCTCAACGCCATGCTGGCCTATTTCGGCTACCACCTCGACGCCATCAGCGCCGTGCAGTCGGTGCGCATACTAAAAGAGGTGTTTTAACGTTAAATTCTAAAGATACAAGGGAAGAAGATTATGAGAAAGATGTTGCTTGCGGCCGCAGCGCTCGCCGTAGCGCTCGCCGCCTCGGCCCAGGAGCCGAAATTCGATTTCAGGCGCGACTCGACCCGTACTTCGGGCTTCACGCTTCCCGATTCGCTGGCGCACATGTCGCCGTGGAAACCCGACTACAAGACGATGGCCCCGGTCAGGACCAAACCCACGGTGTCGATGACTTCGGTGGTGGTGATCCAGAAGGAGAACCTCCCCTCGCGCATCACCGTCATCGACAACAATACGCTGCGTCTGGGTCAGCATTTCAACCTCTCGAACGGTCAGGCCTGGAACTGGAGTCCTTTCCCCGACGCATTCCTCGACGCACGTACGCTTTCGTTCCCCATGCCGCGGTAACGCTCTGCCGGGACTCCCCCTCTCTCTGAAAAGCAGGCTCCCCATTGCGGGAAGCCTGCTTTTCAGGTATCAAAACTTGTGTACGGCACGGACCGGCCATTTCCCTGTTTTTTCCCACCCGGCCTCGACAAACTGCTGCCAGGTTTTGGTTCGGACATGGTTTCGGTCGGAACGGTACGCATACACATTCACAAGCCGGGTCTGAAGAGGCATTCCGAAATCAACGATCTGCGCAACATTGTCTTTTCGCTCGGTCGAAGACCACCAAAACCGGGAGTCTGTCCAAACGGACAGTTTGTCGCCGCCGTAGGATTCTGATAATTCGCTGATTCTCCGTGAAAAACGGTAGCTCTCCTTGTTGCCGAATTTTTCGAATCCCTCCGCTTCGCCGCACAACTGCCACAGCCCGCGCAGTTCATCCACCGCCGGCAGGTACCAGCCCGGCCCCAGCGATTCGCACCATTCGAAAGCGGGAAAATCTTCCCATGTCAGTTTGCCTTCGGCCAGCCGTTCGATCAGCCGGCGGCGGTTGTTCCAGCCGTCCTCGCGGTCGGAAAGCCCCAGCAGCAGATCGGTTGCCCACGAGGAGTCGGCCGACCATCTCAAGCTTTTAGGAGCCTGTTCGAGCGAGAGGATCAGCCCGTGGCGGCCGTTGTCGGTCGTGGAGATAACGATTCCCCGTATGCCGTCCTCGTCGAACAGATCGCCCGGGCGGTAGCTTTTCGTCACCCGGGGCCACGGGTAATCCGCTGCGGTGACCGGACCCGTCGCCCCGGAGTCGTCACCGACGAAAAGCTCCTTTTCTCCGTTTTGGTACGTCACCGAGAACACCTCGGCGCGCGGCAGGGAAAGCACCTTGTCCGAGCCGCCCCACAGCGTATAGAGTATATGGCTGTCGGTGATCTCCCGAACCTCGGCCTTCACTTCGTCGGCATTGCGCAGCAGAATCACATCCTGCGCTTCGGCTCCGCCCCACCAGAGGAGGGCTGCGAGCATAAACAGCAAGCGTCTCATGGCCTAAAACCGATAAGCGAAATCCAGCGACAGCGACCAGGGGCTTTTGCCCATTTCCTGATGGGGCGAAGCGAAAGCCATGGCCCATTGCAGTCCGATGTCGGCATGCCCGAAGGTGTATCCGTAGGTCAGATTGACGGCCGGAACGATTGATTTGCGCAGCTCCTTATCTACATCGTACCAGGTGTCGAGCGCGACATCCGTATCCGTTCCTTCTATGAGCCCCGCCAGATTCGGCGACGCCCCCATCCGCAGTTTCATGCCGACGGGAAGCTGAAGACGCAGTCCGTAGCGCATGTAGAATCCGTTTTTGACCGGACGCATGCCGTAATAGACATCCACCGCAAAAGCGTCGTAGCGCATGTCATACGTAAACGACTCGTCCTGAACAGTCCCTTCGGTCGAACCTCCGTTCTGCATATACCCCACACCCACGCCGAGATGGCCGTGCCCCGTGCGGTTGAAATAGCGTTCGGCAAAAGCCGAAGCCGCAAATCCCAGCCGGGGGTTGCTGGTGAAACTGACCTGTTCGGACGACGAGCCGAACTGCGCTTTAAGGTCATCCTTGAATGACCAGAAGCTTACACCCGCGCCGGCGCGCAGACCGAACGTCCACAGTTTGTCGCGTTTGCGCCTTTCGGCCCTGGCGACGGCCTGCCGCATCGCCTGCTGCGACGGGGCGGCGATTCCCGTGTCCTGCGTTTTCCCGGCCGCAGCAGACCGGTCGAGCGGAGTGATTATATCCTTGGCTCCCGATTCGTAGCGGATAACGAAGACCTCGCCGCGGGCGATCGAGTAGACGGGTCCCGTGAGATTGGTGAATTTACGGTAGCGAATCGACTGTTCGCCGACCTCTTCCACCTTCGCGCGAATCTCCTCGCCGTTTTTTTTCACAATGACGTCTTGTGCCGAGACAGTCGTCGACAGCAGCATGAACGCTGCCTGAAACAGGATACGCTTCATAAAATTTAAGTTTTAAAGGTTGGTAAACTTTACAAAGGCACAAAAAAAACGTGGACAGTTTTCAATATCCACAAGAGAGGCCCTGGATAGCCCATGCAGTAGAATACAGATAAAATGCCCACGCCGTAAAACAGCGAGAGCACCAACTCCTATTCCTTACTGCATTAGAAATTTTCCAGGTTTCTCTTGTAAGAAAAAAGCCGATGCGCTTTTATGTCCCATGTATGCAGTCCTCACAGGCTGCAAAAGCAAATATAGGGATAAATCAGAGAACTGCAAATTTTTTTTCGTCCGGCTTTTTAGGTATTTACGCGTATTGATCCGCAGCGATGAAATTCCGAATTTTGCATCCGGAAAGAATCACTGCCAATGAAACCGATTATTATACTGTTGTTGTCGCTGCTCCCGTTCGGGGCATTCGCCGGGGAACCGGCTCCCGCGTCCGCAGCGGGCGAACCCACCGTCGCCGAGCTTTCGGCCCAGCTCGAAGCGCTCAAAGCCAGGACTTCGACCTGGGATAAGATTGCAGCCCGCCTGCCCCGGATCTCGGGCTACGTGCAGACCGGCTACGAGTGGTCGGAAACCTCCTCGACCTTCTTCATCAAGCGCGTGCGCCTGAACCTTGCGGGCGACATCGCCGAAAAACTCGACTACCGGGTGCAGATCGAGTTCTGCGGCCCGAAAATCGTCGACGCCTACATCCGCTACCGGCCTTTCGAACAGCTGAATTTCCAGCTGGGAGAGTACAAACTGCCCTTTTCGATCGAGAATACCGACTACGTGCCCCTCAAGTACGAGTTCATCGAATACCCGCTGTCGCTGCGCCGGCTGATGGGCTTCAACGACGTGTGCGGACTCTCGGCCACGGGCCGCGACATGGGCGCCATGCTCTACGGCGGGTTCTTCAATCGCAAAGGGTACAGTGTTCTGGGCTACAACTTCGGCGTGTTCAACGGCGAAGGGCTGAACGTCAAGGACAAGAACAAATCGAAGGACCTTGTGGCGCGGCTGACGCTGCGTCCCGTTCGGGGATTGCAGATCGCCGGTTCCTACTATTGGGGCGAGTATGGCTCCGACTACCTCAAGCGCGTCCGCTACGGTGCGGGCGCCTGCTACGACGAGGGACCGTTGGTCGTGCGCGCCGAGTGGATCTGCGGCACGACGGGGCTTCCTGCGGGCGGCGAACTCGACAGCGACGGCTGGTACGCCGTCGGCGGGTGGCGCGTGACGCCGTCGCTGATGTCCGTGGTGCGCTACGATACGTTCCTCGAAAACTCCTCGGAGAGCGCCTCGCGCCAGACCAACTACACGGCGGGCGTCGTGTGGCAGCCCGTGAAATACCTGCGCTGCCAGCTCAACTACACCTACGAAGATTATGCGTCCCGCGCCGCCGCCAACCGCAATGTGGTGTCGCTGATGCTCTCCGGAATTTTTTAATTGAATTGCCATGAAAAACTTTTTCGAAAAACTCCGCGTCGAGGACTGGGTGGTGGTCTGGGTCTCGATCCCGCTGCTGCTGCTTGCGGCGCTCATCCCCGCCGACCTGCCGAGCGTGCCCGCGACCCTCGTGGGCGAAGTGGCGTGGTATAACATCGGCCTGCTGTTCGCCATCGTGCTGGTGGTGCTCTACGTCGGCTGCCTGCTGCTGCGGCGTCCCCTCAAGGGGTTGCTGCCGTCGCTGGTCGTGGTCTTCGCCGTTTCGCTGCTGGCGCAGGTCGTGGCCAAAATCCCGGCCATCTCCTACTACGGCTTCGAGTCGGTCTTTTTCTCGGTGCTGTTCGGCCTGGTGATCCGCAACGTGTGGCGCGTCCCCGCGTGGATGAAGCCCGCCATTCAGGGTGAGTTCTTCATCAAGATCGGCGTGGTGTGCCTCGGCGCCACGATCCTTTTCAGCGACGTGATGAAATCGGGTGTCTTCGGTCTGGTGCAGGCGTGCCTGGTGGTCGCCGTCGTGTGGTTCTTTGCCTTCCGGATTTCGCGCCGCATGAAGGTCGACGAGCGTTCGGCGATGATTCTTGCGAGCGGACTCTCGATCTGCGGCGTCTCGGCTTCGATCACCGCGGCACGCGTGGTCGGCGGCGACGACCGGAAACTTTCGTACATCGTTTCGCTGGTGCTGATCGTCGTCGTGCCGATGATCTACCTCATGCCGTGGCTGGCGAACCTGATCCTGCCGCACCTGTTCGCTCCCGAAGTGGCCGAGGAGGTCGCCGGGGCGTGGATCGGCGGCACGATCGACACCACGTCGGGCGTCGCCGCGTCGAGCATGATCGTCGGCGAGGTCGCCAACCAGCACGCCGTGATCATCAAGGCGGCGCAGAACGTGCTGATCGGCGTGGTGGCGTTCTTCATTGCACTTTACCTCTCGACCCGCGGCGAGAAGGGCGGGCAGGCTCCCTCGCTGGGCATCGTGTGGGAGAAGTTCCCCAAGTTCATCCTCGGGTTCGTCGCCGCGTCGCTCGTCTTCAGCCTCTGCCAGTCGAACGGTCTCTTTACGTTGGGCGCCAAGGGCAAACTGCTCGAACCGGGCGTGGCGAAGATGTTCTCGACGGTCTTTTTCTCGCTGGCCTTCGTCTGCATCGGTCTCGACACGCGTCTCAAGGACATCGTCTCGAAGGAGAACCGCAACGTCCTGCGGTCGTTTCTCGTGGCGCAGACATTCAATATCGTCGTGACGTTCGTGATCGCTTGCCTGCTCTTCGGCCTGCTAAAGCCGGCGCTTTAAGGACGCGCTTTCAGGGGCGGTGGCAGGGCGGCCCTTTCCCGGTCCGGCTCTGCACGGCTCCCGGTCCGGTCACGAAAAAAGGCTGACGAAACCGTCAGCCTTTTTTCGTGAATTTCCGTCCCGGCCGGAATCCCGGGCCGCTCTTTCCGCGGGTCTCTTTCCCGCGTGCGGGATGGCCTGCGCCCGGTTGCCCCATGGCCGGCTTTTCGCCGAAGAAATACGCCTTTTGCCGCCGCTTCTCGTCCTGCGAGCGGGCGACATAGACTTTCTCGTGCGTGTAGGGGTTTTCTCCCGTGTAGAACATCACCGACGAGAGGGTCATCGGCGTGGGCGTGAGGTCCTGCACCTGCTCCAGATTGAAATGCAGCTTTCCCAACACCTTTCCGGCCAGCGACTGCATGTCCCGCTCGGTGCATCCCGGGTGCGAGGAGATGAAGTAAGGGATCAGCTGATAGGGCAGATGTTCCTGACTGCAAATGCGATGGAAGTCGGCGGTCAGCCGCTCGAAGAGCGCGAACGGCGGTTTGCGCATCAGGTGCAGCACGTTGTCCTCGGTGTGTTCGGGCGCCACTTTAAGCCGTCCCGAGGTGTGATGCTTCAGCACAGTCTCCAGATAGGGCGAGCGGTCGAACAGGTCGTAGCGGATGCCGCTGCCGATAAAGGCCTTCTTGACGCCCTTGACGGCCCGGATTTTTTCATACAGGGCCAACAGCGGCCGGTGGTCGTTGTCGAGATTGGGGCACATCTTCGGGTGGAGGCACGACGCCCGGCGGCACTTGCGGCACAGCTCCCTGTCGCGGCCGCCCATGCGGTACATGTTGGCCGAGGGTGCGCCGACATCCGAGAGATAGCCCTTGAAACCGGGCGATTTCACCACATGCTCCACTTCGGCGAGGATCGACCGCTCGCTGCGCGAATTGATGAACTTGCCCTGATGCGCCGAAATGGTGCAGAACGAGCAGCCGCCGAAGCAGCCGCGGTGGATGTTGACCGAATGGCGGATCATCTCCCAGGCCGGAATGTCGCCCTTGCCCGCGTAACGCGGATGCGGGGCGCGCTCGTAGGGGAGATCGAACGAGTGGTCGAGTTCCTCGGTCGTGAGCGTCGTGTTGGCGGGCGTCACGACCACGCACCGGTCGCCGACAGCCTCCACGAGTGTCGCAGTGGGTTCCATCAGGTTGCTCTGGGTCTCGATGACGGTGAAGTTCTCGCCGAAGGCGGTCTTGTCGGCCAGACACTCCTCGTAGCTGCGGAGGCGGATCGTCGCGGCGGGGTCGAGCCGCGCGACGTAGCTTTCGTCGGAGAGGAACGCCACCTGCCGGATTTTGCGCAGCAGTTTGGCGTTATAGCCGTTGCGCATCGCCCGGGCCACCTGCTGCACGACCCGTTCGCCCATGCCGTAGATCAGCAGGTCGGCGCCCGATTCGGCCAGGATGGAGGGTTTCAGCGCGTCGCTCCAGTAGTCGTAGTGGGTCAGGCGGCGCAGCGAGGCTTCGATGCCCCCGATGACCACCGGAACGTGGGGGTAGAGGCGCTTGAGGATCTGCGAATAGACCGTCACGGCACGATCGGGGCGGAATCCCGCCTTGCCGCCGGGCGTGTAGGCGTCGTCGTGGCGCAGGCGGAGGTTGGCGGTGTAATGGTTGACCATCGAGTCCATCGAGCCGCCCGAAATGCCGAAAAACAGGCGCGGAGCGCCCAGTTTGCGGAAGTCGCGCAGGTCGTCGCGCCAGTTGGGCTGGGGAACGATCGCCACGCGGTAGCCCTCGGCTTCGAGCAGGCGTCCCACGACGGCCGCCCCGAAAGCCGGGTGGTCGATGTAGGCGTCGCCCGAGAAGAGGATCACGTCCAACTGATCCCATCCGCGTTCGCGGACCTCCTTGATGGTCGTAGGTAAAAACAAGATCGTGCGTTATTTGTTTTGTTTCGGTTGCATTTCTTGCAACCGGTGTTGTTCGCGGCTCTGCCGCGTTTGCAAGTCTGACCCCACCCCAAACCCCTCCCTCGGGAGGGGCTTGTCGCATCGCGACCGGAATGCGGCGATTAATTTTCTTTGGTTTCTTTTGCCGCTGAAGTGTAAATATTCCATTTTGTCAGCAGGGACTGGAAATCGGCCGGAAGCGGGCTTTCGAACAGCACGTTTTCGTGCGTTGCGGGGTGTTCGAAGCCCAGCAGGCGGGCGTGCAGCGCGTGGCGCGGCATCACCGCGAAGCAGTTTTCGATGAACTGCCGGTATTTGGCGAAGGTCGTGCCCTTGAGGATGCGGTCGCCGCCGTAGCGTTCGTCGTTGAACAGCGGGTGCCCGATCCACGCCATGTGGACGCGGATCTGGTGGGTGCGCCCCGTTTCGAGACGGCACTCCACGAGGGTTACGTAACCATAGCGTTTCAGCACCTTCCAGTGCGTCACGGCGTGCTTGCCGTCGGACCCGTCGGCGAAGACGAACATCTTCTGCCGATCCTTGGGACTGCGGCCGATGTTGCCCGTGATGGTCCCCTCGTCCTCGTCGAAATTGCCCCACACCAGAGCCACGTAGCGGCGCTGGATCGTGTGGTCGAAGAACTGTTTGGCCAGCCGCGCGTGGGTCTGCTCGTCCTTGGCGATCACCAGCAGCCCCGAGGTGTTCTTGTCGATGCGGTGCACCAGTCCCGCGCGGTTCTGTTCTTCGGCCGGGATTCCCTGCTTGTTGAGGTGGTGCATCAGCGCATTGACCAGCGTGCCGCTGTAATTGCCCACCCCCGGGTGCACGACCAGTCCGGCCGGTTTGTCCACGAGCAGCAGCCATTGGTCCTCGTAGGGGATGTCGAGCGGAATGTCCTCGGCGACGAGCTCCACCTCGCGCCGCGGGTAGGGCATCACGATCTGGATGCGGTCGAGCGGCTTGACCTTGTAGCTCGACTTGGCCGCCTTGCCGTTGACGAGGATGTTCCCGCTGTCGGCCGCCGCCTGAATGCGGTTGCGCGAGCAGTGCTCCATCCTCACGGTCAGGAACTTGTCCAGTCGCATGGGGGTCTGGCCCTTGTCGGCCGTCACCGCAAAGTGTTCGTAGAGGCCCGCTTCTTCTTCGTCCTCCGCATCTGCCGGAACGGCGTCCAGCTCCGGATCGTCGGTGGGGTGTCTGTCGGTCATCAGTCGAAAAATCCCTCGTTATTGTTTGCGGGCCGCTCCTCGGCGGGT
>OOAC01002298.1_pt1 | contig 10880 bp, 7 predicted proteins | sample 1671041 | NCBI WGS metagenome assembly OOAC01 (sample SAMN06348116, study PRJEB24527) | human gut metagenome | biome: human gut; feature: ankylosing spondylitis patient; material: feces | host: Homo sapiens | place: China | collected 2015-10 | reverse complement strand
GCTGAAAAAGACCCAGCTGACCAAAAAGCTCCAAAAGGAGATCTGCCAGCTGACCACCCGCTACGGCCGGATGAACTGGGCGTAATCGTATAAAAATGAAAGAACGGGGCTGTTGCGTGTGCAACGGCCCCGTTTTGCATTTGCCATACAGCATAGGTGGCTGCTTTTTATATCCAGGATGGAACTTTTACTTCTCTTAATACGTTCCGTAATCAAACTTTTTTCCGGTTCTGGGAGCGATACTCCGCGGGTGTGATGCCATACAGCCGCCGGAACGTTTTGAGGAAGCTGCTGTAATCCGGGAAGCCGCTCTCGGTGCAGGCGTTGAGGACGGAGACACCATCTTCCAGTGCCTTGCGGCAGTGCTGCATCCGCAGATGGGTCAGGTAGCTGTGGATGCTCTCCATAGTACACTCTTTAAACGCGCGGGAGAGGTGCTCCCGGCTGGCATAGAGCTCCTGGGCCAGCTTTACCGTGGTGAGGGTCGGGTCCTGATAGTGAGCTTGCAGGTAGGACACGGCACGCTGCACCAGAACGTTGGTGCTGCTGGGGGCCGTGGTCTGGCCGCTGCCGGTGGCCAGCGTGATGAGCAGCATCATCTCCGACACCTGGGCTTCAAAAACGATGTCACGCATCTGGGCTGGCAATTCCAGGCTCTGGGCCATCCGCACAAAAAGGCTCTGAAAATCCCACTTGTTGCAGACATCCGGGTCCAGCACGGTGATGCTGTGCATCCAGGCGGCGTTTTTCAGGTTTGCGTTGCGGCGGCAGGCCTGCCAGAGGGCGTCGTCGATCTGGATGACCAGACGGTCAGAGTGGTCGTTATCAATATTGAAGATGCCGGCGTGGTAGATCTGAGCAGGGAAGTAGATGAGCTCGCCGACATGCACCAGATACACACTGCCGTCGATGGAGTAACGCACGGTGCTGCCGCCGATGGGCAGCACCAGCTCATGGTAGGGGTGGGAATGGACCACGGACTGGTCGTTTTTTTGGTTGGTATACCATGCCACCAGCAATCTTGTGTTGCGCAGCCCCATCCGTGCTTCCGCCTGTGTGAGGACATTATCGACATAATGCGTAACGCGCTCGATTTCCATAGCGATTCCACCTTTGTGAAAAATATCAGAAATGTGCTTTATCGTTGATTTTGGCTCTAGTATATCAGCTGATATCACAAATTGCAATATTTGAATCACAAAACCGCAAGAAAACGGATTGGAATTTTAGTATGATATGAGTGCAAGAAGACGACAAGAACAAAAATGACAAAACAGTGACAAAATTTTTGGTATATTTTACAAATGCAGCCGTCGTGTTTCGTGACGAACGGAAAGGAAGAGCTCATGCAGACTTCTAAAAATCATTTTGAAGCCAAAGTGATCTTTAACGATGAGACCATCCGCCGGATGTTCCGCACCGAGTTTTACACCTACGAGGGGATGCAGCGGCTGGTCTGGCTGGCCGTGGCATTTGCGCTGGTGATGCTGGCACTCTTCGTTCCCATCCCAACGGTGGTCAAGGTGCTCTGCCTGCTGGTGGGGTGCGCGATGTTCGCCATGCCGGATTTCCTGAGCCGGGTGGCGGCCGAGGGCGTCATCATGCAGCGGGGCGGGTCCGAGAGCACGGTCAGCTGCCGGATCAACGCAGGCGGCGTGGACGTGGAAAACGGTGCCCACATTCCGTTTGATAAGATCGACCGCCTGGTCGAGGACGACCAGTACTTCTACCTGTTCCAGAGCCGCCAGATGGCGGTGATGATCCCCAAAGGCAGCCTGCTGCCGGCGAACCCCGAGCGGTTTGCCAAGGTGCTTGCCAAAGAAACCGGCAAGGACTGGCAGCAGCCCAAGAGCCTGTGGGGCCTCAACCTGAAAGATCTGATCCAGATGGTGAAAGATCGGTTCCACCGCGGCGAGTCCTGACCGCTGCATTCCAAATTTGTTGTTTCACGGCCGACCGGCTGTGACGTGGTATACATACACAAGCAAGAAGAAGAAAGGAAATCCACTATGAAAATCTCTCGTAGACAGTTCGTTCAGGTCCTGGCAGTTGCAGGCGCTTCCGCTCTGCTCACCGCTTGCGGCGGCTCTTCCAACAACTCTGCAGCAGGCAGCACTGCGGCTTCCGGCGCGGTAGCTGCTGCAGGCGGCAGCTTCAACCTGAAGCTGGGCCACAACCTGGCTGAGGACCATGCTGTTCACATCCAGCTGACCAGCTTTGCGGAGCAGGTCAAGGAGAAGACCAACGGCACTGTCAACATCCAGATCATCCCCAACGGCACCCTGGGCAGCGAGTCTGATATGATCTCCCAGATCCAGGCCGGCGCTCTGGACATGGCTAAGGTCTCCGCTTCCACCCTGGGCAACTTCAGCGAGAAGTACAACGCTTTCTCCGTGCCTTATGTCTTCGATGACCAGACCCACTACTACACCTACATGGACAGCGATTCCGCACAGGCTGTCTTCGAGTCCACCGACGATCAGGGCTTCCGCGGCCTGACCTGGCTGGATTCCGGCGCTCGCTCTTTCTACACCAAGGCTACCGCCATCCGCACCCCGGCTGACCTGAAGGGCCTGAAGATCCGCACCATGGACAGCCAGATGGCGATCGACATGATGAACTGCCTGGGTGGCTCCGCTACCGTTATGGGCTACAGCGATATCTACACCGGTATGCAGCAGGGCGTTATCGATGGCGCTGAGAACAACGTCACCGCTCTGCGTGACCACGGCGACGTCACCAAGTACTACTGCTTCGACGAGCACACCCGCATCCCCGATATGGTCATCATCTCCTCCAACATCTGGAACCAGTTCTCTGATGATCAGAAGTCCGCTGTGACCGAGTGCGCCAAGGCTGCTACCGAGGAGTACAAGACCGCTTGGAAGAACTTCGAGGATGAGGTTCTGGACAAGGCTGTCAACCAGAACGGCGTCGAGCTGGTCAAGGACGTGGACATCGCAGCATTCCAGTCTGCTGTGCAGCCCATCTACGAGAACCTCAAGACCGCTAACCCCACCACCTATGCGGTCGTGGAAGAGATCCGCGCAATGGCCTGATCGGCCGCGGTTCCATTCTGATTCTTGCCTCCTAAAGGCCGCGGGCAGGGCGTTGAGTGCCTTTGCCCGTGGCCGCGCGGGAGGAACCAAGCTCAAGGAGATGATCTTGTGAAAAAACTGGATAAAATTCTGGACAACGTCATGCGTTTCCTCATGGCAGTTGCCATGTTTGCCCTGCTGGCAGGCGGCACCTGGCAGATCTTTACCCGCTGGATCCTGCGCAACCCCTCCACGGTCACCGATGAGTTCCTGCGCTACGTTCTGATCTGGGCTTCCATGATCGGTTCCGCATACTGCTTCTACAAAGACAAGCACCTGGCACTGGACCTGGTCAAGGGCCGTGCAAAGGGCGCGTTCAATGTCATTCTGAGCGTCTTCATCGAGGCTGCCATCGTCTTCTTCGTTGGCTATGTCTTCGTGTATGGCGGCTGGAAGCTGACCGCGAACGCCACCAACGTTTCCTCGGTCATGCGCATTCCCTTTAAGCTCCTGTATTCCATCCTGCCGATCTCCGGTATCTTCATCATCCTGGCCCGCGTGCTGAAGTATGTTGATCTGTTCCTGGAGAGCAAAAATAAGAAAGGAGAAAACGCATAATGGTTGCACAGGCTACGTTACTGCTGTTCGGCTCTTTCTTTGTGATGCTGCTGGCCGGTGTGCCTATCTCTGCCGGCATCGGCATTGCATCCATCTTTACGGCCCTGTTCAGCATGGACCCCGCAATTTTTGCCCTGACTGCAGCCCAGCGCTGCTTCTCCGGCATTGACTCGTTCTCTCTGCTGGCTCTGCCGTTCTTCTCTTTGGGCGGCAATATCATGAACAAGGGCGGCATTGCAAAGCGCCTTGTCCGTCTGGCCCGTCTGGCCGTTGGTAAGATGCCCGGTTACCTGGCTGCCACCAACGTTCTGGCCAACATGTTCTTCGGTGCCGTTTCCGGTTCTTCCGTTGCAGCTACTTCCGCAATGGGCTCCATCATGGCTCCTCTGGAGCTGGATGAGGGCTACGACCCCAACTACTCCGCGGCCGTCAACATCTGCTCGGCTCCTACCGGCATCCTGATCCCCCCGTCTGGTCCGTTGATCCTGTACTCCATCACCGCTGGCGGCGTTTCCGTTGCTGCTCTGTTCATGGGCGGCTACCTGCCCGGCATCCTGATGGGTCTGTGTGTCGCTGGTCTGGCTGTGTTCATCGCGGTCAAGAAAGGCTACAAGTCCTCGGACGTCAAGGATCCCGATCCCGCCATCAAGATCATCATTGATGCAGTGCCCTCTCTGCTGGCCGTCATCATCGTCATGGGCGGTATTCTGGCAGGCTTCTTCACCGCGACTGAGGCCGGCGTTGTCCTGTGCCTGTACTGCGGCCTGCTCTCCATCCTCTACAAAGAGATGACCCTGAAGAGCTTCTACAACCTGCTGGCTGACACCATGGAGAGCAGCGCTACCATCCTGTTCCTGATCGCCGCTTCCTCCATCATGTCTTACGTCATGAGCTACTCCGGCATCCCGGCTGCAATCAGCAACGCCCTGATGAGCGTTTCCAGCAACCGTTATGTCATCCTGCTGATCATGAACGTCTTCCTGCTGGTTATGGGCATGTTCCTGGACCTGACTCCTGCCGTTCTGATCTTCACTCCGATCTTCCTGCCCATCACCCGCAGCATCGGCATGAGCGATGTGCAGTTCGGCATCATGCTCATCATGAACCTGGGTATCGGCTCCGTCACTCCTCCCGTCGGCTCCTGCCTGTTCGTTGGCTGCGGCGTCGGCAAGGTCAAGATCGAGGGCGTTACCAAGTACATCGTGCCTCTGTTCGCCGCCATGGTCGTGGCACTGTTCCTGGTCACCTTTATCCCGGCCATCGCTCTGGTCGTGCCTTATCTGTGCGGCCTCGTCCCCAGCCTGGGCTGGACCATGTGAGATTGACTGCTCTGGGTTGAGCAACTGAATGTTTGCCCCCGTTTCTCTGAAGATAAGCTGCATCTGAGGGGGAATGGGGGCTTTTTGTATCCGAAACCACACCCCACAAAAACAAATGAGGAACTGCATTATGGAAATCTGCTCCCGTTTTACCGGCATGGAGCGCAAGGACGGCGCTTTCCTGCTGCACACCGACAACGCGGATGTCAAGGTCTGCTTCGTGACCGACGAGATCGTCCGTGTCCGCGCCAGCTTTGACCACGAGCTGGCCGAGGAATCCTACATCCTGATGACCACCGCCTGGGAAGACCGTATGGACGACCTGTTCAAGGGCGAGCGCACCCGCGTGGAGCCTTTTGCGGCTGAGGTCACCGAGGACGACAAGACCATCACGTTTGCCACCGGCAAGGTGACTCTGGTGGTCGAGAAGGACCCCATCAATTTCAAGCTGCTGTCCGCTGACGGCTCGGAGCTGTACAGCACCCTGCCCGGCAACCCCTTCGTCAAGGACTCCAACAACCGCGTTGTGGCTTACAGCCGGATGAAAGAGGACGACTGCTTCTACGGCTTTGGCGAGAAGACCGGCGAGCTGGACAAGAACAAGACGTTCCAGCGTGAGCGTGCTACCGACGCGATGGGCTACGATGCCGAGAAGATGGATACCCTCTACAAGCACATCCCTTTCTACATCCGTCTGGACCGTGACACCAAAAAGGCTGTCGGCGTGTTCTACCACAACTTCTACGAGTCCGTGTTCAACATGGGCCGCGAGAAGAGCAACTACTGGCCCCGCTACACCTACTTCCAGGCCGACGGCGGCGATCTGGACTGCTTCCTGATCGGCGGCGACACCATCGCCCGCGTTGTGGACAACTACACCCTGCTCACCGGCCGTCCGGCTCTGCTGCCCAAGCGTGCTCTGGGCTATCAGGGCTCCAGCATGTACTACCCCGAGCTGGAGAAAGACAGCGACGACGCTGTGCTGGGATTTGTTGACACCATCAAGGAAGAGGGCTTCCCCATTGATGGATTCCACCTGTCCAGCGGCTACACCAGCCAGAACAACAAGCGCTGTGTCTTTACCTGGAACACCGAGCGCTTCAAGGACCCCAGTGCTTACTTCCATGCCATGAACGAAAAGCACGCCCAGAACGTGCCCAACGTCAAGCCGGGCGTCCTGCTGTGCAACCCCCGCTTTGATGAGTTTAACGCCGACGATGTCTTTGTGAAAGACAGCAAGAACCCCGAGAACTACGGCGTCGGCAAATGGTGGGGCGGCGACGGCGCTTTCTGGGACTTCACCAAACCCGAGGGCCGTACAGCCTGGAAGAAGTACCTGACCGAGTCCATCATTGCCGTGGGCACCGATTCCGTCTGGAACGACAACTGCGAGTATGACAGTCTGATGGATAAGGACGACATCTGCGACTTTGACGGCAAGGGCGGCACCATCGCTCAGCTGAAGCCCATTATGAGCACCCTGATGTGCAAGGTGGGTGCAGACGCCGTTGTGGAGCACAATGCCAAGGCTCGTCCCTATATGGTCTGCCGCAGCGGCAGCGCCGGCATCCAGCGCTACGCGCAGACCTGGTGCGGCGATAACTACACCAGCTGGAAGTCCCTGAAGTACAACATCCCCATCATCACCGGCATGGGCCTCTCCGGCCAGCCCAATGAGGGCGCGGATATCGGCGGCTTTGCAGGCCCCGCTCCCACCGAGGAGCTGTTCGTCCGCTGGGTGCAGCAGGGCATCTTCCAGGCCCGCTTCTCCATCCACTCCGCTTCCAACGATAACACCGTGACCGAGCCCTGGATGTTCCGTGGTTCTGCAGATCTCATTCGTGACGCGATCCTGCTGCGTTATCGCTTCACTCCGTATCTGTACAGCGCGGAGTACAACGCAAGCAAGACGGGTGCTCCTATCATGCGCGCTCTGGTCTACGATTTCCAGGATGACCCCAATGTCTACGAGGAGAGCTTCGAGTTCCTGTTCGGCCGTGACATCCTGGTGGCCAACGTCATCGAAGAGGGTGCTAAGACCCGCAAGGTCTACCTGCCCGCAGGCTGCAAGTGGTACGACTGGAGCGATAAGATGCGCTGCTACGAGGGCGGCCAGACCATCGAGATCCCCGTCACCATGGCAAGCATCCCCATGTTCATCCGGGAGGGCGCTGTCATCGCCATGGCGGATAACCAGCTGATGACCATGGAGGGGGACCACACCACCGACCTCCACCTCATCGTGGCTCCCAAGGGTACCGTTACCACCACTCTGTATGATGATGACGGCGTGACCAACGATTTCAAGAGCGGCGTCTTCCGCAAGACCACCATCACCACCACCGCCGGTGAGCGTGTCACCATGGACTTCACCTCTGAGGGCAGCTATGAGGACACCGTCAAGACCGTCAAGGTGGAGATGATCGCCAAGGAGAAGAGCCCGTTCTGGGTCACTCTGGACGGCCGCAAGATCGAGCACTTCCTCAACCGCCGCAAGTTCGACGAGGCTGCTGAGGGCTGGTACTACAGCCAGACCAAGAAAGCGGTCGAGGTCAAGTATGCAAACCCGGGCAAGGACTACAACCTGACCGTTTCGTTTGAGCAGTTCGACCTGATCGGCATGTAATAAAAAACAACACGGAGGAACCTGTTATGCTGCTTCGCAGTTTTGAATCCTTTGAAAAAACGGAGAATGGCTACCTCATCCACGGCGACGCTGCGGACGTAAAGCTGATCTTCATGACGGATGACATCATCCGTGTCCGCGTCCACTTCGACAAGGGCACCCCCATGGAGGAGGAGTCCTACACCCTGGTGACCACCGCATGGCCCGACCGCATGGACGACCTGCTCAAGGACGAGCGCACCCGCATCACCGCGCTGGATGTGCCCTGCACCGAGGATGAGAAGTGCCTGACCTTTGAGACCGCTCACGTTACCCTGAAGCTGTTCAAGAAGCCGTTCCATTTTGAGATGTACGACAAAGAGGGCAAGCTGCTGTATCAGGATCTGCGGGAGCGCGCGTTCGAGAAAGATCAGATCGGCCGCCTGACCCACTTCTCCAAGGTGGACCGCGAGTATGACCACTTCTTCGGCTTTGGCGAGAAGACCGGCCACCTGGACAAGAAAGGCCGCCGCCTGCGCATGTCCCCCAAGGACGCCATCGGCCACGACCCCGAGACCGGTGACCCGATGTACAAGCACATTCCGTTCTACATCCGTGTGAACGAGAAGGACCGCCGCCCCATCGGCCTGTTCTACCACAACTCCTATGACTGCGTCTTCGACCTGGGCGAGGAGCTGTCCGGTTACTGGGAGCGCTACTGCTACTACCAGACCGACGGCGGCGACATCGACCTGTTCCTGCTGGCTGGCCCCACCCTGCCGGATATCCTCAACGAGTACACCCTGCTGACCGGCCGCAGCGCTCTGCCCACCAAACAGTCTCTGGGCTACTGCGCTTCCACCATGTACTACGCGGAGCTGGAAAAGAACTGCGATGAGGAGATCTACAAGGTCATCGACAAGCACGAGAAAGAGGGCATCCTCATCGACAACTTCTGGCTGGCTTCCGGCTATTCCAGCGGCGAGGAGGACAACCTGCGCTATGTGTTCAACTGGAACCACAAGCGCTTCCCGGACCCCAAGAAGTTCTTCGAGAACATGAATGCCCGCGGCATCAATGTCATCCCCAACCTGAAGCCGGGCATCCTGAAGCGTCACCCCTACATCGACCTGTTCGAGAAGAACGATGTCTTCATCAAGACCCCGGACGGCAAGGCTCCTTACTATGGCCGCTGGTGGGGCGGCGAGGGCCGCTTCTTCGACTTCACTGGTCCCAAGGGCCGCGATACCTGGAAGCAGCTGCTGGAGGAGAACATCCTCAAGATGGGCACCAAGACCGTCTGGAACGACAACTGCGAGATGGACGGCGTGGAAGACCGTGACGCCCAGTGCGATTTCGAGGGCAAGAAGGGCACCATGGCCGAGCTGAAGATCCTCCACTCCAACCTGATGGCTTACACCGCCAAGCATGCTCTGGCCGAGGTCTACCCCGGCGAGCGTCCCTACATCATCAACCGTGCAGGCTACGCCGGCATCCAGCGCTATGCACAGGTCTGGGGCGGCGACAACCTCACCGACTGGCGCACCGTCAAGTTCAACATTGCCACCATTCTGGGCATGGGCCTGTCCGGCTGCTCCAATATGGGCTGCGACATCGGCGGCTTTGCCGGCCCGGCTCCGGAGGCTGAGCTGCTGCTCCGCTGGCTGCAGAACGGCGTGCTCCAGCCCCGCTTCTGCCTGAACTCCGCCAACAACGACAACACCGTCACCCAGCCCTGGATGTATGAGGAGAACCTGCCCTACATCCGCGAGGCTTACAAGCTGCGTTACCGCCTGATGCCCACCCTGTACTCCCTGATGTACGAGAGCAACCAGGACGGTATGCCGGCATGGCGCCCGCTGTTCCTGGAGTTCCCGGACGATCCCAAGTGCTACACCGACAAGAACCTGACGTTCATGTTCGGCAAGAGCATCCTGGTGGCAAACGTGGTGGAAAAGGGTGCAACCACCCGCACCATCTACCTGCCCGCCGGCTGCAAGTGGTACGATATGAGCGACAACCTGCGCGAGTATGAGGGCGGCCAGACCATCGAGATCCCGGTCACTCTGGCAAGCATCCCCATGTTCCTGCGCGGCAGCGCCATCGTGGCCACCAGCGAGGACGTCAAGCACATCCTCCGCGACACCATGCATCAGCTCGACCTGCTGGTTGCGGCCGAGACCGACACCAGCTTTGTGCTGTATGACGACGACGGCCACACCGAGGACTACAAGAACGGTGTCTACGCCAAGACCACCATCGACGTCAAGGCCGGCGACCGCACCGATATCCGCTTCTCCACCGAGGGCACCTACGAGTCTCCCGTGGAGCGCATGACCATCAAGCTGGTCAGCAAGAAAAAGGGGGCGTTCTGGGCCAGCGTGGATGGCGAGCAGCTCACCCGGTACATCGTCCGCGATGGCTGGGAGGAAGCAGAGTCCGGCTGGTACTACAACCTGTCTGACCGCACCATCTGGGTCAAGTTCAACAAGCCTGCCAAGAAAGACTTCACCGTCACCATCTCGACCGAGAAGTTCGACCTCATCGGCATGGCTGAAGACTAAACCGCCACTTCCAATCTTCTTCTATAAAAAGGCCGGGGCCTGTGGGAAAGCTCCCGCAGGCCTCGGCCTTTCTTTTGGTTTTGTTATTCTTCCCGCTTGAGCATCCGGCGCACCATGAACATGCAGTACAGCATGGCCAGGCCCCAGGCAAAGGGGTTGGAAAGGCAGATGCCAACATAGCCCAGGCCTGTTTTCACGGCCAGCAGGCCGCCCAGGCTGCGGCCGATGAGCTCGCCCACGCCGGAAATGATGGCCTGCACGCTGTAGCCCAGGCCCTGCAGCGTGTTGCGGAAGATCATCAGCAGGCCATGGAAGCAGAACAGCATACTCATAATGGCCAGGTACTGGATGGCTCCGGCGGTCACGGCGGGGTCTGCATCGCCCAGCACCAGCCCCACGGCGTAAGGCTTGACGAAGAAGATGACGACCCAGGCGGCCACGCAGTAGGTCAGCTGGATCGTGCAGCCGTCCTTGATGCCCTGCTTGATGCGGTCGGTGCGGTGGGCACCATGGTTCTGCCCTACATAGGTGGCCATGGCCATGCCCACGCTTTCCATCGGCAGGGTGAACATCTGGCGAATCTTTTCGCCCGCCGTCTGGGCGGCCACCACCACGCTGCCCATCAGGTTGATGGCGTCCTGCATGATGACCGCGCCGATAGCGGAGACCGAATACTCAAACCCCATGGGCAGGCCGATGACCGCCAGCCGCTTGCAGTGGGCAGGGGAGAGGCGGG
>OOAC01002295.1_pt1 | contig 10893 bp, 10 predicted proteins | sample 1671041 | NCBI WGS metagenome assembly OOAC01 (sample SAMN06348116, study PRJEB24527) | human gut metagenome | biome: human gut; feature: ankylosing spondylitis patient; material: feces | host: Homo sapiens | place: China | collected 2015-10 | reverse complement strand
AGGAGGGCGACCTGATCGCCGTCATCGGCAAGGGCCACGAGACCTACCGCGACCGTGAGGGCGTGAAAACCCCCTTCCTGGAGCGGGAGCTGCTGGAGGAATACGCCCAGCAGATCGGGTTGGAATAAACAACAAAAACGCGCTGTGTCGTTTGACACGGCGCGTTTTTCTTTGCTGCTGCTCTGGCACGCAGGCCTTCGGCTCAGCAGGATCGAATTTGCAGGCGGCCGGCATTCGCACGGCTACGGCAGCGCTTATGCGCCCCACACCAGCCAGAGATACACATAGCCCGTCAGGACGGCTGCCAGTGTGAACGGGATGCCGATGCGCAGAAAATCACGGGTGCGCACCTGCTCACCCTGCTTGCGCAGGATGCCGATGGCTGCAATGTTGGCCGAAGCGCCAATGGGGGTCAGGTTGCCGCCCAGAGTTGCACCCGTGAGCAGGCCGAAATAAAACAGCTCAGGCGGGAAGCCTGCACCGCCGTTCATCAGCCCGGCAATGCCCTGCACCACCGGCAGCATGGTGGCCACATAGGGGATGTTGTCGATGAAGGCAGAAAGGCCCACCGAGACGAATACCAGCAGGGTATAGAGCCGGAAGGGGTCATCACCGGAGAGGGTGTAGAACAGCTGGGCGGCGGCATCGATGACCCCGGCCTTGCGGATGCCCTCGATCAGGATGAACAGCCCGAACAACAGCAGCAGGGTGTCACAGTCCAGCTCCCGGGCCGCCAGCCGGAACGGCGCGAACGAGCGGCGGCGCAGGCAGGCGCGCAGGATGCCGAACAGACAGACCCCTGCACAGATCAGCCCGCTGCGCAGGCCGTAGAGCGCCAGCGGCAGACCGCCCGCAGGCTGGGGCAGGAAGGAGGCCGCGATGAGCAGGCCCACCGTCAGCAGCATCAGGGCGGAGGGAACCGTGTCGGTGACCTCGGTCTCCACCGTGGCCGAGATGGGCTGGGTCTCGTGCCGGAAGGTGAACAGCAGCACGCCCAGAGAGGCCAGCGCCCCCAGCTCCACCCCGAAGAAGATGCCGGGCCTGCCCTCCATCCAGAAGAAATTGAAGAAGTTCATCCCCGCAAAGCCGCCCAGCAGGATGCTGGTGGTGTCGCCTACAAGGGTGGCAGCTCCCTGCAGGTTGGAGGAGACCGCAATGGAGATGAGGACGGGCACGGGGGAGATCTTGAGCTTGCGGGCAATGGCAAGGCCCACAGGGGCTACCATGAGCACCGTGGCAACATTGTCCACAAAGGCGCTGATGACCCCGGCAAAGAGGGCCAGCATACACACGGCCCATTTCACATTGGGTACCCGCACGATGAGCAGCTCGGCCAGCCGGGCGGGCATCCTGCTCTCAATAAAGAGGGAGACCGTGCCCATGGTGCCCGCCATCATCAGCAGGACATTGAAGTCCACGGCCCGGGCGGCATCCATCAGGGTAAAGTCCCACAGGCCCGCCGCGCCCAGAACCAGAAACAGAGCGGCCCCGCCCAGCGCGGCAAAAGGCCGGTACTGCGGCAGGACCAGCATCAGAAGATAGGTCAGCAGAAAAATGATCAGTGCAGGAAGCATACGCAGTCCTCAGCTTTCGGGCCTGGCATCGGTGTCCTCGTCGATCATCCGGTATCCCACGCCCAGTTCGTTCAGAATATAGGTGTTGCGGCCGGGCACGCTGCCCAGCTTTTTGCGGATGTTTGCCATGTTGACCTGCAGCTTTTTGGTGCTGCCGCAGTCGGTATCGCCCCAGATGGCCCGAACGATGGCGGCATAGGTCATCACCCGGCCTGCATGTTCCGAGAGGAAGGCCACGATGTTATATTCGGTCTGGGTCAGCTTGATCTCGGCACCGTCCACAAAGACCTTGCGGCGCTCGTAGTTGATCTCAAGCCCCTGTGCCCGGAACACGCCGCCGGGCATCCCGCCCAGCACGCCGAAGCGGTTGGTGCGCAGGGCGGCGCGCACCCGGGCCAGCAGCTCGCCGGTGCCAAAGGGTTTGGTGATGTAATCGTTGGCTCCCAGATCCAGCGCCTCGATCTTGTCCTGCTCGGTAGTGCGGGCCGAGAGCACGACGATGGGGGTCAGGAACTTCTGCCGCACAAAACGGATGAGCTCCAGTCCGTCCCGGTCAGGCAGGCCCAGATCCAGGATGATAAGGTCCGGATTGTGGGAGGTGAACAGGGTCTGGCCCATGGCGCAGGTGTTGGCAACAAGGGCTTGATAGCCGTTGGTCTCCAGCAGCGTCTCAATAAAGCTGCAGATGTTGGCCTCATCTTCCACGACCAGAACCTTGAATTTGTTATTGCTCATCTTCGTTTTCCTCCGTCTCGATCGATTCGGTCTCCAGCCAGAAGCGGATGGTGGTGCCCTCGCCCACCTTGCTCTCGGCCTGGATCTCGCCGCCGTGTGCCTTGACGATGGCGGCACAGACCGAAAGGCCGATGCCCATGCCGTGCTTGCCGCTGTCGGCTGCGGCATCGGCGGGCAGCACACCGGTGAACAGGGTGCGCAGGCGCTCCTTCGGGATGCCGCAGCCGTTGTCCGATACCTCAAATACTGCCCGGCTGCCCAGCGTGAACACCCGCAGGGTCAGCTGGGTCATCCCCTCGGCGTGGACGGCGGCATTTTCCAAAAGGTTCGTCAGCACCTGCGAGATCAGCATCGAGTCCATGGGGATCACGATGAAGCTGTCGGGCAGGTAGGTGGTAACGGGCACATTGGGGTAGCGCTTCTGGAACCGCACCAGCACGGTGTCGATCAGTTCGTCCAGCACGGTGGGGGTCTTTTGCACGGCCACCTGCCCGCCGTCAAAGCGGGTGACGGACAGCAGGTTCTCCACCATCCGGTTCAGCCACTGGGCATCGGAACAGGCTTCGCCAAGAAGTTTTAATTTTTGCTCTTTTTCCAGGCTGTCATAATTTTCGATGACCGTGGAACAGGCCCCGTAAATGGAAGTAAGGGGCGTGCGCAGATCGTGGGAGACGGCCCGCAGCAGGGTGGCCCGCATCTTTTCGGTCTCGCTCTCCATCCGCAGCTGTTCCTGCTTTTTGATGCGGGTGGTCAGGGTGCTGGTCATAATGGACACCACCAGCATCGCCATGCCCGAGAACAGGTTTTCCGGCAGGGTGAAGTTGAAGGCAAAGTAAGGGGAGCGGAACGCAAAATTCACGGCCAGCACGCCGATCAGGGAAGCCACCACGCCCCACACATAGCCATCTGTATAGATCGAGATCAAAAAAACTGCCAGAACAAACACCATCGATGCAACGCCATCGATCCGGCCGGTGACCTGCTGTGTGCCGGTCACGATGAGAAAGGCGGCACACAGCACAGCGGCCAGGACCAGCGCGTCGTGCCAGCGGGTATTCTGTTTCATGGGGATCCCTCCATATCTATTCTGCTCCAGATGAAAAGTATACCATACTTTTCCTAAAGATACAGTAAAGGCTGAAAAAAGAGCTGTTGTTCCGGGGGCGGGCTGCACAGAATGCCCAAACCCATGGATTCTTTTCCGGTTTTATGCTATTATAAAGAGTGAGAGCAAGGAGAGAGCGCTCTCAGGGATAAGAGAAAACGTAACGTTGCAATAGAAGGAGAAGAGGATCATGGGAAAATATTTTGGAACCGACGGCTTCCGTGGCGAGGCCGGTGTGAACCTGACCGCCGACCACGCCTACAAGGTAGGCCGTTTTCTGGGCTGGTATTATAATGCACTGCGGGAGCGTAACGGCAACAACGAGCCTGCCCGTATCGTCATTGGCAAGGATACCCGCCGCAGCTCGTACATGTTCGAGTACAGCCTGGTGGCGGGCCTGACCGCTTCCGGCGCGGATGCCTACCTGCTCCACGTCACCACCACCCCCAGCGTGGCCTACATTGCCCGCGTGGATGATTTTGACTGCGGCATTATGATCTCTGCCAGCCACAATCCCTATTACGACAACGGCATCAAGCTGATCGATTGCTACGGCGAAAAGATGCCCGAGGAGACCTTGCTGCTGGTGGAGGACTACATCGACGGCAAGCTCCATGTCTTTGATCAGGACTGGCCGGAGCTGCCCTTTGCCCACCGAGAGCACATCGGCTGCACCGTGGACTATGTGGCAGGCCGTAACCGCTACATGGGCTACCTGATCAGCCTGGGCATCTACTCCTTCAAGGGCATCAAGGTTGGTCTGGACTGCGCCAACGGTGCCAGCTGGAACATTGCCAAGAGCGTGTTCGATGCGCTGGGCGCAGACACCTACGTCATCAACAACCAGCCCAACGGCCTGAACATCAACCTGAACGCAGGCTCCACCCACATCGAGGGTCTGCAGAAGTTTGTGGTGGAAAAGGGTCTGGACGTTGGCTTTGCCTATGACGGCGATGCAGACCGCTGCCTCTGCGTGGATGAAAAGGGCAATGTGATCACCGGTGACCACATCCTGTACATCTACGGCTGCTACATGAAGGAGCGCGGCAAGCTGCTGACCAACACCGTTGTCACCACGGTCATGTCCAACTTTGGCCTGTACAAGGCCTTTGACGAGCAGGGCATCGGCTACGCCAAGACTGCCGTGGGCGACAAGTATGTCTACGAGTATATGGCCAGGAACGGCTGCCGCATCGGCGGTGAGCAGAGCGGCCACATCATCTTTTCCAAGTACGCCAGCACCGGTGACGGAATCCTGACCAGCCTGAAGATGATGGAGGTCATGCTGGCTAAGAAGAAGCCTCTGAGTGCGCTGGCCGCCCCGCTGAAGATCTACCCGCAGGTGCTGGAAAATGTCCGCGTCACCGATAAGAAGGCCGCGCAGGATGATGCCGCTGTGCAGGCCGCTGTCAAGGCGGTGGCCGAGGCACTGGGCGATACCGGCCGCATCCTTGTCCGGGAGTCCGGCACCGAGCCGGTAGTCCGTGTGATGGTGGAGGCCCCTGACCACGACACCTGCCAGAAGTATGTATCCCAGGTGGTGGATGTCATCAAGGCACAGGGCTACAGCGTCTGACGCTGAGCCGGAAAGAGAGCGCAGGATGAAGAAATTCAAACGGATGCTGGCGGGGCTGGCCTGTGTGCTGGCGGTCTGCCTGTGTACCCCCACCGCCTTTGCGGCAAAGGTCATCGTCTATTTTGATGCCAACGGCGGCACCTGTACCTCTGCCGCAGAGCGCACCAATGACGAGGGCAAACTGGGCAGCCTGCCCGGTGCCAGCATGGAGGGCTACACCTTTGATGGCTGGTACACCTCTGGCACAGATGATGTCACCGGTTTTCCCATTGATGTGCAGGTCAAAGCCAACGATACGGCGTTTGGTGCGGATACCACCGTCTATGCCCACTGGTCGGCCAATGGCGGCAGCGCGGAAGTGGTGGAGGAAAAAGAGGTAGACCCGGACACCCTTCTTACAACGATGGGGCTGGCAGCCGGAAGCGTTGTTCTGGTGCTGCTGGCAAGCCTGGCACTTTGAGAGGAGCGGACATGCAGCAGAACTTAAAATTTCCGGCGCAGTGCACCGTCATTCCCGCTGAGGAGCTGGAGCAGGTCTCCGGCGGCGCTCCTGCCTGGGTAGGAGCGCTGAAGGATCAGATCCGCCCCCTCTGGCATCAGGTCAAGCCGCTGCTGAGCTATGGCGTGGAGCTTGGAAAAGCCTTTGTGCAGATCGTCGGAGCGGCGTATACCATTTATGTCTATGGAAAGATCATCAAGAATTCCATGGAAGGCATCAAGGATACCATGAACTGGTTCATAAACCTGAACTGAGAAAGTAAGACAATAAATAGAGAGCTCTCTTGCATCGCAGCAAAATGATGCAGGGGGAGCTCTCTGTTTATGTTTTGGGAAATTCCGGATTTTCTATTCGACCAAGAAGATAATCGGTAGAGGTATGGTATAGATCAGCAAGTTGAATTAATGTAACGGTTGGAATGTCTCTTAGTCCTTGTTCATAGCGGTTATACTGAGATTGTGGCATTTTTAGAATGGCGGCAAGTTGACGTTGAGTTAAGTCGTGATCTTCGCGCATGTCACGGATTCGGCGGTAGTAGGCCATAAAAATCCTCCTGATATCTGAATGGATATCTTGACAATACCGCAAGGAGATGCTATGCTGGGTGTATGATATCCAATTGGATATCAAAAATACAGGAATTGCTTGAGGAGGATGCAAAATGAAAGAGATTACACGTCGAAACTTCTTGAGAATGGCCACAATTGCAGTGCTCATAAGTGGAATGGGAATGTTGTCGAGTTGCGGAAAAAGTAAAGAAGAGCTGATGAGTGGGGATTGGTATCTCCAAGGAGATGATCGACTGTCCCTTTCGCTTTATGATGATGGTACTTGTCAGATTCGAGGAGACTACGGACAGGGAAAATGGAGCATTGTAGATGAAGATACCTTGAAACTTACAGATTTCTATGGAGAAACAAGAACCTATCCTATTACAGCTGTCGATGATAATTCGCTTGAACTTGAGTTGCCCAATGGTGAAACTGTCACATATTATCATACGGCTGAAGAAGCGTTAAAACATTAAAGCTTCCGGGAGAGGACAATATGAAAAACTTAAAGAATATTGTGCTTTTTACAATAATATCCTTGTTACTGTTCTGCGGGTGCAGTCAGGAAAATAAAAGCGCTTCGGATACAGTGAATCCGCAAGATGGAAAAAGTGTGTCTGAACAACAAGAAACTATAGTGGATTCTGAAAAAGCAGCGGAAAACGTTACGGATAAGATGAGTTTGTTAGAAGCTGTGGGAGAGGGGCATGTTTACTTGACATTCCCCAATTTTGATGAACTTTCAGTAGGCGAAATCAGAGATGGTCAATCGAACAAAAGCGTTCTTTTTGATGCACAGGGAATGGTTCATCACCTGTTTGAAGACGGAAGCAGGGTTGTGTCTGGATACTATAATGGTATGTGCTTACTTAGTAATGGGATGATGGCAACAGAAGACGGAACGCAGCTGCTGGTATCATGGCTTCCAGAGAATGAAAAAATTATCCGGTTTGCAAAGGATGAAGAGGGCGTTCTTCTATGGTCGATAAAGAGAGAAGATGGAATCGATGGGACAAAAGTTACGTTTACCGCAAGAAAAATGGATGGCTCAATCTGTTTTCAATGCGATACGACACAGCCAGAGTTCTCTGAGCTTAATCCGAATGATCTTTATGAGACACTTGTGAATGCTGGATATGATATGAATGCAGAAGGAATCTCTACTCCGTTCATTTATTGCGGAGGAACGCTTTATCGTGTCCGAGGATGGAATGGATATGTCTTTATAAACATTGCAAATGGAAAACTCCATTATATTTCTGAATTTAATGCATGTCAGATTAGAATGGAAAATGGTGTGATGTTTCAGACAGCACCGAGCATTCGAGTTTTGGACGATGACTTTAATGAACTGCCGGAGTGGAAGAGTATTAAATCACAGCGAAGTGGAACGCCAGTATTGGCAGAGGGGCTGATTTACCTTGATGCAAGAAGAGATACAGGTGAGTTTGAGAAATATCCATCAGGATTTTATGATATTCACTTGAACTGTATCATCGATTTGAGCCAGTATAACATTCGGCCGGTTACAACTGATGAACCACGATTTATGAATGGGTATGCTGCATTGCAAATGCTGAATCCTGATGGGGTTCCTTTTTGGGGAATCATAAGAAAAGATGGGACGTGGAGTGTTGAACCGCAAAAGGGGACAATAAAGAGCATATATCCAACGAAAGATGGATTACTGGTAACAGTGAGTCAAGAAAATGACTATTATACGACAATCAATCAGGTGGGACAGAATCTTAGTGACGTAGAAACGTTTGTATTTGATGGAGCAAACGGATATTGGAATTCGGCCTATGAGATTTATAATGAATCGCTCTATGCAACAATAAATGGAGAAATTGTAAGAATAGATAAAAATGGTTCGGCTGAATTTTTATGCTGATAAGTAAAGAAGGGCAAGAATAATGCAACAGCCCCCACGGTATGCAGCTTTTTGCTGTATCTGGTGGGGGCTGTTGCTGTTATTCTATGATAGAAGGGATAAAGAATCAGTTGTCGTCGCTGTCGAGCTTCAGCACGGCGGTAAAGGCCTCACTGGGCAGGGAGACGCTGCCGAGCTGGCGCATCTTCTTCTTGCCTTCCTTCTGCTTTTCCAGCAGCTTCTTCTTGCGGGAGATATCGCCGCCGTAGCACTTGGCCAGCACGTCCTTGCGCATGGCCTTGACGGTCTCACGGGCGATGATCTTGCCGCCGATGGCGGCCTGCACCGGGATCTCAAACAGGGTACGGGGAATGTTGTCCCGCAGCTTTTCGCAGATGCGGCGGCCCTTGGCGTAGGCGTTGTCCCGGAACACGATCATGGAGAGTGCGTCCACGGGGTCACCATTCAGCAGGAAGTCCAGCTTGACCAGATCGCTCTCGCGGTACTCCTTGAACTCGTAGTCGTAGCTGGCGTAACCGCGGCTGCGGCTCTTGATGGCATCGAAGAAGTCGTAGACGATCTCGCCCAGAGGCAGGGCGTAGTGCAGGTCCACGCGGACATCGTCCAGATACTTCATGTCGATGAGCACGCCGCGCTTCTGCTGGCACAGATCCATCAGGGCACCCACGTAATCGTTGGGGGTGTAGAGGTGGACATCCACAAAAGGCTCCTCCTGCTTGACGATGTTGGAGGGGTCCGGGTAGCTGGAGGGGTTGTCGATCATCTCCACAGTGCCGTCCGTCATGGTCAGGCGGTAGCGGACGCTGGGGGTCGTGGTGATGATGTCCAGGTCGAACTCCCGCTCGAGACGCTCGGTGATGATCTCCATGTGGAGCAGGCCCAGGAAGCCGCAGCGGAAGCCAAAGCCCAGCGCGGCACTGGTCTCAAGTTCAAAGGTCAGGGAAGCGTCGTTCAGCTGCAGTTTTTCCAGCGCGTCTTTCAGGTCGGGGTACTTGGCACCGTCGGCGGGGTAGATGCCGCAGAACACCATGGGCTTGACCTGACGGTAGCCGGGCAGGGCCTCGGAGGTGGGGCGGTCTGCCAGTGTGACGGTATCGCCCACGCGGGTGTCCTGCACGGTCTTGATGCTGGCGGTCAGGTAGCCGACCTCGCCGGCCTGCAGCTGGCTGCAGGGGGTCAGGCTGGTGGCACCCATGTGGCCCACCTCTACCAGTGTGAACTCGGCCCCGGTGGCCATCATCTTGATGGTGTCGCCGGGCTTGACGGTGCCCTCGAACACGCGGATGTAGACGATAACGCCCTTGTAGCTGTCGTAGATGCTGTCAAAGATCAGGGCCTTGAGGGGAGCGTCCGGGTCGCCGGTGGGGGCGGGGATATCGCTGACCACCCGCTCCAGCACCTGATCGACGTTCAGGCCGGTCTTGGCGGAGACGCGGGGCGCGTCCATGCAGGGCAGACCGATCACGTCCTCCACCTCCTGCGCCACCTCGTCCGGGTGGGCGCTGGGCAGATCGATCTTGTTCAGGATGGGCACCAGCTCCAGATCGTGCTCCAGTGCCATATAGGTGTTTGCCAGCGTCTGCGCCTCCACGCCCTGCGTGGCGTCCACCACCAGAATGGCGCCCTCGCAGGCGGCCAGAGAGCGGGACACCTCGTAGTTGAAGTCCACATGGCCCGGCGTGTCGATGAGGTTCAGTTCATAGGTCTCGCCGTCCTGAGCCTTGTAGTTCAGCTTCACGGCACGGGCCTTGATGGTGATGCCCCGCTCCCGCTCCAGATCCATGTTGTCTAAAAGCTGATTTTCCATCTGGCGCTGGGAAACGGCGCCGCAGATCTCCAGCAGCCGGTCCGCCAGAGTGGACTTGCCGTGGTCGATGTGAGCAATGATGGAGAAATTTCGGATATTGGATTGCTTGGTCATAGAAAAAACCTCCGTAGGCAAACGTCCCAAGGGACGGAATTCTCAGGTTTCATGTGAAACGGTCAGGTCTTTGCGCCTGCCGGTGTATGGAACTGATACCAGTAGTAATCGTCCCAGAATTTATCGTAGTCGTAGTTTACCACAAAGTCATGCCAGTTGGCGAGAGTTTCCCGATAATTTTTCTCGGTCAGCCGATCGGTACCGGAATGGATCTTTTCCAGCGCCAGCGCGCCCGCCTCGTCGGAGTGGTGAACGTAGTCACAGTAGTAGTCCAGGTGCTCGATGATATCCCGGTCAAACAGCAGTCCGTGAAGGGTGACGTTCTCGTAGGGCAGCAGCGTTTCACAGGCCAGCTCCAGCGCCGCAAACACGGCGTCCGTCTCTCCCATGCGGCCGATCTTGTCCCAATAGAGGATGCTGTAAGGGGAAAAGTAAAAATCAAATTCCACCTCCGGGTACCGCTCCGCCCAGCTTGCCGCCACCGCCAGATTTTTGGCGGCGTCCGCCAGCAGGCCGTCCCGGGGCATCGGCTCCGGTGCGATGTCCGGCCGGGTATATTCCTCCAAGGCGGTCATGTGGTTCCACCAGACGGTATCCATCCACGAAAATCCCTTGTCCAGCGTTTCGCCCTCGTCCCAGCGCTGGGCCATCAGGGCGTAGAGGCTGTAATAGAGCACGTCCTTATTCAACAGGTATTTCACGTCATTGATGGTACTGGAGTCATAGAGATAATCGGGCATTGCACCGGTAACACCGTCAGGAGACCGGGTGAAAATATTGGTATCCATGGCGAACAGCACCCGCTTGGGCGGGTGGGTCCGCATCAGCAGGCCCATCACCTGATCGAATTCACTGAAATAGCCGTCAGGAATGGTGAGCCGCAGGCCCGTGCCGCCGAAAACGGTCTCAAGCTGACTGCCGTAGCAGTTGGCGGTCATGGAGGAGCCAAGCAGCACCACGTCCGCCGGGTTGTTGCGGACGATACCCGCCGTCTGGTAGCGTTCACTGAAGAAGACAGGCTCCCGGTCCGTGGGCATC
>OOAC01002285.1_pt1 | contig 10926 bp, 8 predicted proteins | sample 1671041 | NCBI WGS metagenome assembly OOAC01 (sample SAMN06348116, study PRJEB24527) | human gut metagenome | biome: human gut; feature: ankylosing spondylitis patient; material: feces | host: Homo sapiens | place: China | collected 2015-10 | reverse complement strand
GTGCTCTTCCGATCTTAGTTTGTGAAAATTATACATGTATAGGAAATATATGAGGAGCAACGTGTAAAATACATGCGAGGGAGGGGAGAATTATGGATTAGGTATGTGCCAGAAGCAAAGGAATACATGCGAAATAAGAAAAAAGATGAAATAGGTATGTGCCAGAGGCAAAGGAATACATGCGGAAACAGAAAAAAGATGAAATAGGTATGTGCCAGAGGCAAGAGAATACATGCGAGAAAGAGAAAAATACAGATTAAATGAAAAGCAATAAATGAAAAAAATGTACAACGGGAGGAAAAGGCTATAAAGGACTTTCTATATGAACAATTGCTAAAAAGAGAACATTGGCTAAGGGATTTGAAACAAAATTTGGAAACGAGTATACAGAATGCACCTTTAGGCAATCTGAAAATAATTAACTGCAGAGGAGTTGAGCAATATTATTTGGACTCTGCTGAAACTAGAACATCCTATCCAAATGGAAAATATCTGCGAAAATCTGATTTTGAATTGGCAGGTAAGCTTGCACAACGAAATTATGATGAAAAATTGCTGTCAGAGGTAGAAAAGCAATTAAAGAATATACAAAATATTATTAAAAAATATGAAAAACAAGAAATAGTACAGGTAGAAGAACTATATAGTGTCTATGACAGAATGAGTCCATCTAGGAAAAAAATGGTGGATGCGAGGATAATATCGGATAAGGAATATGTGAATCAGTGGTCAGCAAAAATATATTCAGGTAAAGAATTTGCAGAAGGACAGGTAGAAATCTACACAGAAAAAAAGGAAAGAGTCAGATCAAAGTCAGAAAAGATCATTGCAGATATGTTGTACCATAAAAATATCCCATACAAGTATGAATGTCCTATAAACCTAAAGGGATTGGGAATGATATATCCGGATTTTACATGCCTGCGGTTAGCAGATCGTAAAACGATTTTTTGGGAGCATTTGGGAATGATGACAGATCCGATTTACTGTCAGAAAGCTATGAAAAAAATAGACATTTACGCCAAGAATGGGTTTATACAAGGTAGAGACATTATATATACATTTGAATCAGAAAAATACAGTCTAAACACAATGAGTGTGGAAAATCTCATCAATCAAATATTTAGTACATAAAAGATGTCTGAAAAAGGAAGCAAATCAATCCCATATAATCAAACAGTTTCTGATCATATATGCTGATAATCCCACGATATGCGAATAGAGGGTAGGGTGCTATGTGCCAGTGGCACATGTTTAGCACGGACCGAAGCGGAGCGGAGACGTGGGAGTGCATAGCACGGAGCAATCCGTAGGCATCAAAGTCGGGGGCTTTTGACCCCGAAATCATAGGTATGTTATAATGGGACATAGTAAGAAGAAAAAAATACAGAAAAATCAGTGAAAAGGTAGAAAAATGGCAGATAGAAGATTTTTGACTTTAAGAAAAACAATAATGTTTTATATTTGTATAGGGAACTTTTTTTTATTGTTCGGCTGTGCGAAGACTGAGATGGTGTCTGAGGACAATACAGTAACGAATGAAAATATTGTCAGTACAACAGGAACTATTGTAATAGAAACAGAAACGCAGGATGCAATCCAGCCATCTTCCGACCAACCACCGGAAGCCACCCCAGAGTACAAAATCATCATGGTAGGGGATGTACTGCTTCACACTCCGGTGGAGGAAAGCTGTCTGCGGCCGGATGGAAGTTACGACTATGATTCGCTGTTTTCCCATACAAAAGAGGAGATTGCTGCGGCAGATCTTGCTCTGGTGAACCAGGAGGTGATCATAGGCGGTGCGGATCTTGGAATCTCCGGGTATCCCTGCTTCAATGCGGATTACAGTCTCTGCGATTCATTGGTGGGAGCAGGATTCGATATCATCTGTCATGCCACGAACCATGCTATGGACAAGGGGCGTGCGGGGCTGGTAAACTGTGCGGAGTACTGGAGGGACGAATACCCGCAGATCACTGTTCTTGGCATTCATGATACTGCGGATACCTCCACTTCCTGTGGCGCAGACCCATCGATCATTGAGCTGGGAGACATGCGGATTGCAGTCCTGAATTACACTTACGGAACCAACGGAATTTCTCTGCCGGCGGATATGCCCTATGCGGTGGATCTTTTGAATGAGGAACAGGTGGCGGCAGATATTCAGAGGGCAGAGGAACTGGCGGATTTCACCATCGTATGTCCGCACTGGGGAACGGAGTACAGGCTGACATCAGATGCTTCGCAGGAGAAATGGACCAAGATATTCGCGGAAAACGGTGCGGATCTGATCCTGGGTACCCACCCGCATGTCATTGAACCCATAGAATGGGTGACAGATGAAGCGAGCGAGCATGAAATGCTTGTGTATTATTCGCTGGGAAATTTCGTGAACTGGACCTCCGGCACCGGAGAGGGAGTCGCTAACCGCATGGTGGGCGGCATGGCAGAGGTAACGATTATGAAAAATGATCATGGAGAGGTGGAGATCGCAGACTATGGGGTGAAACCGATGATCAGTCATGTGGCTTCCGGTCCCGAAGGTGTGACAACATATTTTCTGGAGGATTATCCGGAAGAACTGGCAGAGGAAAATGAGATCGTTTCGCAGGATCCGGAGTTTTCCAGAGAATACTGTGTCAATTTGTGTGATTCCATATGGGGAGATCTCTGGAAGGCAGAGTAGACAAACTGTAACATGTTTGTTACAATAAAGAAGTTGTTGACAACGCAACAAAACATGAGGGAAGTTTACAGGAGAAGAACGAAATGATGTTCTGAAATTTTGAAGCGTATGCAGAACGGTCGTTAAATGGATAGCAGTACATTCTGGTTCATGCAGGGCATTTGTCTGGAAACCGGTGAAGAATTTTATTCCAGGGAATGAGTTATCAGGGGAATACTATTAAAATGTGTTATTATAAGATTGTGTAATGGGGTAAGCAAGAGAGAAGGCAAAGGAGGAGTTACGATGAAACAACAGTTGGAACCGTTGTTTACGCCGTGGAAGATCGGAAACTGCGAGATTAAGAACCGCATTGTTCTGACATCCATGGGTGGCACAAACCTGTTGGGATGGATGGAAGTGAACCATTTTGACAAGGATGGTGCGAAATTCATTCTGGAGGTAGCGAAAAATAATTGTGGTCTGGTGCTTCCGGGATGTCAGCCGGTATACAATCCCATGTACGGACAGTGGCTATATAAGAAGAAAAAAATGTATGAGGATCTGGCAAAGTGGATGCCGGAGTTCCACAAGACGGGAGCCAAACTGTTCGTCCAGCTGACGGCAGGTTTCGGCAGATCGTTTACCATCAGTGAAATGATGGAGACCCTGTACACCAATAAGGCATTGCGGGTACTGGCGAAACCTTTTATGGATCTCGACAAGATTACAGCCGCACCCAGCCCGTCTCCGAACCGCTGGTCAGATAAAGTGCCTTCCCGGGAGATGACCGTGGAGGAGATTCAGGAGTTCATCACTGCATTCGGCAAGACAGCAAAATTATTAAAGGATGCCGGTGTGGACGGTGTGGAGATCCATGCGGTACATGAAGGCTATCTGCTGGACCAGTTTACTTTAAAATATGTGAATCAGCGAACCGATGAATATGGTGGATCTTTTGAAAACAGATATCGTTTTGCTGTAGAGATCGTAAAAGAGATCAAGAAAGTCTGCGGGCAGGATTTCCCTGTGTCTCTTAGGTACAGCGTGGAATCCAAGACCAAGGGGTTCCGTGAGGGGGCACTTCCCGGAGAAAGCTTCACAGAAGCAGGCCGTGATATGGCAGAATCCGAAAAAGCAGCAAAGTATCTGCAGGATGCCGGTTATGATATGCTGAACTGTGATAACGGAACCTATGATGCCTGGTACTGGGCACATCCCCCTATCTATATGCCGGAGAACTGCAATCTGGAGGATGTGGCGCATATCCGTAAATTCGTGGATATCCCTGTGGTATGCGCCGGACGTATGGATCCGGAGACGGCTGCGGCTGCCATTGCTGACGGAAAAATTGACGGTGCCGGATTCGCCAGACAGTTCCTGGCAGACCAGGAATGGGTGACCAAGCTGATGAATGATAAGGAGGACGACATCCGTCCCTGTATTCTGTGCCACAACGGCTGCTTCAACATGTGTCACTATAAGGGAGTTCCAAATGATCAGGCATTATCCGATTCCCTGCATCTGGCACGCTGTGCGGTAAATGCCGAGACCATGCAGTGGGAGAAGCACAAGATCGTACCGACCACCAGCCCGAAGAAGGTACATATTATCGGTGGCGGTATCGGCGGCATGGAGGCTGCCAGAGTACTGAAGCTGCGGGGACATGAGCCGGTGATTCACGAGCAGACAGACCATCTGGGCGGAACCTTTATTGCTGCCAGTGCGGAAAGCTACAAGGGAAAACTGCGAGATCTTCTGACCTGGTATCGGAAGCAGATGACAGATTTGGGGATCGAGATTCATTATAATGAAAAAGTGGAGAGCATCGATCCATTTGCCGGTGCTCCCGTGATCATCGCTACCGGAGCAGTGCCCAGAGTACTGAAAAAAGTGCCCGGTCATGAGAAGATGGTTGAGGCATGCGAATACCTTACCGGTACTCCCGTAGGAGAAAAGGTTGCCGTCATCGGCGGCGGACTCACCGGCTGTGAGATTGCTTATGAACTGGCGCTGCAGGGCAAACAGCCTGTAATCGTAGAGATGAAAAACGATCTCATCGCCCAGACCGGAGTATGCCTGGCCAACAGCTCCTATCTGAGAGAGTGGTTCGCCTGGAAGAAAGTGCCCGTATATCTGGAAACTACGCTGCAGGAAGTAAAGGATGACAGCATCGTATGCAAGGATGCTTCCGGAAAAGAGATCACAATTCCCTGTGACAGTGTGATCAGCTCCGCAGGATACATTCCCAATCCACTGGCACCGAAGGGCAGCAATGTCAGCCTGGTAGGTGACTGTGACGGTGTAGGCAATCTGCGAAGTGTCGTATGGCGCGCTTATGAAGTTGCCATGAAGATTTAAAGGGAGGGAAAACAATGAACTTAACAAAAGAACAACAGGAAATATATGATGGAAAACAGGGAGCGACCCTGGCGAAGGTCATGCAGACGCTGGTGCGCTACGGCGAGCTGTTCGGTGCGGACGGTATGGTGCCTGTGACCAGTAAATACAACCATCTGGTAACCTCTTTCGGATTGAAAGCACTGGCGCCGGTGTATGAACTGATGAATCAGCTGATCGAATCCGGCAATGTATCCAAACAGAAATTTTCCGCCGATCCGAGACCACTGGATCCCAATGTGCCCAGTTCTTTTTTACAGGATTTTGTGTTCAAGAATTTCATGTACTCCAAGCAGGATGATTACGAGAAACAGCTGACACAGCTGGGTATCATGGAAAAGGATGCTTACACCTGCACCTGTTACATGGATGAAGTGGGAAATACCCCGGCCATGGGAGAGGTGCTGTCCTGGTCTGAGTCTTCCGCAGTGGTTTATGCCAACTCCGTATTGGGAGCAAGATGCAATCGTAACTCCGGTATCATTGACCTCATGGGCTCGGTAGTAGGCTATGTGCCCCGTTTTGGCCTGTTGACGGATGAAGGCAGAAAAGCCACCTGGATCGTTAAGATCGAGACCACGAAAAAGCCGGAAGCACAGCTGCTTGGATCTGCCATCGGTATGAAAGTGATGGCGGATGTTCCCTATATCGTAGGACTGGACAAGTGGCTGGGCGGTGAACTGGATGATGCAGCAAAGACCTATCTGAAAGACTTCGGCGCAGCGACTGCTTCCAACGGTGCGGTAGGTCTGTACCATGTGGAAAATATCACTCCGGAGGCTGTAAAATACGGAAAAGATCTGATTACGGAGGATGCAAAAGTCTACGTGGTAGATGATGCGGAACTTCAGAGGGTCTATGAGAGCTATCCGGTGATCTGGAAAAAGAAGGATGCCAAGCCGAAGCTGTGTTTCATGGGATGTCCCCATATGAGTTTACAGCAGCTCATCGACTGGACGGAAAAAGTCTCTCAGAGCCTGAAAGAAGCCGGTAGAACCAGAGTGTGTATTCCTACCGTATTCACAGCGGCACCTGCGGTACTGAAAAAGTTTCAGGAGACCCCTTATGCGGAGACATTAAAAGCAACGGGAGTCATTACTTCCTATATCTGCCCGTTAATGTATATGAATAATCCTCTCAGCGAGAAGATGCCGGTCATTACTTCCAGCAACAAGCTGCGTACCTATACCAGCGCAAGATATTATACCGATGCTGAGATCTTAGAGCAGATTACGAAGGGAGGAGCGGACAGATGAAAGAATTTAAAGGAAGAATCGTAGCCTCCGGAACTGTAACAGCCAAGGCACTGGTATCTCACGGGGGTCTGAACACACTGGCATCTTTCCAGAAGGCATTACAGTTCGGTGATAAAAAAGCAACCTGCGGAGATCAGAATAATCCCGACCTCTATGGTAAACAGATGGCGGGCAAAGCCCTGTGCCTGCCGACGACCATAGGATCTACCACCGGCGGACTGGTACTTTACTGTGCCTGCTCCATGAACAGACAGCCGGCATGTATGCTGTTTTCCGAACCTATTGATTCCCTGGCAGCAGCCGGAGCAATCCTGGCAGATGTGTGGCTTGACAATGTGCAGATGCCTGTTATTGACAGCCTGGGGGAAGAGTTCCTGGAATATGTGAAGGATGACATGAATATTACCGTAAAAGAAGACGGTACGGTAGTAGTGGAATAGTTTAAATAGCTTTAATAGTTTTAAGAACAGCTTTCGGAGGAAACTTCGGAAGCTGTTTACTATTTTATGGAAAAACTTTTTATGGAAAAAATTTATTTTTCTGCAACCGAAAATACGATATGCTTATCTAATGTATGTGAACACAAAATACCTTGCAAGGCATCCGGCCGGATGAAGAACGGGAGGAACCATGGAGAAACTGGTGAAAAAAGCGAAAAAAGGAGACGCGGAAGCTTTCATCGCTCTGATGGAACAGAACAGGCAGAGCATGATACGGATCGCGTTCGCTTATCTGGGGAACGAAGAGGATGTTGCCGATGCCATGCAGGAGAGCATACTTTCAGCTTTTGAAAAGCTGGATACCTTACGAAAAGCTGAATATTTCAGAACCTGGCTGATTCGTATTCTGATCAACCAATGTATTGCAATGAGACGGCACAGGAGTCGGACGGTTCCCATGAACGAGGCGGAGGAAGCTTCACAGTTCTATGATTTCAGTACGGATCTGGAATTCAATGATCTGTTGAAAACTCTGCCGGAGGACAGCCGGCTGATCTTCCAGATGTATTATGGGGAACAGTTTTCCATAGGAGAGATCGCACAGCTGCTCCATATGAAAGAAAATACGGTGAAGAGTAAAATTCACCGGGGCAGAGAACATCTGAGATCGCAGATGGGTGTAGGAAAGGAGAATAGCCATGACAAACAGTCCGTTGATTGACAGAAAAATAGAGGAAGCATACGGAATTATCAGAGAAAGATCGGAAAAGAAAAAAAGACAGAGTCGAAAAAGAAAGTTTGTGCAGACGGGGGCTGCAGCTGCAGCGATTGTTGTAGCTATTGGATTCTGTGCGGCAAATCCGGTCTTGGCAAAAGAACTGCCTCTGATCGGCAGCGTGATAGAACGGGTACAGGAGCTGCTGGGGTTCCAGGAGATTCCGACAGAAGAAATTGTAACGCTGGTACCAACAGGGCAAGGAAAATACAATGCCGGGGAGAGAGAAGAGGCTGGGGACAACAATACCGGAGCCACTGGGATCCAGAGTACGGAAACCAGTGTGGAAGCTACAGAACCGGCGCAGTATCAGGTATCGGATCAGGGCTACACCATTACCTTGACGGATTATTATGCCACAAACCAGGCAATTTTCCTGGGGGTAAAAATGAAGAGCGAGGAAGGATTTCCGGAGATGTCAGCGGATAGTGACGGAAAAAGCCAGATCATGATCGCAACGCTGGAGGAGTATTCCTTCCGAAGCGGCGATCCGGTACACGGGGGCAGGGCGCTTGTGGGGCAACTTGTGGATAAACATACTTTTCTGGGACTGATCCGTATCGATTACAAATCGATCCAGACAGGGGATCAGGGATACTATGAACAGATTCCGGAAGACATGACACTGCAACTGGAAATCCCGTATTTTTTCCTATATCCGAAGGGGGATTCCAAGGAGACAGTACACGGAAGTTGGAAATTCCCGGAGTTTTCCATTGCGCAGAGCGATAAGGAAATGCATGTCATAGAGATAGGCGAAACGAATGCAGCGGGCTTCGGGCTGGATAGAATCGAAGTCTCTCCGGTGGAGCTTACGGTATATGACATTTTCCCGGAAGATCATCTTGTTATGACCGTAGTGTTGGATAAAGATGGAAGAAAACTGGCTTGTGCGGGAAACAATACCAATGAACTGGCGGTCAGCGGATATGATATATCCGAGATCACAGTGTACCTCTATGATTATGACGAATACATGGAGATCAAGGGGCTGGCACTGGGAGAAAATTCGACAGCATTCCGGGAAATACTTGAGAAAAATGCTCTTTATGAAAAAAAGATTTCGATAGAAACAGACAAGTCGTAGTATATCTGCTGTGCCAGCCGCAATGACTGCTGAAGTGGGAACAAAAACGGCTTTCGGAGATCCCCCGGAAGCCGCATATTTTTCGACCTAAAATTGTTTGCCGCCATTCAGAGTTAATTATGGGGAGACGTTCCAAAACGCCGTGCATATATCGTAGGTGTCATTCCTGTAACTTTCTTGAATATTTTGCTGAAATAGTAGGGGTTATTTCCGCAGCCGACCAATGTGGCAACATTTTGGATTTGTTCCACACTTGTTCCGGACAGAATTTCTTTTGCCTTTTCAATACGGTGTTCGGTTACATAGCTTGAAAAAGTCTGCCCGACTTCTTTTACGAAAATACGACTGACATAACTCGCGTTCATATAGAGTATATTTTCCGAAATACCCTTCAATGTCATGTTTTCTTCGGAAATATGGTCATCCACGTAATTGATTATTTTCTGAATAAACGGGCTGTATTTTCCGTTGGAACTTGTATCGGTGATCTGATAAATCTCATTCATGGTAATGTTGCAAATATTTGTGAGATTGTCTTCATTGTGAAGCCGTGAAAGCGTCTGCGATACGGTCTTAATATCTCCGGAGACAGTTTCTATACTCAAGGAGATTAAAAGTTGTGAGGCTAATTGTATCAGAAAATCCTTATCTCCGACAGATAGAAGAATATTATGAAGTTCTTCCTCAATTTCTATAATAGAATGATCATCGCCGGGGGAATGCTCCTGAAGCAATTTTTGTGTAATCAATGAAACGTCGGAAAAAATCAGGATAAGTAAAAGCTTTTCCAAATTGGGGAATGTCTTTCGCTCATATACAATACTCACTTTTTGATCGGGAAAGTAAAGCGTTGAGAGAAAGTCATCGAGGGAGCTGTAATCCCTTGTATAATCGGGAAATATAAGCAATAAAATATTAACGGTATAAATGGCGTGAAAACAAATATTTTGAGATACATTTGTCCAATATCTGCGAAGTTGCTCCATAGCGGAATTTATAAATTTTTTTTCCAGATAATAAATGGCACAGTATTGGAATGGCTGTTCGTATAGTTCCAAATAAGGAGCATTTATTTCAAATAATTTCGTGGTTACATTGGGAAGCCGGATACCTTCACGAATAAGATTCTGAAGCATTACATGTTGTATCTGGGCATCCTGAACGGTAACGGGGGATAAATTTTTTTCCTGTTTTAATTGTAAACATTCCGATACCATTTCCTGTAACGCAGAACGTAGCTGTTCTTCATCACAAGGTTTCAGAAGATAATGTTTTACACCCGATTTCATTGCTCTTTTCGCATAGTCAAATTCCGCATAGCCGGATAATATAAGGAAGCGTGTGTCTAAGGCGGTGCGCTGGATGCGCTCAATCAACTCCAGACCACTAATCCCGGGCATATTGATGTCTGTCATAACAATATCGGGGCATTCATCAAGTATCATATGGTATGCATCCACTCCATCCTGACAGGTGCCGATCAATTCAATTCCGAGCGAGGACCAGTCTGTGAGGCGCGCAAGTGTTTCACAAATGATTTCTTCATCTTCCACAATTAATAATTTCAGCATGATTACCTCCCTATACAAATGATACAGCAGGAATACGTATTTCAGCGATCGCATAAGTATCATATTCGTCATATTCATTATATACTTGTAATCCAAAAGGATCTCCGTAAGTAATCTGTAAACGATTTAATACATTCAAAAGCCCGATTCCAAAGCCATGAGGCTGGTGTTCTCCGTTTTGAAGCTTTTGTAATATATTGTCTTCAAAGTAGGAACCGTTATTTTTAACTCGAACCGTCAGTATTTCGCTACCGTTTTGATCCGGTGAAACAAAAGCAGTGACAGAAACCTCACAGATATCAACGGCATTCATCAGACTATACCGAATGGCATTTTCCACAAGAGGTTGTATTGTGAATTTCGGAATCGAAATAGTATACAAATTTTCAGAAACATCACAGTGATAAATTAGCTTGTTCGGGTATCGCATATGCTGAATTGTCATATAGTTTGATACAAGCTGCATTTCCTCCCCCACTGTAAAATTCCCCATGTCTTTATGAAGCGTAATGCGAAGCAAAGATCCGAGAGATGTACAGATCTGGGATATATCATCTGCGTGAATTGCCTTTGCACGCCAGTTGATGGAATCCAGTGTATTGTATAAAAAGTGAGGATCCATCTGGCTTTCCAGAGTTTTTAATTGAGCTTCTTTTTTTAGCAATTCATTGACGTAGTTTTTTTCAATCAGATCGTTAATTTCAACAGCCATATCATTAAATCCCTTGT
>OOAC01002267.1_pt1 | contig 11036 bp, 10 predicted proteins | sample 1671041 | NCBI WGS metagenome assembly OOAC01 (sample SAMN06348116, study PRJEB24527) | human gut metagenome | biome: human gut; feature: ankylosing spondylitis patient; material: feces | host: Homo sapiens | place: China | collected 2015-10 | reverse complement strand
TCTTTGAAAACATACGTGATGCTCAGAAAAAGACAAATAAATATGTGCATAAACAAGGCTATTCATCCTTTTATACCACACAAAGATATTCCTGGTCGGATCACCGCGAAGATAAGGTCTATCTCAAAATAGTTGCAGATTTTGAAGAGACTTTAAAAGTGGCAATTGGTGCCGTTGCCATGTATCGTTTGGCTATAGACCCTTTACCCGTTATACTAATGGATGAAGATATGATTATGCGTTCCGGCGATTTTGTTACAGAGCCATATTCAGAAGAATTTGTAGATAAATATATCGGTTTGAAAAATATCGAATTATATAAACAAACTGATATTTATCAAGAATTTAAAGAGAGTATAATGTCTCATGAAAAACAAAATGAAGCTGTATTCGACATTATCCATTGGCAAATAATAGACAGAAGCAAATTCGAAGATATAACCAAACAAATGCATTTACTGTCATATATGGATAGATTAGCAGTGGTTATTATGATGGCATCTACAAAAATTCCGCAAGTGTATATTGAAGGTTGCTTCCATTACACTTCTGATGTTAAGGCAACACATTCGGATACGGTTATTGGTGCTTCATATTATGAAGATTTCTTCGCTAATAAAGGTAATAACAATTTTAATGTTCCTTTCAAAGATGGCTCGTATATTTCTAGAATCAAGATAAATGGTGAGTTTTCGTATATTGAATCTAATGGACCCTTTGATAATATGGAAATAGGCGTACTAAATCACATTGCGAAAACATTTGAAGATGCATACATTGCACAAGAGAAACAGTTAAAGAGCTGGCTGGAAGAGCAAAAAAAATAATAGAGGACACAAATGATAAATTATATATGAATCAAAATGAGATCATCGTTAGCATAACGATAATCCTGTAACCATCGTAACTGTTACGGCGGTTACAGGATTGTTATAGTCTCTGATATGACCAAGCAAATGCCAATGATAATTGATTTTGATAATTAATTTCTAAAGATTCGGTAACTTTCAATTATGTCCATTTATCCAAAATCTTCGGTACGATTATAGCCATGACAGTCCCCGAAATTGCAATAAGGGCACAGATGGCAACAGCTTTACAAATCAGGTTTGAATGGAATATTTCGGTGTTTGCCACTATCATGCTGACGAAAAAAGAAGATAGGGCTACCAGTATTATAATAGTGATGTAAAATGCTGTAACCGGAACTAGGATGGTATTGCCGGATTTCTTCATTCTTCGCTCGGCTTCTTTGCATTTGCTTTCAATCTGACTGAGAAAATCGCATAGAAGTCTTGCCCCAAATTCTACTGCTAACTTCTGCATTTCTGAAGAGATGATAGGCTTACACTCTCGGATAGAGCCGGATAGATTTTCAACTTCCGTTCTCAACTTGAACACGTTGTCGTTCAGTTTGGCAAGTTCTTGTGCATTGATATCGAGTAGGCGGTTTTCTTCCTCCAAAGACTCATTCTTTGGATTGGACTTTATGGCTTCCGCTTCGGCCATTTCTGCGGAAAAGTCGAATTTCTTTTTCATTTGATTATCGTTTTAATCCTGATTTTGGTTTCTTTCCGAGCAGACGACTGGCAGCATGAGCGCATCTGCGTGCCCATTGCAAATCGTCTTCGTCCTTATCTCGCCATGGCAAATTACTTTGTGAACCTCCACCACCACTTCCGGTGGCAACATTTGGCGTTTCAAGCAGTCCGACAAAAATAGCTACAGCCATATCGGTAAGTTCCTGACAGTTCTCAGTATCTCTGTAGTCAAACTCATCGTTGAAATATTCAAGCACTTTTTCCGGAATATAGAACCGATGTTCCTTATCGTCATGATTAAGCGTATAGGAAATAGTATCGGGATGATAAGTGCTATATCTGGAATGCTCTGCGGATGCTGACGATTTGAGATTCTGCTCCGTTTGAGTTTCCTTAGGCTGATTGCTAACAGCGGTAACTTGCGGCTTATGATGCAGTTTATCCCATGTTTTAGGAAGTTTTGAAATCATCAGATTCCGGGCAATTCCTAATTCGGAAGCCTTGTATTTGGTATTACCGTTTACAAGTGCGTAGCCCCTGATAACGTGTTGCGCATCCTTTCTTTCGTGTACAGAGTAACCTTTTCTTGTGAGGGCATTTTTATATTCTTCCCAAGACCATTCAGGCATTGACCTCAGCGCATCCATGCAATCGCGATTTACTTGATGGATATTGGTGTATCGGATTTGTACAGCAGTAGTCCAACCACGTTTCTTTGCTATTCGCTCGGCAGCACGTTGCGCACGAAGATGAATGTTGTGGTCGTTGTTGATGTTACCGTCTTCATCCAAACGGCAGACAGCAGCATGAAGATGGGGAACTTCGCCATCGGATTCCTTATGTAGCCAGACCGTGTATTTGCTGTTAGCCAGATTGGTTTGGCAGGAGCGGACTTTTCCGTCCTTGCCGGTAAACACTTGTTTGTCAAACTCCGCAGCGAAATCCTGCCAGAGCTTTTGCCAGTCTTCGATGTCGAAGAAACGGGTGTGTTCGGCAGAGGGGCTTAGCTCGACTCTGATGACCGAGTTCTTGATGGGTTTGAAACGTGATAAGGTCAGTTGCATGGAGTTCCATATCCCCAGAGTGTCCGGTTGCGATGGCATCAGATTGTCTAATACCCGATGGATTTTCTCTGGATGTTTTTTGTTCAGAGATTCGCCGGTAATATAACGGATGGCGTTTATGCCGTGCGATATTGCTTTAGCTTTTGCTATCATACTTCTTCGGATTTTTCGTTGGACGGAATTTTGTTTCTCTCTTTTACGGCGTTGAGAAATTGGCAGACGCTTTCAGCAATATAGCCAAGCTCTTTGAGCCAGCCTACCATGAACGGCGCCTGATTGAACAATATCATTCGTTGCTTTGTGGACATTCCACGAAGTGCAGAAGTGTATTTTACAAGGTCTGACCGACAGTTATCCAGATTCTGCAACAGGTCTGTTTCTTCTTTTGAAAGCCTCGGTCTGGGACGGTAGTTGTATGCACAGGCAAGCAAGTAATCGCTTACCGTCATACCGCATTGCTCAGCTTGTGATTTTATATACTCCTTCTGACCGGGAGTCACTTTTGCTCCGATAAAGACGGATCTTGTCTCTTTTTTCTCCTCTGGAGATTGTGTCTGTTCCTCAATATTTTGTTCCATATAAATCATTGTTATAATAGTGAATAGGTGCGAGCTTGCGAGTACCGCACCGGCGAAGTGTCTGAGCAGGCAAAGGTGCCAATGTACAACCGTTACGCAGTGAGGTTATACCTTGGCATATCTCGCAACAGTTACCTGTTGATGCTTCACGGCAAGCCGTATAGGATGTACATACAGAATTGGCAGCTGGATTGGAATCAGAATTTGACATACCCTACTATAAAAGGGTAGGGAATGAAACCGCATACTGCAATCCTTGACCACTTTGCTTTATTCCTATATATACGCCCCCTGTACTAAAGTAAAGTTCTACGGTTATGCTGATTGCATCAAGATTAATAATGGTAGTCAGGATTGAATTGGTATTCTTTTCCTTTTTTTATCACCATCCGTTTATTGCCGAGAAAGGTAGCTACTTTGACCGCTTTGTTATGACCGAGTTTTACGCCTTGTAACCCATAGCCGTCTTTCAGTCGCTCCAGATAGTTGTCGTAACCGGTAATATTGCCATCGGCAAAAATGGCATCCAACGCAGCACGATGTATGCTCTCCGGGATTTCCTTGTATGGCTCAAAAGGTTCTTTGGTCGGTCGTCCGAGTTTCTTTTCTTTGGATATATAGGATTCCACTAGTTCAGGCAAGGCACATTCGTTTATGCGGAAAGCGAAAGGTTCAAACTCCCGGTCTCGGATATGAATGACTTCGACACAACTGATAGTTTTATCATCTTTATCCACTTCCACCTGCATGATGGTTTCCGCTTTGTTGTTGAGTTCCGTGCCAATGTGACCACGGGCATGTTCATCATTCTTGTTCTGATGCAGGATGGTGTGGATATGAATCTGACGGTCGTCAGTCCACTGCATGAATTTGGAGATTATATTGGTGGCTTCATTCGGAGAATTGATGTCATACATAAAATCCCTGATGCCATCTATAATGACCAGACCCAAATTCGGAATTGTGCCAATAGCCTGTTCGACTATTGCAAGTCTCATTTCGGGAGAATATTTCCGCAGACCTAACATAATCAGATTGTCAGAATCGGCATTCTTTGGTAATCCCGCCAAACATAGAATGCGTTGTAGTACCTTTTGACAATGAGGCTCTCCTTGTTCGGTGTCGATATACAATATCGTCCGTTTATTTTCCGGAAACGATGAACGGTAATGGAGTACAGTGCTATTGGCCAATGCGGAAGCGGCAATGGCTGAAACATTGAATGTCTTCTTGCTCTTGGCTTTACCGATGGATGCACTGAAGTTACCCAATGTTCCGATAATGGAGTCGTCCACCATCAGCACTACAGGCGACTGTTCGTATGTGTTGGTTACACTCACTGTAGCCTCCTTTATGTAAATAGCTAGTTCCTCAGCAGATGGGATGTTATTGTTCGTCTTCTCCATAGCCTACCAGTTTTTAGAGTTTGGTTTACGGCGATGGGAAGCGAGCAGTGCATCATTCTCTTCCTCGAAACTTTGCGGAACGGCGGTCTTACGGGATGATTCTAACCATTTATCCAGCTCATCACGATAGATGTAGAGGTGCTTGCCTTGTTTTATAACCGGAATATCATCCTTTTTGACCTTGTAATAAAAGGTCGATAGCGGCATTTTGAGATAGGCGCAAGCCTCCTGCACGGTCATTGGGACGTGCGTGTTCTCCTTGACTTCGTTCTGCTTGGAAAGTTTTTCGGTCAGCAGACTTTCCATACTTGCGATTCGGTCGCATAACTCTCCCAGTACTTCGGGAAGGTCATTGAATGTGAATTGATTCTTAGACATGATTCAAATGTTTTATTTGTTAAACATGCTGCAAACCAACACAATGATACTATGCAGACCTTCGTCAGCAGAGGGTAATTTTTCAGTCAGCGACGGAATCATTTCAGTCGGTCAAAACCGCTGTCTCGTCGTCTGTTTTTTTAAGGCAATTGAAATAATACTCTCCTTTTAGGGGAATGTCAAGTGGAATTTTACAAATACCTGTAGTCCGTAGATTTTTTGATAGATAAAATAGAGTGGCATTTTTCAATTCGTGTGGGAATATGGTTTTTATGAATTCTGCGCATTTTTCCACCGAGATATTCAACCTTATGCCGATATTCCATACAAAATGCCGTATATCGAGAGTGTTTAATGGGTTGTCGTATTTGGAACGTATGGGCTTGTATAAATCACATTGCCCATGGGCAAAGCACTTTATGTTTTCGTGAAGTGTAATAAGGTCATCTTTTGAAAGAAATTCAGCCATACTATATGTGGTATATTCGTGCATGACACGCATAATGTCAGCTTGCTGCTCTGCCTTTTTCCGTTCTATTTCAGCTATGCGTTCGTCATAACCATCTGTGTAATCATTCTTTGCTGCCGACATTTCTATAACCTCTACTTCCGGGGTAATGGCATCAGATGGCTGCTTGATTTCAAGTGGGATGGACTCTTTTTGCTTGCCAAAAGAAATACATACGTTATTCTTGATAAGGTAGCGATAGAAAAATCTTTGAGAGAACGCGCATGAAAGAATTAAGAACACAATGGTCAATATAATAGGTGTGGTATATTCCATCAGGTCTATTTGATGGCAGCTATAAAGATAAGTGGCGATTACCGAGTATGAAGTAACGCTTACAGCAAGTATGAAACTTGCCTTTTTCCTGTGAATTTGAATACTATCTGTCATAATCTATTGTTGTTTGGATGAAATGATAGTACAAAGTTATAAGCACATTTCCAGATAGTTATAAATAAATGCAGTAAATCGGTCAATTTTTAAGAAAATATAGGCTTAGAGTATGATAATCAATCGGGAATCATACTCTAAGCCTATGTAATGGGGCAAAATAGGGGAGTTCAACCCTTGCGTATCAGAGTGATTTTCTTGCTGGCTTCACGCTTGTTACTGTCCACGACTTTCATGTAACGCATCGTGGTGGTGATGCTTTTGTGCGCCATTATGCTTTGTATGGTACGGATGTCTGTACCGGCAGCACCCTGGAGGGTTGCGAATGTTCTCCGATATGAATGGAATGTTATGTTCTTGGTTATTCCGGCAGAACGAATCCACTCTTTCATTGGTACTTGTGTCCAACTACGCATAAGTCCCTTGAATACCAGACCTTTCTTATCAGAACTATATCCTATCAGCCCTAATGCCTCCTCGCTGATGGGAATGATGTCTTCCGCTTTGTTTTTCTGTGTGATGATATGCACACATTTCCCTCCGGCAGAGTAGTCCACTATGTCTTCCCAACGTAGGGCGAGGATATCGCTGATGCGCAAACTAGTCATACAGGAAAACAGCGATGCGATTTTCACAATAGGCTTTTTACATGGCGTTTCAGCTAACTGGTACAATTCTTCAACAGATAAAGCTTCTTTCATAGTGTCTTCTGTTTCAATCTTTTCCAAGAAGTCATTGACATTTGTCTTAATCAGTCCATTGCGATAGAGAATTTTCAAGAATCCTCTGAAAGTAGACCAGTATCCTGATGCAGAGTTTCGTGTGATACGTCCGTTGCGTCTTAGTTTCTTGGCGCTCAGCAGGTATTCCCTAAACTTGTTGCACAGGTCGATGTCTATTTCTTCAAAGGTGCATTTGCCGTGTACGAAGTTCTTGAAATGGAGATAAACGAACTCCCATTTCTGGTCGTGCTTGCGGAGCTGCTGACGATAGTACTCCAAGAAATCACCCTTTAGTTTGTACCTGTCGAAGAAATCATACCGTTCATTTACGACAGATTCAAATCTGCGGCAACGGATGGCTTCGGCTTTCTCGGTCATTACATCGTTGAATTTCTGCTCCCGCTTGTTCTTCGGATTGGCATAGATATAAATGCCAAGCGATTCGTGACGGATTACCTTCATCGTTTCCTTGTCTCTATATCCCGGATAATAATCCAGATAGAACGACAACATTTTGTTCTTTAGAGGTCTTGTCCTCAATGTTACAGTTTTACATTCGTGCATACTCTTCTATATTATATTGTTGTTAATAATTTGCTGCAAACCAACGAAATGGTTTTATGCAGACCATGCCCATTGTTGAATAATTTTCCTGTCTGCAATGGAATAATTTTCAGGTGACGGATTTTTCAGCCATCACATTATCAAAATCCTCTATTAGCAGGAACATGGATTTGCCGTGGTGCATTTTTCGGATGTTGTTATAGCGTGCATAGTTATAGACATCATCCCTACGCAAACCATATTTTTCCATAGCTTCAGCCACGCTGTAATACTTTTCGCGTTGGTCGAAACCACCGTTCTTGATAATGTCGATGTGGTCTTTGGAGTATTGAACTTTGCCATAGACTACACGGGAGGGGATTTTGTGGCGATGTACAAACGAGCATCTGGCATCTTTGCTCATACCGTATATTTCTTCCATCTGCTCTGCGCCAATCCATTCCTTGATATTGTCAGCCGCTTTGTATTTGGCGAAGAAACGGTTTATTGCCAACTGTTCGTAGTAGTTGAATCCTCCGTGACTGATTTTCGGGATGTCGTTTTCACGGCACAGCCTGCAAATGGTTTTCTTGGTCATCTGATATGTGACTGCAATCTGTTCTGACGAATAGTAGCCGTCGGGAATTGTAAAAGGCTCTTTCTGTACCTGCTGACCGGATTTGCTTTCGCGCTTCTTGGGTGTATATGTACCGTCCCGATGCTCACGATATACCTTATCAAACTCGGTGCGCAATACCATAGTCCGGCTTCCTTGTTTGAACCTCGTTATATCGTATTTGTTGACATAGTAACTGATGTTTATCTTGGTAAGCCCATATTTCTCGGTGATTTCCGAATAGGTATAATAGTCGGGATTCAGCTTGTCCTGCTTTTCTTTGATAGCGTCTATATGGGCACGGGAATAATACACCTCGTGGTGGCGGTTGATTCGGGGAATATTGTGCCGCAGGGCAAAGGTGACAACGGCATTACGGCTCATACCGTATTTTTCCATGACCTGCTCCGGGGTGTAATAACAGTCCGGATTGATTTCTTCGGCAAGGTCGGCAAAATACTTGTCTATGAGGGTGCGGTTGTAGAACACACGGCTACCTTCTTCAACCTTTGGGATGCTGTATAGTTTGCAGCGACGGTACAGGGTTTTCTTCTGGATTTGGTATTTCTCCAGAATCTCATTCGTGGTGTAATAGAGGATGGTCTGTTTCCGTCCATAGCTGCGTTTCTTGTAGTCGGGCGCATTGTCGAACATCTTTTCAATGTCGGATTTACGTATGATGGTGCGCCCACGAAGTTGCAACGCCCGAATGATACCGGCAGCCATGTGTCGGTAGATGGTGGCACGACTGATGCCTAAAAGGGTAGCGGCTTCGGCAGGAGAGAGGAACGGTTTGCTTCCAACGATGCCGACTTCCTGCATTGGCTGCTCGCTTTGCCTCGCTTCGTACTCCTGCAATTTCTGTTTGCGCTTCCTGTCTTTATACGCTTTTTCAGTACACGATTTGCTGCAAAACCGTGTTACCATCGTGTGTGCTATAAATGGTTTGCCGCACCACTGGCATTTTCTCTGTACCTCCATATATTGGTCGCCTTTAATTTCGTCGATTTCGTCTCAACGCGTCTCACAATTTCTCATAGCGTCTCACGCTGTGTCTTCTATAGCGGTTCCGCTCATTCTCATAGCGTCTCACATCGTGCCTAAGATGTCGCTATGATGAGTGCGAGGAGCCCACTTATTTGTTCGGCGGTAGAATTATGGTACAAAAAGATGCTGAAAATCGGCAGTCTGTCAGAATTGACTGGAATAGACACAAAAATAAAAGTCGCTGGATTTCAGCGACTTTATTCTAAATGGTTATGGTTGCTTATGGCTGTTTACAAGCCATTATTTGCCAATACAAAAATGTTGAAAGATATTTTGAAGCACCATATCATTCGTAACCTCCCCCGCTATGTCCGAAATAAAGAAGATACACTCTCGTATGTCTTGCGAAAGAAAATCCCCGGAAATCTGCGAATCAAGTCCGTTTTGTACTCTATGAATAGCTTCCAAAGCTTTGTTTAAAGCTTCGTAATGTCTTACGTTTGTCACAATAATATCATTCTGTGTCACTGTAGGCAAGTGTGCAGCATCAATAAGCATTTTTTGTAGCTCACTTGTATTCTCCCGTTGTTTGGCCGAGATGAAAATAGATTCCGTAGATTCTTTGGGGAAGTCTTTTAATAAAGATAATAAATCCTCTTTCTGTTTACCTTCAATCAAATCAGCCTTATTGAATACAACAATCAAATGTTTTCCTTCGCAACGTGGAATTATTTTCTCCGATAACTGTTCAATTTGAGAAGCGGCATTCACAGCATCTACCATCCAAAGAACAATCTCCGCCTGATCCAACTTCTGAAAAGTACGTTCAATACCCAAACTTTCAATCGTGTCATTGGTTTCCCGGATTCCAGCGGTATCAATGAACCGGAAAGTGATTCCTCCGATATTGACAGTATCTTCGATTACATCACGTGTTGTCCCGTGAATATCACTGACAATGGCTTTATCCTCATTCAATAATACATTCAGTAAAGTCGATTTTCCGGCATTTGTTTCACCGATGATAGCTACGGGAACACCATTTTTAATGGCGTTGCCGACACTAAATGAATGAGCCAACCGCGAAATGACCTGTTCAATTTCATCTGCCAGTTTCCTTAATGCTGAACGATCGGCAAATTCCACATCCTCTTCGCTGAAATCCAACTCCAATTCAATCATGGAAGTGAAATTCAACAACTTGTTGCGTAGATCTGTCAGCTCTTTACTGAATCCACCCCGCATCTGGCTCATTGCCAATCGGTGAGTGGCAGCAGATGAAGAAGCAATCAAGTCCGCCACAGCTTCTGCCTGACTTAAATCCATCTTTCCATTGAGGAAAGCACGTTGTGTATATTCTCCCGGCTGTGCCATGCGGCAACCGTTCTTAATAAGCAGCTGCATCACCTGTTGAAGAATATAAGTAGAACCATGACACGTGATTTCCGTGCTGTCTTCTCCCGTATATGAATGAGGAGCACGGAAAAGGCTGACGAGTACTTCATCAATCATCTCGTCTCCGTCATAAATACGCCCGAATGTCAAAGTATATGGTTTCTGTTCGCTCAATAATTTGCCAGCTTTGGCTGGCTTGAAGATGCTGCCGGTAATAGAAATAGCTTCCGGACCGGAAACGCGGATGCTTCCGATAGCACCGCCTTGAGCGGTAGCGATGGCACAGATGGTATCTTGAATCATTGTTTTTTCTTTTTGGATGAGCAAAGATAATTGTTTCTAAGTAAAAAACAGAAAATTGAGCACAACTTGTGCTTTATTTGTTTATATTTGCTGCCGTGCAGTGGTACACCAAACAAAATAAAACAATAATGCTTATGGAACCAGCGATTAATTTATATTCTTCCAATGAAAAGAGTGAACTCATACGGGAGAACTCACAAGAAATACTTTCTGTCCTTGCAGCTCATCAAATAGCTTTGTGGGAATATGATATCATTACGGGCAAATGCTCCTTTTCAAACGATTATTTTTCTACACTGGGATTAAAGGATGCCGGGGTCATTTTTGAAGATATAGATGATTTCTATCGGTTTATTCATCCGGAAGATATTGAATTCTATAAACAAGCCTTTGCAGAAATGCTTTCATCAGACTCTAAGACCTCACAAATTAGAGTTCGTTGTATAAGTGAACAAGGGAAAGTAATTTGGCTGGAAGATCATTTTCTGTCTTACAAAGAGAGTTGCGAAAGTCATCCGGGTAAACTGCTGGCATATACGGTGAACGTCACTTCACAATGCGAAAAGGAGCAACATATCAAATATCTGGAAGAGTATAATCGCAAA
>OOAC01002264.1_pt1 | contig 11055 bp, 14 predicted proteins | sample 1671041 | NCBI WGS metagenome assembly OOAC01 (sample SAMN06348116, study PRJEB24527) | human gut metagenome | biome: human gut; feature: ankylosing spondylitis patient; material: feces | host: Homo sapiens | place: China | collected 2015-10 | reverse complement strand
ATCTACTTTAAAAGATGTTACCATTACTTATATTACAGAAGGAGACTTAATATAGTATAGTAGTGATGGTACATGGCATAATGTATCTCCAGCTGTATTGGCAGATTATATTAGTGGTGAAGGTGGCATTATCGACACTGCTGTAGTTAAAGCATTAATAGCATCAGAAGGCGGTAAGTTATTCTTAAGTAAACTATACGATGATACAGCATTGGGTGTTATTACATTTAAGAATAGTGTAATAGCTGATAGTATGATATATGCTAAAAAAGGAATTACTATTGGTAATTATATATCAGGACTACTTGGAGATGGAGCTATAATTGATGAACACGGTAATATAGAAGCCGGAAGCTTAACTCTTAGAGAATTCTTATCTGTACCAGAATTGCGTTTTAATCGAGTAGATGTAGTAAGCGGCGAACTGTGGAATTCTATCGCTTTTGGTACTATTGAATCAGTAGATACTAAAAACTAGATAGCTACTCTTAAACTAGAAGAAGGCGAATATAGTGGGTTACATGTTAATGATATATGTAGAGGTATATGGCATAATATTAGTGGAGTAAATGAAACTACTCCAGGTACAGATGAATGTGGGTTTGAAAAAATGCAGGGATTTAGTACTGCTTACTTTACCCCTATTGAAATTCTAGATGAAAGGGGTAAACAATTTAGATATTCACTAAAGCCTAATACTACTCAACATCCTACTGCTAATATGAAATTTGCAGTATATGGTAATTTCTTAGATGAGACAAGACAATCTAGTGCGTATTCTACTAGAGATTATAAAAGATTCTTAAAAGATGTTAGTACTTGGGCAATAGATTGGACTAATATAGCATCACAATTTGGTAAAATAGAAGGGTTGACTATTCCTGGAGCTCCAGATGATGGAGTACTACATGGAGACGGTGCTTACTTAACTAATGTCTACATGACAGGTGCTATGATTTAGTTTACTCCAGAACAAGAAGATAGTCTCAAAGGATAGGATGCTTACTCGGTAAATCTTACTAAAGACAACCTATCTGTTATTGTGGATAATGAATTAAACATATTAGATAAGTATAGCTAGCTAGATAATTTAACATTTGGAGTACAAGCTTTTAAAGGTACTACAGAATTATCATATTCAGATGTATATGCTGAAGGATCTTACTTCTTAACTTGGGAAGCAACAGGTCTTAAGTGTACGATGGCTAATGGTATATTCACAATTACAGATATTTTATCTGTTACTAATAGTCCTCATATAGACTTGTTAATTAACTGTGAAGGTAATGCTACATTTAAAAAGACAGTGGTATTATAGTTCCATTTACAACCTAATTCATTATGGACTACATATAACGATAACGATGCTATACCCGATAGACCTACTGGTGACGGTACTACCAACGGTTGGCATAGAAATTACACAGCATCTGCAATATGGATGTCTACCAAAAGCTCTATCGAAGTAGATGATCCTAATGTAGAATGGGGAGATCCTAATAGATTCCGTGGTGCTTCAGTAGCTGGTAAAGATGGTGAGTATACTAGATTTGCATATACTGAATCAAGCGTACCACCACCTACTCCTATAGGTGATACGGTTCCACCTAAAGACCCAAACAATAAATACACTTGGACTATGGACCCACCGCAAGGAGATCCAGAAAAAGGTATTTGGGTATGGCAGTCTATACAAACTGTTTATTCAGATAAGTCTACTTCTGGTTGGTCAGAACCTTTCCGTTTAACAGGAGCTGATGGTAAAGATGGTAACGATGGTAATGATATAGAGTTTGTATATAAGATTACACAAAATAATTCTGCACCTACTTTACCAGCTAATAGTAATAGAGATGATTATACAGAACCAAACAATGGTTGGTATGATAACCCACAAGGTGTTAGTGAAACTTGGCAATATGAATGGGTAGCTCAACGTACTAAACCAGCTGCTAAAGCAGGTACTGGTAATTGGGGTAACTGGCAAGGTCCTACTTTATGGTCAAAATGGGGTGAAAAAGGTATGGATGGCGATGGTTATGAATATATCTACTATCGTACACAAGCTGAAAACATTGCACCTGATACTCCTGTAGCTGCTAATAATACAGATGATGAAGCGCGTCCTCAGGCATTTATTAATGGTGTAGCACAAACTACTACTTCTCCTGGAGGAATGTATTGGACTGATGATCCCCAAGGAGTTAGAGAAAACTTGATGTTTGAATGGGTAAGTGTACGTAAAAAAACAGATGGTGTATGGTCAGCGTTTCAAAAACCAGCTATATGGGCTAAATGGGGTGAGACTGGTTTAAGTGGCGGTAATTATCAATATAGATATAAAATATCAGCTACTACTCCAAGTATACCTACTGATCAAGCTGCGTCTGGATGGTCTGAAGATTCTGAAATGGTTCCACCAGAAGGTCAATATGTATGGCAAATTCATAGATTTAAAAACGCAGATGGTTCATTAACTGCTTGGACTGGGTTAATAAGACTTACCGGAGCCGATGGTAAAGATGGTGAAGACGGTAATAGTATAGAATTCTTATACGCACGTAATAATGATAAAGACAATTATCCTCAAAAACCAAATTCTAATCAAACTACAGACTGGACAGGTACTGGACCAGATGGTACACAGTGGTTTGATAATCCATAGGGAGTAGACGATTCACATAGATATGAATATGTAACTCAAAGATATAAAGATAAGAGTACTTAGAAATGGGGAGATTATTCACAACCAGGCTTATGGTCTGTATTTGCAGATAAAGGTAAAGATGGGGATGGATACGAATACATATTCGCTAGGTTCTCTAGTTATGATCAAGCAGCTCTATGTAGTAGAAATGAGCAATATTATCCAGCTTCTCCTACTTATGGATCACAATATTTAAATGGTGATTATTAGCAAGATGATTATATACCTACTAAGACTTGTAAAGGTGCTACTTTCACTTATACCGATAATGGAGTAAGCGTAACAGAAAGCATACCATATCAAGTATGTTGGACACGTAAGAAAGAAAATGGTAAATGGGGAGATTGGAAAGATGGATTTATTTGGACTAAGTGGGGTAAAGACGGTCAAGATGGACAAGATGGAGATAAAGGAGATCAGGGTGATAAGGGAGACCCAGGAACACCTGGTACTGATGCTACTACTTATATAATTACTCCTGGAGCAGCAACTATACGTCTTACCAGAACTTCTTCTTATGAACCTAGTAGCATGACATTTAGAGCATACAAGAAAACGGGAACAGGTAATCTGTCTTCTGTATCTGGTTACTGGGAAATATATGGTAGTAATAGTCACGCTCCAACAACCTCTTCAGAAGGTGCTGAAGTGGGTAGTGGTTGGTCTGGTGTTTCCAATATTACATTTAATATATCTAGTTCTACTAAATATAACTATTATACTGTAGCATTTAATCCTACTCAGTATCCTATTTATAATGATAATCCTGTAGCAGCATCAGCAACTATTACAGTTGTAGTTGATGGTTAGAATGGACAAGATGGATCAGCCGCTAATACTCAATATACAGATATTAGATTTAGAGGAGTTTGGAATTCATCTACTAGATATTACTATGCTACAGCATCATCAATAGGTTTAACTAACTATGAAAATCCTAGTAATGCATATGTTAGAGATTAGGTAATTTACAAAGGTGGCGTATATCTAGTTAAGTATGTTAATTCTGGCGGAGTATACGGTCAAACTCCTAGTTCTAGTTCAGCATATTGGGAATTAGTGTCTAGTGTTAGTGCCATGGCAATTAATACATTGTTAGCAGATAATGCTGTATTAGGTGCATTTCATTTCTCTAATAATGTATTTTGGTCAGGTGATGGAGGTAGTTCATCTAGTGCAGCTAAACTATATATGAATAGCAGTACTGGTGAATTTAGAGCATCTAATGGTACGTTTACTGGTACTGTAAATGCTAAGGCTGGTACGTTTAAAGATCTATATTTTGAAAATTGTTTTACTAAAAATAGATTTCTAAATATTACACATCTAAATAGATCTTCATCTGATATAGATGATCCTAAATATGGTGATACATATTGTTCAAATAGTAGGTTATATTCTTATCAATCAGATGGTTGGGAGGATGCATTAGAATTATATACTAGTTCTACTAATGCAATAAGCGTATATGCTAATCCTTCTTATTCTAAAATTATACCAGAATCTGAGCAACCATCGTGCGAACAATTTGTAATGAGCCATCCCTATGGAGTACTAACTACGTTTAATATACCGCCGTTATTACCTTTGGCTAAAACTAAAGTTCTTTCATCTGTATAAGTACTTCCTCTACTATCATGTGTAACTATGTGCAGATCACCTTCTGTTCCAGTAATACTTCTAAAGTTTAAAGTTTAGTATAACGGTAGTTCATATGCAGTGGTATCGTCTAGTATACACAGTATATATAATTTTAATAATAGTAAAATTAGTTGTACTAGAAGTGGTGCAGGAGCGGTAGGGATAACTATAACTAGCGGGACTAGTTATTTTTGGACTCCGTGTGATGTACGAGTATATGGAAGTTATAGAACAGAAGGTGTAACTGGTAGTAATGCTCATCCAATATATGCAACTTTAATATCATATAGTACTGGAGTTGCTGCTTTGAACATAAGTGTACAATTAGCAGATGATGATACTCTAAATGATGGTAATTTCTATGTAGATATTTACGGTGGTTTTGCACAATATATAGGAAACAATCCGACTTAATTTTATGAATATACACAATCAAATTAAATAGTTAAGTGATAGAGAACTACTAGAGGGCATCTATTAGATGCTCCTAGTAGTAATGTAGGAACAATTAATCAGCGATAGTAAATAGTTAGGTATAAATGTTATAGCTGATTTATTAGTAGATAATATGTATAGAAATAGAGAAAGAAATGAAAATAATAACAATGCACCATATATTAGGCAATAAAGTATTAGAATATGATGTTGATGATAGAGGAGTAATCGTAGATGAAAGAGAAATTGATAGAACCGTCAATCATAAACCTAATATAGCTGATTGGGTGAAAGAACACATGGTGTTCTGGTACGATATGTCAAAGCCTGTGGATGTTTATGTTCCCGGCGTTACTTATGCAAATTCTTTTGTTAATGGTGGTGGAAAGATAACTTATGATAAGACTATAAATAAGTGTATAATAACCCATACACCTACAAATAACAATAATATTGCATTTTGGCAAATAATTGTAAAACCGTTACAATATGTAGAATCTTATAAAATACGTGTAACAGGATTGCCAACAGGTTTCACTATTAAAGGAATGTTTGGATATGATGATATTCAGATAACGTCTGATGGAGAATATGACATACCTGAATACAGGAACAGTAGCACAACAAACGTATCTTATCCCGGATTTTATTTGGCAGGTGATAATGTGAATGATGTGGATTGTAATATTGTGGTAGAAGAAATACCTACAAAACAATCCGTTCCCACAAACGAGATACTAAAAGTCAATCCATACTTGCAGGATTTCAGTGGAAACAACAGACCGCTTAAATTGAACAATTTCCTGTTCGCGGCAATGAGCGGTGTGGGTGGGTATGATATTTCTAGTACCAATATTCTACCCGATAGAGCAAATGTTACTGTTACGGATAACAGGATTATACATATTACTAAGAAACTATCCACCACAGATAACATGGTAAACATAGTTCCGTCAAATTCCAATCCTACACATAAATTTAAGGTTACAGGACTTTCTGATGGCAGGCAGGTTAGTTTGGTAAACAGAAATGGCGGATTTTATACCTTTGACAACGGAGAACATGAAGTGACATTAACCTATCCCGAAGGAACCACTTCATTGTATAACGCCATAGGAGTTACAGGAAGTGCAGGAGATATGGATGTAACAATAGAGTTTATACCTAGATATCCCAACGCCCTAGTAACTGATGGGGTAGATGATTATGGGCAAATACAGAACTTACAACATGGCGTTAAGGTGTTGTTTACTACTATCAATCCGTTTGTTGATGGAAAGTTTATCTATGACCAAAGACCGAATAATATTGAACCTTGGCTGTTTGCCGTATACAATAACAAAGGTAGTATTGCTTATAATAGTAGGAACTCAAACGGCAAGACCTATATTGATGGAACACTGAATGAATCTACAATAGTTTCCGCTTTGTTAAACAAAAAGCAAATAATCACCATAGTAAACAATGATGTGACAGGTGATAAAACTAAAACTCCTATATTCTTTAGCAATACTAACCATAATAGCGGATGGATTAGTTCAGCTTTCTACAACTCCTTCGGTTTCGATTCAGTTCCCACCAAACAGAATGACGGATTCACCGAGCAGGATTTGATTGATTATGTACTTGAAAATTTGATAACAAAATGAGATACATTATAGTAACAATAGAATGGTGTATGGAACATGGGATTGTTCCGCCCATCCACGCAAGAAGAAGTGTTGACGGAACAATGATCCTGTTGCACGAAGATTTTGTCGCACCTGTATTGGGAGATGAAGAGATTCCTTCCTATCTTTACGACAGTAATGAGTTAAGTGAAATTTTAAATAGCGAAGTATGGACAGAAATGAATTAATAGATAAATTAAAACCTTATTTTAAAATATAGGAATTAGTGTGTCCTCATTGCTACTCTAAGTTTGGTGAAACTTCTTGGTAGTTTATAAGTACTGAATTACTTAGTACTTTGTATGTATTACGTACTAAGATATTCAATAAACCTATTACTATTAATACTTGGAAAACAGGTGGATAGTTCTCACAGAGAGGATTGCGTTGTAATATGTGTCAACTAGTAAAGAATAAAAGTAGCATTTACTTATCCGCACACTGTTTGGGTAAAGCAATAGATTTTAATGTAAAGGATTTAGATAGTAATGCAGTGAATAACATAGTAAGATAGAATGCTGAATTATTTGAATACCCTATTAGATTAGAAGCTAATACTGATGGATGGTCACACATCGACGTATACCAGCCAAAAGACTCTTCTAAGAAGCTTTTAGAATTCAACGGATAAGTTGTTCATTTAATAAAGAAAATGGCTTAAAACGCCTTAAAATGCGTTATAGTAATATGAATAAAGAAACAATATTTTATAGTATTATGTATTAGGATAGTTCGGCTATCAGCATCATACCAGAACTAGCTAATGCGTATAATATGACTCCTCATCGTATAACTAAAGAGGGTGAAGTAATTAATATACCTATTAACAGAACATTAGGTAGATTATCTTTTGTTGGTGGTCAAGATTGGATACATCCTATAGTAAATACAGATAATATTAGTATAGTATTTGATGCTAATAATACTGGTGCAGTAAGAGTGGCTAGACCAGTAATACAATATTGTGATCCAAATGGATGTAAAAATTTAGTGCAATTTGCATTACATTAGAATTAATAATTAAAATATACGTATATGACAAGAATAACAAGAAGCTATATAGCTCCAAATCCTAAAGAATTCGAGTATTGGGTTGATTTATCAGCAGATCCAAAAGGTAATGTAATTAAGTATTACGCCGGAGGTAGTAAATGGTTACCTTTAAACGATGATACAGATAATGATCAGAGTGCTAGAATTGCTGCACTTGAATCAGGTAAAGTAGATAAGGTGGAAGGAAAAGAACTATCTAGTAATGACTTTACTGATGCATATAAAACTAAACTGGATGGTATTGCTGCACAAGCAAATAAATATGTTTTACCAACAGCTACAGCTGAAATTATTGGTGGAGTAAAGGTAGGAGCAAATATTTCTTATAGTAATGGTACAATTAGTCTTAGTAAAGCTAATGTGACTAGTGCATTAGGATATACACCTCCTACAGTAGATACTAAAGTGACTATAAATAACACTTTAACGAGTACTAGTACTACAGAAGCTTTAGCTGCTGCACAAGGTAAAGCTTTAAAAGATTTAATTGACGCATTAACTACAAGAGTTGCTGCATTAGAAACTCCAGCAGCTTAATATAACAAATACATATGGTAACAAATAGGATAATATTTTTTGCAACATCTGTTCAACCTAATCCGGAAGAAATAGACTATTGGGTTGACTTATCTGATAATCCTTACGGTGGCAGCATTAAATATTTCAATGGAACCGAATGGGTAAGGCTGGCTGCCTCTGGTGGTATACCTGATCTTAGCAACTACTATACTAAAACATAGGTAAACAAATTGCTTAATGATAAAGCAAACATTAGTGATGTAGATAGTAAAGTAGATGATGAAGAGGTAAAAGACGTAATAAAAGATATACAGTTTAATACTTCAAATCCTAATGGCATTACTATGGTAATGTTTAAGTATGATGGAAGTAATAAAACTGTTTCAATACCAGTAGCTTCTACAAGTTCTGCTGGTATTATTACATCTAAAGACTTCTTAGACTTTGTTAAGCAGCATCAGTTATAGGAACTTCATACTGAGATGATTGATACCTTTGCTGATATACGTGCAAAGTATTAGAAGAAACTCATTGCAGGTTTAAACATTGAAATTGATCAAGAAACTAATGTTATTAGTGCATCTGGTGATCTAGCTGTACAATGGGATAATATTACTAACAAACCAGATTTTAAACCAGTAGCTACATCTGGTGATTATAATGACTTAATTAATAAGTTAAAACCAGGTAAAGACGTTAGTATTAGTGAAGATAATGTGATTAGTATTGCTATTGATTCAGATTCATTAGAATAGTCTTTAGCTACTTTACAAAGTAATATAGATAAAGAAGCTGCTACTGCTCGTGCTGCTGAAACTAAATTAGGCAATGATATAGCTACTGAGAAGAATAGAGCTGAATCTGCTGAATAGACTATTAGTACTAACTTACAGAATGAAATTGATAGATCTACTCAGATAGATACTCAACATACTAATGCTATAAACAAAGAAGTACAAGATAGAAAAGAAGCTATTGCCACAGAAGTTAGTGATAGAAATGCAGCTATCTTAGTAGAAACTAATAGAGCTAAAGCTAAAGAAGAAGAGTTAGACAATAAGATTACCGATCATACTACTGCAACTAATGCAGCATTAGCATTAAAAGCAGACAAGTCTGATACTTATACTAAGGCGCAAGTAGATGCTAAATTATCTGGTGCTTATAAAGTAAAAGGATCTAGTACGTTTGAAGCTCTACCTAAAGATAACAATGTAGTCGGTGATGTATATAATATTACTAATGCGTTTAACTTAGGTGGTAAACATTATGATGCTGGTACTAATGTAGTATGGACTGAAGAAGGTTGGGATGCTTTATCAGGTTCATTTGATACTACTGCTATTGAAGGTAGCATTCAAGAAGTAGCTGATAACTTAGCTCAAGAGATACTTGATAGAACTCAAGCTGATACTACTATTAATAACAACATATCTTCACTTACTAATAGAGTAAAAGTAAATGAAGATAAACTTACTATTATTAATGGTAATGAAGCTACTACTGGTTCTATAGCTAATGCTATTAAACAGGCTAAGTCATATACAGATACTACTGTAACAGCTGAATAGACTAGAGCAGAAAATGCAGAATAGAAACTAACTAGTGATTTAGCTAGTGAAGTAACTAGAGCTAAAGGCGCTGAATCAGCTAATGCTACAGCTATAGCAAATGAAGTAGAAAGAGCTACTGGTGTAGAAGAGACACTGAATAGTAATATTACTCAACTGTAGACTCAAAAAGTAGATAAAGTTGAAGGTAAAGGTCTTAGTACTAATGATTATACTACTCCTGAAAAGAATAAACTAGCTGCCATAGAAGCTGAAGCTAATAAATATGTATTACCTGCTGCTACAGCTAGTGCGTTAGGTGGTGTTAAGATAGGTAGTAACATAACATTAGCAAATGGTGGTACTATTAGTATAACTAAGAATAATGTAACTAGTGCATTAGGTGTAGATCCTACTACTACTTATGTAAGGAAAGCTGGTGATACTATGACTGGTATATTGAATATTAAGAATTCAGAAGGAGCTCAATTAGAATTATTTAGTACGGCATCTGATGGTGGTGCATATATGAGATTCTATCCTAACAATCAAACAGATAATAAATGGTATCTTGGTGTTGGAACTAATTAGACTCTTAACCTTGGTTATAATGCTGTTACTAAAGCTTCATTTGGAGATGGATAGTTATCATTAACAACTAGTGCTAATCTAGCTCCTATCAAAACTAATTCTACTACTCTATGTACCAATCTGAATGCAGATATGGTAGATGGTTATGGAGTTTCAAATTTTAATACTGATAGCGTATCTATTAAGCGCTCTATAAATAGTGTAAATCAATCCAATGCCGAAAATTGGATTAAACTTTGCACTCTACCATTAACTAGTTAGATGACAACATAGGATAAAAGAGTAGTATTTGAAATAGTTGGTGGAACTGATGTTGGTGAAAAATATGCTTATTATGCAACATTGACTGCTTCTACCAGAGTTACGGAAAATGTAGAATTGCGTATTTTGAATAGTGTGGATACTATTTCTATTGCTACGTTTATAGCTGGATATGTTATTACTTCTGATAAAGTAGAAATATGGATTAGAACTAGTAATTAGTGGGGGGCAAACACTAATATAGTATGTAAATATGCTTCTACTAATGCTGATGACATATTAAGTAGCCCAGCTACTACATAGAGACCAAGTAATTTTGTATTAGGTAATATTAAAACACTAGATGCTCCAGATTGGTACGGTGTATCTTGGTCAGAGACATCATCTAATCCAGATTGTACCCGTATTGGTAATATGGATATGCATAGATCATTACCTATATAGAGTATGATGAAAGGATATCTTTATTTTAAAGACGGAAATCCTTTATATAGAATGTTAAAGCTAAACGATAGTTGGACTAAATGTGAAAATTATTCTGCTGGAGGATGGAGAGATGTAGATACTTTGCTAGAAGATAATAACATACTATATTAGTGTTTGCCCCCCACTAATTACTAGTTCTAAT
>OOAC01002258.1_pt1 | contig 11086 bp, 8 predicted proteins | sample 1671041 | NCBI WGS metagenome assembly OOAC01 (sample SAMN06348116, study PRJEB24527) | human gut metagenome | biome: human gut; feature: ankylosing spondylitis patient; material: feces | host: Homo sapiens | place: China | collected 2015-10 | reverse complement strand
TACAGTGAAGAGGAAAACGGGGCTGGACCTGCGCCGCCCCCGGGACGCGGCGCTTCTCTATCTGGTGCTGCGGCAGTAACGCGCGGCGCGGCTTGACAAGGCTTCGGCCCGCGTGCTATATTTGGAAACGAACCGGCTGTGCCGCTTTTGCGGCCGGGCGGCGGCATTAAAAATCGCGTTGAACTCTGGAGGAAGCACTATGCGTTATAAAGCATTTGGAAGCACGGGCCTGCAGGTTTCCGAAATGGCCCTCGGTACATGGGGGATGGGCGGCTCCGGCTGGGATGACTATTCCGAGGATACCCGGCTGGACGCTATCCGGGCCGCCGTGGAATGCGGCGTGAATTTCATCGACACGGCGCCGGCCTACAATAACGGCGTGGCGGAGCGCTTCGTGGGGAAGGCCGTTAAGGAGATGGGCGTCCGGGACAAGGTGATCATCGCCACGAAATGCGGCAACGATTTTATCAACGGCGCGTATGTCCGCAACGGCAGCCGGGACAATATCCTGCGGGAGTGCGAGGAATCCCTGCGGAACCTTCAGACTGACCATATCGACCTGTATCTGATCCACTGGCCGGATGTCAAGGTGCCGTTTCAGGAGACCATGGAGGCGCTGACGCTGCTGAAGGAGCAGGGCAAGGTCGCCATGGTCGGCGACGGCATCAACGACGCCCCCGCCCTGACCCGTGCGGACACCGGCATCGCCATCGGTGCCGGCACTGATGTTGCCATTGACGCGGCCGATGTGGTCCTGATGAACTCCCGGCTCTCCGATGTGCCCGCCGCCATCCGCCTGAGCCGCGCCACCCTGCGCAACATCCACGAGAATCTGTTCTGGGCCTTCATCTACAACATCATCGGCATCCCGCTGGCCGCCGGTGTGTTCATCCCCTTCGGCCTGACCCTGAACCCCATGTTCGGGGCTGCGGCCATGAGCCTTTCCAGCTTCTGTGTCGTGAGCAATGCCCTGCGGCTGAACCTGTTCGACCTGCACAGCACCAAACACGACCGCAAACCCAAGTCTGCCGCCCTGCCCGCTGCCCCCGTGCAGCCTGCAGCGGCTGAAAATACTGCCGAACCCGTTTCGGCTCCCGTTGTCAAGGAGGACAATGCCATGAAAAAGACCCTGCATGTTGAAGGTATGATGTGCGGCCACTGCGAGGCCCGCGTGAAAAAGGCGCTGGAAGCCCTGCCCGCCGTGGACGAGGCCGTGGTCAGCCATGAGGCCGGTACCGCCATCGTCACCCTGAACGCCGAGGTTTCCGATGCAGACCTGAAGAAGGCTGTTGAGGATCAGGATTACAAGGTGACCGGCATCGAATAACCGATGCGCAAAAAGCAGCGCCCTGTTTCCCATTGCGGGAGACAGGGCGCTGCTGCTTTTTCTGGATTCTTTGGGGATTGGGATCACACCCAGCTGAGGATGCTTCTGTGCTCCGGCTCGTATTGCTTCAGCGCAATGGCCTGCTGGTAAGCATCCAGCACCTGCTGGGCGAAATGCTCTGCCGAGTAGCGGGCGGCGGTGGCCAGAGCGTTCTGGCGCAGCTGCCCACGCAGGGCGGGGTCCGAGATGATGGTGTTCAGTGCCGATGCAAACTCGGCTTCGTCCTTCCACTGCCAGCCGTTGAAGCCGTTTTCCACCACGCCATCCAGGCAGGGGTCCGCACGGCAGAGCACCGGCAGACCACAGGCCATGCCCTCGAAGTAGGTCAGGCCCTGGGTCTCGCTCTGGGAGGCGCTGACGAAGATATCGCCCACGCGGTACCACCGGGGCACCTCATCGGGCTTGACCATGCCCGCAAAGCGGACACGGTCGGTCAGCTTCAGCTCCCTTGTCAGTGCTTCCAGGTCAGGCCGGGCGGGGCCGTCGCCCACAAACACCAGCCACGGGCGGCTCTGCTCCGGCTGTGCGGCCAGCAGACGCACCAGCTGGGCGTGGTTCTTCTCGGCAGCCAGACGGCCCAGCGAGAGCAGGACGGTATTCCCTTCCGGGATGCCCAGCTCTGCCCGCATCCGGGCCTTTTCCTCGCCGTTGTCCTGCGCCGGGCCAAAAGCGGTCAGGTCGATGCCGGTGGGCACTGTGACCACCGGGCAGCTGACCCCGTAGCGGTTGAGCATGGCGCGCACCTTTTCGGTGGGGGCCAGCATGAGGGAGCAATAGCCCGAGAGGATGCGGGTGGCCTTTTCGGCGGTCATCCGGCCCAGACGCTCACTGAAGAAAAGGTACTGGGTATAATCCTCGTAGACAGTATGGTAGGTATGTACCACCGGGCAGTGGCACCGGCGGGCCACCCGCTGTGCCAGCATAAAGGTAGAAAACTCGCTTTGCGTATGGATGACCTCCGGGCCCCAGGCTTCCAGCTCGTCCAGCCAGTGGGAGATGGGCAGAGCGCCCGCCGCACTGATCCGCACGCCCGGGTAGACCCGCTCCGCGCTGATGCTGCCCACATACAGGATGCCGTTTTCCTCATGGGAATGGCCATTCTGGGCAAGGGTCACCACCCGCACGTCATGGCCCAGCGCCAGCAGCTGGTGGTACAGCAGCTCCACCGAGCGCACCACACCGTTGACCATTGGGGACCATGTATCTGATGCAAGAAGAATTTTCATTGGAACACCTCAGATTACCGCATAGAATAGGGGTTATGTTCTCTGTTCTATCTTTAATACGTTTCAGAGCCGCAGAATCTTGCAGATCCGCCCTGATTTTTTCAAAATTTTTCCGGTTTCACCACCGAGACCGTCTCCACGCCGTAGGCTGCAAAAAGCTCCAGCGCCGCCGGGCCGATCACCTCGCCGCTGACCACGATGGGGATGGCGGGCGGGCAGGACACAGTGGGCAGAGCGCAGACCCTGCCCAGCGCAGACCCTGCCGGGATGGTCTCCTGCGGGGCAAACACGGCCTGCCGCACGGTCAGGCGGGGCTCTGCCTGCCGGGCCAGCGCACAAAACGCCTCCCGGTGCTCGGCAGGGGGTTCTGCCGGGGGGATGCCCCCTGCACAGAGTTCTGCCAGAGCCGCTTCCAGCCGGGCCATGTCCTCCACCGGGTTTTCCGGGGTGAACATCAGCACAAGGTAGCGGGGGTCGGCATATTCGCACTCCATCCCGTTTTGCCGCAGATGGTCGGCCAGTGCCTGCCCGGTCAGGCCCAGTGCCGCCGCGTCCAGCGTCAGCTTCATGGGTTCCCGGGCGGGGCTGTCCAGTGCCAGCGGCAGGGCCGCGCCCTGCCCGGCAGTCAGCGTGTTCAGGCGGGCACGCAGAGCAGCCAGCCGGTCACAGCACTCCTGCAGGCGTGCCGGGTAATCGGTGGAAAGCAGCCGGTTGCAGGCATCGAGAGACTGCAGGATCAGATAAGACGGGCTGGTGGAGCCGAACAGCGCCAGCGCGCTGCGCACGGTACTTTCCTCCTGCACGGGGGCCTTAGGGCCCAGATGCAGGTAGGCTCCCCCGGTGAGCACTGGCAGGGTCTTGTGGCCGGAGTCACAGCAGGCCGCCGCGCCCAGGTCGATGGGGTGGCGGCTCCCGCCGGGCAGAAAGCGCAGGTAGGCCCCGTGGGCGTTATCCACCAGCAGGGGCACGCCGTGAGCATCGCAGACGGCAGAGAGGGCCGCGATGTCCTGCATCCCGCCCAGATAGTCCGGGCTGGTCAGGTAAACGCCGAAAGGTGTTCTCCCCTGCCCGGCCAGCTCCTCAAGGGCGGCGGAAAGGGCCTGCACCGTTACCGGGCAGCTGCACAGCGCGCCGGTATCCTCCGGCGCGGGCCAGAGCCACCGGATGTCGAAGTCCAGCAGAGCCGCCGCATAGAGCAGGGCTTTGTGGGCATTGCGGGCCGCCAGCAGCACCGGACGCTTGCCGGTGCGGGGCGCACCCTGCAAAGCAAGGCAGAGCATGGCCCGGATGCACTGGGAAGAACCCTCGGTGCTGTAATAGGTGTGGGCCGTGCCGAACAGCCGGGTGGCGTTGGCCTCGCTCTGGGCGATGATGCCCTCGGCCTCGTAGAGCTCATCGGCCCCCCGGATCTCGGTGATATCCCACGGCTCACAGCCCAGCAGGCTCTGCCCCTTATGCCCCGGCATGTGGAGCCGGGCAGTGCCGGACTGGGCGTACCGCCGCACAAAATCGACGATGGGGGTGGTCATTTATTCACAGGCCTCGCCGTCGGCGCAGGCATTGCAGGTGGAGCCCAGCTGGATGGGCACTTCGATGCCCTGTGCAGCCAGCTCCTGATTCTGAGCCACCTGGATCATAATGGCGCACTCCATCCGCTTGCGGAACAGCTCACAGCCGTACTCGTACACGCCGGTGATGCTGCCGGTGGCGTGGTATGCGTTGGCCGCACAGCCGCCGGAGCAGTAGAGCTTGGCCCAACAGTCCTTGCACTCCGGGCGGGCGTAGGCGTTGCAGTGCTTGAACTCATCCCGCACGGCGGTGTTGGTGACGCCCTTCCAGATGTCGCCCATCCGGTACTTGGGGTCGCCGACGAACTGGTGGCAGGGGTACAGGTCGCCCCAGGGGGTCACGGCCATGTACTCGGTGCCGGAACCGCAGCCCGAAATGCGCTTGTAGATGCAGGGGCCGCCGGTCAGGTCGATCATGTAGTGGTAGAAGGTGAAGCCGCGGCCCTCACGGTTCCGCTTGATCATCTCCTTGGCCAGGATCTCATACTGCTCCTTCAGGATGGGCAGATCTGCCTCGGTCAGAGCGCTGGGGTCACTGGGGTCGCAGACCACGGGCTCCATGCTCAGCTCGGTAAAGCCCAGATCTGCCATGTGGAAGATATCGTTGGTGAAGTCGGTGTTATAGTGGGTAAAGGTGCCGCGCATGTAGTAGCCCTTATCGCCGCGCTTCTTCACGAACTCCTGGAACTTGGGCACAATGGCATCGTAGCTGCCATGGCCGGCGTAGTCCTTGCGGAAGCGGTCGTGGACTTCCTTACGGCCGTCCAGGCTCAGGACCACGTTGTGGCACTCCTTGTTGCAGAAGTCGATGACATCATCGTCAATGAGCATGCCGTTGGTGGTCATGGTGAAGCGGAAGTTCTTATTGTGGATCTTCTCCTGCTCACGGCAGTAGGCCACCAGCTTCTTGACCATATCAAAGTTCATCAGAGGCTCGCCGCCGAAGAAGTCCACCTCGAGGTTGCGGCGGCTGCCGGAATTCTCGATGAGGAAATCCATTGCACGCTTGCCCACCTCAAAGCTCATCAGGGCACGCTCGCCCTGATAGCGGCCCTGCGAGGCAAAGCAGTAGGAGCAGTTCAGGTTGCAGGTGTGGGCCACATGCAGGCAGAGGGCCTTGACCACGGTGTTGCGGTTCTTGAAATCGAACGCGAGGTTCTCATAGGTATCGGGGCTCCACAGCTTGCCGGATTCCTTCAGGCTTGCCACATCATCGATGCACTGGCGCAGGTCGGCCTCGGTCACGTCCTCACGGTCGCCGTACTTTGCCATCATGGCGGCAACGATCTCGTCGGCGGTGTGGTCGGGGTACATGGCAATGACATCATACGCCACCTCATCCACCACATGCACCGAGCCGCTGCAGGTATCCAGCACGATGTTATAGCCGTTCAATTGATACTGATGTACCATTTTATTCTCCATTCCATTGTTACATAAAAAAATGCCGCCCGGCAAAGGCGGCATCCGATTTGCAGAAATTACTTGTTGCTGTTCTCGCACTTCTGGTTTGCCACGCCGCAGGAAGTCTTGCAGGCGGACTGGCAGGAAGTCTGGCACTCGCCGCAGCCACCGGTCACAACGCTCTTGGTCAGGTCACGAGTAGCGATCGTCTTGATACGTTCCATAATATATAACCTCTCTAGCTCAAAAGATTTGATGCGCAGAACCACCCGCGCGCGATATTATCTTTGTGTATAATACCACGGGCCGGGCTGGATGTCAAGATTTTTGTCACAGTTTGGCGGGAAGTGAAATGTTCACAGCAAAATACAGATGAGGCCGCTGCATCCATCGTTGATGACTTTTTCCAGCGTATCCTGCAGGCGGCCGCGGGCTTCCTGCGGCATGTGCAGCAGCTTGTTCTGCAAGCCCTCGTTGACCAGTTCATGCAGGCTCTTGCCGAAGATGTTGGACTCCCACAGCCGTTCCGGGTCGGACTCAAAGTCGCCCAGAAGGCTCTGCACCAGATCCTCGCTCTGCTTTTCGGTGCCCACGATGGGGTTGATCTCGGTGTGGATCACGGCCTTGAGCATGTGGATGGAGGGGGCACTGGCTTCCAGACGGACACCGTACCGCCCGCCCTGCCGGATGATCTCCGGTTCTTCGAGCGAAAGCTCGTCGATGGTGGGCATCACGATGCCGTATCCGGTGGCCTCCACCTGTTCCAGCGCACTGCGGATCTTTTCATATTCGCGCCTGGCTCTGGAAAGCTCAATGATGCAGGGCATCAGGCCCGCTTCATCGCCGATGGCAAGGCCGGTCTGCTCGCTGAGCACCCGGTAGAACACATCCGGCTTGAGCAGAACCGTCACCCGCACGATGCCCTCCGAGAGATCCATGCCGCTGAGGGTGGAGCGCTCCACCGAATCGCTGGCAAGGGCTCCGGCGCTGTTCTGGGCCGGGACATCTTTCATGCGGGAGATCTTCTCCGAAAAATCCAGCGCGGCTGTGTAGATCTCCGTTTGGAGCCAGTGGCCCCGGTCCAGCATGGTGACCCAACGCGGGATGGCAAAATCCAGCTCCCGCACCGGGAACTCGTAGAGCACCCGCCGCAGGATCTCGTGCAGGGCGGCGCGGTCCAGGTCGATGCAGCTCACAGGCAGCACGCTGCGCCCATACGCCTGCTCCATCTGTGCCGCAAGGGCTTGCGTTTCCGGGGCGTCCGGGTGGGTGCTGTTGAGCAGGATGACAAAGGGCTTGCCCAGCGCTTCCAGCTCCTCCACGACCCGCTGTTCAGCGGGAAGATAGTTCTCCCGCGGGATCTCGCTGATGGTGCCGTCGGTGGTGACGACGATGCCGATGGTGGAGTGATCCCGGATGACCTTGCGGGTGCCGGTCTCGGCGGCAAGGTCAAAGGGGATCTCTTCTTCAAACCAGGGGCTTTTGACCATGCGGGGCTTTTCGTTCTCCTCGTGGCCCATGGCCCCCTCCACCATATAGCCCACGCAGTCGATGAGGCGGATGCGGCACTCGCCGCCGCCCTCCAGCTGGAGTGGGACGGCGTGCTCCGGGATGAACTTCGGCTCGGTCGTCATGATGGTGCGCCCCGCCGCCGACTGGGGCAGTTCGTCCCGTGCACGGAGGCGGGCGTCGTCCTCCTCGATGGCAGGCAGCACCAGCTGCTCCATGAATTGCTTGATGAGGGTGCTCTTGCCGGTGCGCACCGGGCCCACCACTCCGATCAGGATCTCGCCGCCGGTGCGTGCACCGATCTCGCGGCAGACCGTGGCTTCCAAACGTTCCTGCTTTTCCAAAATGGTCTCCTCCTGTCCGCATCTGGCGTTCTCAGAGACACTATATTCTCAAAACGCAAAAATAGAACCCTCTCCCAGCGCACAAGGCTGACGGAGAGGGTTCCTTTTTTCTATCAGAGCAGCTTGATGGCCACGGCCTCGCTCGTGCGATCCTGGGCATCATTGGCCTGCTTGGGGTCATCCAGCATGTAGCGGAGCAGCAGTACCTCGGCCACGTAGAGCACCGACACCTTGATGGGGATGCTGCCGGAATCCAGCGGGCTTTCCTGTGCGCCGCAGAGCAGCACCACGTCCGCCAGCGCAGCGCCAGGCGAGTCCTCGTAGTGGGTCAGCAGGACGATCTTTGCGCCGGATGCCTTTGCGGTGCGCAGGGTCTCCATCATGTCGCGGGTCGCGCCCGAATAGGAGACGAAGAGCACGACGTCCTCCGGCGTCATCAGGCTGGCGGAGAGAAGCTGCAAGTGGCTGTCTCCTGCCGTGCGGAACTTGTTGGACAGGCTGGAAAAGCGGGCACAGATATCATTGGCCAGCAGCATGCTGCCGCCCTGCCCCAGGCAGAACACCTGCCTTGCTGCCCGCAGCAGATCCACGGCCTTGTCCACCGCATCCGGTGAAAGGGCGCTCTGGGTGCCATTGATGGCCGTGAGGAACAACGCGCTCGCATGCTCACAGAGCTTGTCGGTGGTCGTGCCCGGCTCCGGCTCCTGCTGATTGATGAGCGAAGCGGTCGCATTGGCCTGGGCCAGCGCGATGCGCATCTCATGATATCCTTCGAACCCCAGCGCCCGGCAGAACCGGAAAACGGTCGCCTCGGCCACCTTACACTCCCGCGCCAGCGACGAGATCGAAAGATACTGCGCCTCGTCGGCATGGTGGATGAGGTAATCCGCCACCATCCGCCCGGATTTGGTCAGCTCGTCCTGCCGCTGGTGCAGCAGCTCCCAGAAATTAGTAGACATGTCAGCTTTCTCTCCTACTTTTTCCCCGGCATCCGCGTCTGCTCCGCCGCACATACCGCTGTGACGCCTTTGCCGGGACTCTTTCTTAATGAAAGTATAAAAGAATCTTTCCTCCTTGGCAAGAGCGGCTTTCACCACAAATCACCGCTGTTTTCTGTGCAGAGCGTCCAATTTCAGCCGGAAAGTACGACTCATTTCCGAAAATTCTTTTCAAAATTAGACAAAAACGCCCCTTTTGTCTGCGAAAACTTTTTTCAGGCTATGTAAAAATCCGTGTTTTTACAATGGTTACAAAATGGCTACAATCACCAAAAAGTCCGCTGTTTTTTGAAAAAGAGTCGTTCTCTTCGCTTGATTTGGTAGTTGTTCACAAGAAAGTTTTTTCAAAATTGTGCATTGCATAGATAGACAAAATGAAAATATTTTTCTATAATAAAGGCAACAACAGCGGCTCGACACGATAAGCCGCAAACATATGATATGCAAGGAGAATTTCGTTATGAAAAACTGTATCTCTCGTCGCTCCTTCCTGAAGGCTGCCGGCATCCTGAGCGCAGCAGGCGCACTGGCCGCATGCGGCGGTTCCTCTTCTTCCAGCACCGCAGCGTCTTCGACCGCCTCTTCCGCAGCTGCTTCCAGCACTGCTTCTGCCGGTGCAAGCATCAAGCTGTGGACATACCCCATCGGCGGCTGGGGCAAGGATGAGACTGTGCAGGAGCTGATCTCCAGCTTCAACGCAAAGTATCCGGATATCAAGGTCACCGTCGAGTATCTGGACTACACCAACGGCGACGACCAGGTCAACACCGCCATCGAGGGCGGCAGCGCACCCGACCTGATCATGGAAGGCCCGGAGCGTCTGGTTGCCAACTGGGGCAAGAAGGGCGTCATGGCTCCCCTGAACGACCTGTGGACCGACGATGCCAAGAAGGACATCTACGCATCGGTCGAATCCGCCTGCAAGAACGAGGCCGGTGACTACTACGAGTATCCCCTGTGCATGACCGCACACTGCATGGCCGTCAACATGACCAAGGTCAAGGAAGTGGGCGCAGACCAGTACATTGATACCGACAAGCACACCTGGAGCACCGACGGCTTCCTCAAGACTGTTGACGCACTGTACAATGGCGGTTATGAGAATGTTGCAGCCATCTACTGCAGCGGCCAGGGCGGCGACCAGGGCACCCGCGCGATCATCAACAACATGTACGGCGGCACCTTCACCGATGCTGAGCACACCAAGTACACCGCTGACTCCCCCGAGAACATCAAGGCCATCCAGGCTCTGTACGATGCCAAGGGCGTGAACTTTGATGCTTCCATCAACGGCGGCGAGGAGATCACCCTGTTCCGCAACGGTACCCTGCAGATGGCATTCTGCTGGAACATTGCACAGCAGCTGAACTCCGACAACAACGATGCCGGCCTGACCAACAGCGGCGACGAGATCTTCCCCATGGCCTTCCCCACCGAGAGCGGCGATCCCAAGCTGTGCGGCGGCATCTGGGGCTTTGGCATCTTCGACAACGGCGACGAGGCCAAGATCGAAGCCGCCAAGACCTTTATCGACTTCATCGCTGCTGACCCCGATCAGGTTGGCGCAAGCGTTCTGGCTTCCACCTACTTCCCCGTTCGTGAGAGCGTTGGCGACATCTATGCCGGTAACGACATTATGAGCGAGTACACCAAGTTCATGGGCTTCCTGGGCGATTACTACCAGATCACCCCGGGCTGGGCAACGGCTCGTACCGAGTGGTGGAACATGCTGCAGCGCGTTGGCACCGGCGAGCCCGTTGAGCAGGCCGTTGCTACCTTTGTTGAGAACGCAAATGCTGCCGCTGCTGCCGAGGCATAAGCGCACCACCTGAGTTTTTCATCGTAACGTTATAAACCTTGCCCCTTCCTCGATAATCCCGGCGAGGGAGGGGCATTCTTTTTGCAAGTTCCGTCGGGAGCCGGTCATTTTACCGGAGCTAAACGAAAGGTTTGGTGATTTTCTTGGCTGCTACCACCGTAAAAGTCAAAGAGCCAAAGCGCAGCCGCGCACTGGTCCGGCAGGAGACCATCGCATCCTATCTCTTCCTTCTGCCCAGCCTGATCTTCTTTCTGGGGTTCGTCATCTACCCCATGATCCTCTGCGTGGTCACGAGCTTCTTTGATTCCACCATGAACCGCGCCGATGTCTTTGTCGGCCTTGCAAACTACAAAGAACTGTTCGCCGATAAGATCTTCCTGGGCGCTCTGAAGAACACATTCATCATTGTCATCGTATCGGTGCCCGTGACCTGCGCCTTCTCGCTGTGGGTCAGCTCCGCCATCGTGGATCTGCCCGAGTGGGCCACCAGCCTTTTCCGCTGCGTGTTCTACCTGCCCGTTGTCACCGGTTCCGTTGCCGTTACCGTTGTCTGGAAGTGGATGTACAACAATTACTACGGCATCTTCAACTATCTGGGCAAGACGCTGGGGCTGATCGACAAGAACATCAACTGGCTGGGCGATGAGCGGTTCGCTCTGGGCTGCATCATCCTCATCCTGCTGACTACCTCCGTGGGCCAGCCCATCGTTCTGTACGTCTCCGCACTGGGCAACGTGGATCAGTCCATCGTCGAGGCAGCCGAAGTGGACGGTGCCAACGATTTCCAGGCGTTCTGGAAGATCAAGTGGCCCGCCATCATGCCCACCACCC
>OOAC01002245.1_pt1 | contig 11148 bp, 4 predicted proteins | sample 1671041 | NCBI WGS metagenome assembly OOAC01 (sample SAMN06348116, study PRJEB24527) | human gut metagenome | biome: human gut; feature: ankylosing spondylitis patient; material: feces | host: Homo sapiens | place: China | collected 2015-10 | reverse complement strand
GCTAAACAGGAAGCATATGACGCTAAACAGGAAGCATATGACGCTAAACAGGAAGTGACGGTTGCCAATGAAAGAGCTGAAAACGAAGCCAAGGCTAGAATTGCAGCTGATTCCAAAGTTGCCGAGCTTCAAGCTCAAATCAAAGAGCTTAAAGAAAAGTATGAATTGACGAATTGAACGTGTTCTGTCGTCAACATATAATATTCAGGAATTGTCATATAAGCAATAGCTATAGTCAAAATAGCGGTCAAAAATATACAATATCAACCCGGACATACCACAATGATATATCCGGGTTGTTACAGTCCTGGCGGTCAAAAATTGACCGCCATAAAAAATAATAAAAATTTATACACTTTACTTGACAAACTCGGGTTGTTAAATTTACGCTTCACCTAGCGTCACATCAAAACCTGCTATCTTTTTAAGTATCTTTACGGCATCTCTTGTGTCAACTTTTCCGTCGGCATTGACATCTGCTGCATCAAGGTCGATTGTAAATCCTGCGAATCCCGCAACGTATTTTTTAATTACTACAGCGTCACGGCTATCGATTTTTCCGTCACCATTGGCATCACCGTAAGTTATTTCAGAAACTGTCTTTATATTAGTCTCTGTTACAAGATATGTACTGAAATGTCCTGTCTCAAAAATCAGAAATCCATTCTGACAAACTGCATTCATATTAGTAAACTTACCTTTTTCATTCACATAATAAACCTTACAGTTCTCTCCCATGTAACCATCAGGAACAGGTATTTTAACTGTGACTTTTTCGGACGGCTGAACTGTCTGTCCGCTCTCGTTTTTCAGCGAAATCTCATATGTAACAGATTTTACGTCTTCAGGTTTTACATCTGAATCTTCTATTTTTCCTGTAAAATCAATCTTTGAATATTCCTTGTCCGATTCTGTAAGCTGCCTGCTTTCAAGACTAATTTTTTCTTCATTGTCTCCTCCTATTGAAGAATCGTCTTTTGAATATTCTATCTTGATTCCGTCTGTAGTCTCTTTTTCGTTAAGCTCAATAAATCTGATTCCGTTTGCCTCGGCATATTCCTGTGCCTTACTTCCGGCATAGCCTGATATCGTAAAATCATCATATTTTTTATATGTTGCACCCTGTTCATCATAATAATATCCTAACGCATAATCCTGTATTGTTGTTACATTTTTAGGAACTGTAATATTTTTAAGATTATCACAATTTTGAAATGCACTACTTAAAATAGAATTTAATTTATCAGGCAGTACAACATTTGTAATTTCTTTACAATATGAAAACATAAAAAATGATGTAAACTTCATGCTTTCAGGCAGTACTACTTCTTTCAGACTTGAACAATATTGAAATACCGCTGGATTAGGACTTGTTATATTGACAGAAAGCTTTACTTTTTCCAATGAAGTACATTTATAAAATACAGCCTCTCCCATGCTTGTCACAGAATCCGGAATTACTACTTCTTTTAGTCCGCTGCATTCTCCAAAAGCATCCGTGCCAATATTCGTAATGCTGTCAGGAATATTTATGCTCTCCAAAGCCTTTGTGCCATAAAATGCAAAATCCCCGATAGTTTTTACTGTATCAGGCACAAAAAATTCTGTATCTTTAATTCCTGCAGGATAACACAGTATTCTTGTCATATTCTTATTATATAAAATGCCATTTTTTACAATATAATTGTTATTTGTATCCGAAAGCACTATTTTGGAAAGATTTTTACAACCCCTGAATGTATCGCTTGAAATTATAGCATTATCCGGAAGTTCTACTGATATAAGTGATGTGCAGTTGTCAAATGCACCCGAACCTATTGACATAAGTGACTGTGGCAATTTAATCTGCTCTAGTGACGAACAAAAAACAAATGCCGAACCTTCTATCTTTGCAACTCCTTCATTTAATATAACTTTTTTTAAATTATTGCATTCCCTGAACGTACCATTTTTAATTGCTGTTACACTTCCGGGAACTTGTACCGAAACAAGTCCGTTACACCTATAAAATGCCAACGTCGTAATATTGGTAACACTGTCAGGAATGTCAATATTTTTCAAATTATCAAGTCTTGCAAACGCTTTTTCACCAATGTTTACAACTCCCTGTGGTATTTCAATCTCATAAAGATTATCACAATCAGCAAATGCATAATAATCTATAGTCTTTGTACATTCGTCTACGATTACTTTTTCTGATATCAGTGAGTTTACCGCACTGACAAGTATTCCATTTTTCACATCGTATAATATTCCGTCTTTGAATATGAAATTATTATTTTCATCCTCAATCTCAACACTTTGTAAAGCATCGCAATCTCCAAAAATTCCGCCTCCTATTGATTCTACACTTTGAGGTATAAACAGGCCTGTTAATGAGATACAGCCTTGAAAGCAGGTTTTTCCTATACTTTTTAGATTTGACGGAAGCTTGATATTTTTTATTTTTTCACAGTTCATAAATACGTAATTACCCATTTTTTGAACCGTTTCAGGTATAATGACTGTATCTGTTTTTTCAGCGTCACCAAATGTTATGTATTCAAGATTTGCATCAGCTCCAAAAAGGCTGTCTGATAAAACAGTAAGATTTGATGGAAGCTTTATCTCTTTCAAATCACCGCAAAATCTAAACGCACCCGTTCCAATGCTTGTAACACTTTCAGGAACCGAAAGACTCGTTATTGACCAGCATTGGCAGAAAGCATAGTTTTCAATCGAAGTAATTCCATCAGGAATTTCTATATTTTTAAGACTTTTAAATCCATAAAATGCCGAACTTCCTATAACCGTCACCTTTTTACCGTCTATTTCGGAAGGAATAACAATACTTTCGTCTGTTCCTTTGTATTTTGTTATTTTAACAGTATCATCTGTCAAAATTGTGTAAGTGTACGTTGAATTGCCAACCGTGTAATCATAAGTTGTCTGTGCCGCCTGAACCTGCATAAGTCCTGTCGCTGCACTCTCCTGCCATTTACTGTTTCCTGAATTTGCTCCAGCAAACGGAAGTCCTGTAAATACAAGCCCTGCTGACAGTGCAATGCATGCTATGCTTTTACATGTCTTTTTTGTGATTTTTTTTATTCTCATAAACTATCCTCCTGTATTAATTGACATGACGACTCGCAGCCGCCATATCAATATTATTATATTTAAACTTTCATTACGCTTCACCGAGCGTCACATCAAAACCTGCTATCTTTTTAAGTATTTTCACTGCATCTCTTGTGTCAACTTTTCCGTCGGCATTGACATCTGCTGCATCAAGGTCGATTGTAAATCCTGTGAATCCCGCAACGTATTTTTTAATTACTACAGCATCACGGCTATCGATTTTTCCGTCATCATTGGCATCACCGTATGTAACATCATCTGAAGATACCAAATTAGTCCTAGTCACAAGATATGTGCTGAAATGTTTTGTTGTAAACACCACATATCCTGACTGATACTCCGCATTCATATTGGTAAACTGTCCTTTTTCATTAACATAGTAAACTTTATAATCTTTGCTATTATAATCTGAAAACACTGGTATCTTTACAAGAACATTCCCATCCGGCTGCACTGTCACGCCGCTTTCATTTTTTAATGATATTTCGTAAGCAATAAATTGTACTGTATCAGGTTTTATACCTGTATCTTCTATTTTTCCATCAAAATTAATTTTTGCATATTCAGGGTCACTATTTGAAAGTTCTTTTGTCACAAGACTTATACTTACGTCTTCTTCTCCTATTGTAGTATCATTTGTATATTCAATTTTTATTCCGTCCTCAGAACTTACACTTTTTATCTCTATAAATTCAAAGTTATTATCATTTGCATATCTTTGTGCTGCACTTCCATCTGCTCCATATATTTTAAAATTTTCTTTTTTTACCAAATCTCCATTATCCCAAATATATCCAAATGCCTTCTCGCCGATATCATTAACATCCGATGGTATTGTAATACTTTCAAGATTAATACAGTCAACAACAGCATAATTACTAATATATTTAACACTTTCAGGAATATTTAGGTTTTTAAGATTATGACAACTCTCGAATGTTTCTGGATATATTTGTTCCAGATTTAATGGCATAATAACATTTTCAAGACTAAAACAGTCACAAAACATGGTATCCTCAAGCACTTTCATATTTGACGAAAGCTTTACATTTTTCAATAATTTGCAATCCAGAAAGACACCCGACGCCATTTCTTGTACTGAATCTGGAATTTCAATATTTTCTAAATTATCACATGCAATAAATGCATTGCTTCCTATGTTTGCCAAACCTTCATTTAGTTTTACATCTTTTAGATTTTTACACCCACCAAATGCCATTGATTCTATTGATTTTACATTTGAAGGAATATCTATTGATGTCATTTTATCATTTCCAGCAAATGCAGAATTTCCTATTGTCACAGTTTTGTCGCTTATAACATACGAATCTGTTTTATTTGCAGGAAAAACAATTAAATTTGACAAGTCTTTACTATATAAAACACCATCAATACTTCTGTATAAAGTATTATTATCAGATATATTTATTGCTTTTAGATTTTCACATTCACTCATTCCATCCGAACTATATATATTATATTTGAAATCCACAAGACTTTCCGGCAATGTAATTATTTCAGTATTTATACAATCAAATAAAATTTGTGCATCTATTTCGGTAACTCCATCTTTAATTATAAAATTTTTCTGTTTGCTTCCAGAAGTATATGTAACAAGATTATTTGTGTTTTTTTCATATATAGCATCATTATCAATAATGTAATTAGCGTTTGAAACCGTCAGATTGATTTTTTCAAGATTAATACATCCTTTAAAAACTCTCTTCCCCATTTTCTCTATATTATCAGGCAGCGTAATCACTGTTAATGATGAACAGCCGCTAAATGCGTAATCCTCTATAGTTTTTACACTCGATGGAAAACTAATATCTGTAAGCGACATACAGTTATAAAATGTACCATTTTTAATATTTGTAAGTTTTGATGGAAGTTTTACCTTTTTTAACCTGCTACAGCCACTAAATACATAATCTCCGCTTATCTCTACTAAATTTTCTGGTATACTTATCTCTATAAGACTACTACAATCTCTAAAAACATAACTATCAATCTGCGTAAGATTTTCTGGCAGCTTAACACTTTCAAGAGAAGAACATCCCTCAAATGTTGAAAAATATAATCTTGTAATATTATCTGGAATTTCTATTTCTTTTAATGAACTACAATTTCTAAATGTTCCATGTCCTATAAATGTTACTGTAGATGGTATATTTATTGATTCAAGGTTCTCGCAAGAATCAAAAGCAAAAGAATCCAATGTTGTAACACCTTCAGGTATACTCACTTTCTCAATTGAAGAATTGTAACTGGTAAAATTCAAACCTATTGTACTTACTTTTTTATCATTAATTTCAGCTGGAATGATTAATTCTTTTGCCGTTTTTACACATTCAGTAAGTTTTATTGTTCCATCATTTAATTCTTCATATTTAAAAGTTGTATTTCCATCTGAATATTGTAATGAATCAGCCGCCAAAACACTTACAAGATTTGTCTCCAATTTTTTTGCATCATAGGAAGCCGTATGTGGTATTCCTGTAAATACAAATCCTGCTGACATTACAATGCATGTAATGCTCTTACATATTCTTTTTAATCTCATTATACATTCCTCCTATGCTTACGCTTCACCGAGCGTCACATCAAAACCTGCTATTTTTTTAAGTATTTTTACGGCATCTCTTGTGTCAACTTTTCCGTCGGCATTGACATCTGCTGCATCAAGGTCGATTGTAAATCCTGTGAATCCCGCAACGTATTTTTTTATTACTACAGCGTCACGGCTATCGATTTTTCCGTCACCATTGGCATCACCGTAGGTTATTTCGTTCATTCTGCCCTCAATGAATGTGAATCCGTTATCTTCAGCATATTTTTGTGCTGCTGAGCCTGCTTCACCGTAAATTGTGAAACCATCTGATTTTTCAAAACCATTGTCACCAAATACATATCCAAAAGCATAGTTTTCTATTACATTTACACTTTCAGGTATATATACTGATTTCAATTCTTCACAGTTTAAAAATGCTTCGTAATCAATTCTTATTAATCCATCATTTAATTCTATTTTTTTTATTTTACTGCCTCGAAATCCACCCTCTCCTATAATTTTTACCGTAGACGGAAGAATTACTTTCTCACAGTCAATCGTATTAACATCTCCAATCTTAATTACTTTAAACCCGTTCAAAGTTTCCGGTATATTTAATATCTTACTTCCTATATAATCGCTGGCAGTAATATATGCTCCGTTTCCGGGAATATTATATTTTAAAAATGTATACTCTCCTGATTGTTCTTTGACTGAAAATAATACATTACTACGCATCAGTTTAATACGTTCATTATTTTCATTTAATATGTAATTTCCTTCTTCGTCCTTCAAATCCCATAATAAATCGGAAGAACACGGCTCGCCCAATGTATACGTCCACTCAACACCTGTTTCGTTGTATATATTTTTAAAAGCCGAACTGCATGCAGCAAAAAAAACCTCCGGATATTCATAATACTCAAAATTTTCATATACAATAACCGCTTTAGATATATTATTTTTTAAAAGTTCAATGATTTTATCCGAAACTATTTTTGTTATCTCTTCTTTGCTTAATGTATTTTCCTGTTCCAATGTAATATATACATCATAAAAATTATAATAATCCGAATCGTCGGCATATTCCAATGCTTTAAATGTAAGATTTTGCGAATGTCTCTGTGAAAATGTTTTATATGGCATATTTACAAATGCTGTATTTATGCTGTTCACTCCTGCCGTGTCACCAAAATGATCTTTATCGATTCTTATTGAATCATCACTCCATGTAAGGTCCGATAAGTACCATTTACCATTGTCTAACTTTACTGCATTCCACGCATGTCCGCCGCCATCTGCATATCCTGACAACAATATCGTATCTACACCAATGTAATTAAGATATAGCTGTGCTGCCTTCGCATATCCCTCACATACAAAATCTTTCTTCTCCACACTTCCCATAATACTATGTGTATAATATTGTGTATTTTCATCATCACCGTAATAGTAATCTGAATTCAGACAGATTTCATCAAATACAGCAGTCTGCTTTTCATAATTTGTTGCATATTCTTTTGTCAAATCATAATATTCATGAATTCTTTTTTCTATAAGTTTCCTACATTCTGCTCTTCTTGACTTGTCCCGATAATTTACTGACCACGAATCATCACGGTTTAAGATATATATTATAATATCATCATCATTTTTAATTGTAATTCCCGCTCTTGCAGTTGTATAATCGGTATTTCCGTCTTCATCGTCACCTGTTGAATACATTGAATATAAAAAATAAAATATCGGCATGTCTTCATACAAAGCCGTTTCAACTATTGCGTACTCATCTTCAGTGAGATTATAGTCGCTTTTATGCAGCAATTTGTCTATACACCACTCATATTCATTATTACTGCTGTCATTTTCATCTTCCCAAAACAAATAATATGTAGCTTCCAGCTCACCATTATAAAAATCCCAGCATATATCCCTTAAATCTTTATAATATCGCTGCATGGTCTCACCAGAATCCCAAGTTGCAAGCTGATTGTAGCAATATAAATAACTTGTGCTTTCAGGTGTTATCTCAGGGTACTTGTTTTCCGTTTCATTATCCGAAATCGTCACTGTGTCATTTTCATGATAAGTGGTTTGTGCCGCATACGCCCTATATCCAATCCCGCCGAATATACCCGAAAATATCAGTAACACTACCATCGCTGCCGAAAGAAATTTAATTTTAATTTCCTGTCTGATACGCATAAATCAATTCTCCTTTTATCTTATAAATACAGTTTTATATGTTATAAATGTTTTTCATTTATGCCGCTCCGAGTGTCACATCAAACCCAGCAATCTTTTTAAGAATCTTAACAGCATCTCTTGTGTCAACTTTGCCGTCGGCGTTGACATCCGACGCTTCAAGGTCGATTGTAAATCCTGTGAATCCCGCAACGTATTTTTTGATTAATACAGCATCGCGGCTGTCGATTTTTCCGTCACCGTTGGCATCACCGTAGGTAACAGGAACAGCAGGTGTATACGCAACCTCAGGAAGTTCAAAAATCTTTGTATTACTTGGGCTGTCAATTTTTATTTTTCCCTGTTTTAATACAAATTCATCAATATAATCAAATCCTTCATTTTCATCGCATTTGAATATAACTTCCGATTCGGATTGATTTTTCATATTGATTTTATATACATCTTTACGCGTTGCAATATACATATAATCATCATAAATATACATACCGATGATTTCCTTAAATGTTTTAAAATCCGTGGCTTCGCTTCCATCTATTTTTGATTTTACAATCGTCTTTGTATTGCATATATAATACCAATAACCATTGTAATAATTAAATTGCTTAGCGTTTTTATTTCTGAAAATATAGCCCTCATATGAATCGCTTTTATCACACTTTACTGTCTCTGACCAACCGTAATGGTTCAATTCTGTAATTTCATCATCACTTTTCAAAAAGTAATCTGTATTATATACACCTTCCCAAAACGAATCTTTTCCCACATCATCCCATGTAGCATCAAGATGATAGTTGATACCATCCAAATTAACTATATTCCATGCGTGATCCAAATCCGATGAAGATGCAATATAATTGGTTATTTTATATTTTCTAAGCATATATTCCATAAAGTCTGCATATCCGCTACACACAGCCAGTCCGTTATAAACCACACCTTCTTTTTGATAACTTTCTGTAGGAATCGTGTCTAAAACAAAATTTTTATAATCATATTCACATTCCCTCATTGCCCATTCATATATCGCCAGCGTTTTTTCCAAATCCGACATACTGTCATCTATCTGTTCCGTAAAGTCTGCTATTCTTTTGTTGAATTTATTATATTTATCGTAAGATAATTTCTCATCAAATTTATTTTCTTCGTTAAAAAATTCAGCAGGAACCGTTAATGATAATGCCGCCAGATAATCTTCGTCATATTCCCGTAAAATAAAATTTATGTAAGAATATTGGGGTTTCGTGCTCAAATATCCGACATAATTGTATATATCACCTGCTCTGTCCTTATTTATTTTTAAGTCTCTTAACTGAATAGTATAAACATTATATGGCAAAGCCACCGAATACTTACCTTCAGTTATTCTTTCCTCAATAATTTTCATTTCTTCTCCGTTTTTTAACCGTTTCTGTAATACATCAAAATCATTTCCTGCCTGTTCTTTATTAATCGTCTGATTATTTTCATTTGTGTATTTATCTTTAGCAGAGACAAGCACACTTTTAATATATGTACCATCATCACTGATTTTAACAGAATCAATCCAATAATACTGTCTGTCGGAAACTCTTAAATCATTCAAATATCTATACATTTCCGCAGTTTTTTCTGTGGTGAATCTCCAATCCGAAATATCTATTCTTCCGCATGCTTTATCTATTTCTTCCGCAAGCAATTCTTTCCATTCACCGTTATCAAGTCTTGTATGTAATTTAATATAATCATTTTTTGCTGTTATTTTATCTATTGTATTATCTTTATTTACATATTTATCTTTTACAGAGTACCAAAGAACACTGTTTCCGATAAAATCGCTTATAAAACACAAATTCAGCCAATAATAATCACTCTGCCGCATTAATTCTTCAACATATTTATTTGCCGCATCAATTTCATCACTTTCCAATCCATTAATTATCTCTGTTAAATATGTATTTTCATCATCTGCATCAAATGTATTAATATTGTCTATACATGATTTAACCAGGCTTTCATACCCCTGTGCCGCATGCACTTTTAATACAGATTGGCTCAAAAAGACCTCCGGACATCCCGTAAATACCAATCCCGCTGCCAGCATTACACAGGCCGCACGTTTAATTGTCTTTTTATACGTGTATGCTTTTCCCATAACATTCCCCATTTCAAAAATATTCCTATAAAAAAAAGCGGACGAAAGTTTCCCTCCGTCCACCTGTTTTTAAACATTATTAAGAAACTTACTGTTCTTGTACAGTTTCTTATATTTTTTATTTTCTGTTATTTAACGGCTTTTCTTGACTTTTCAACTATTACTGCTGCAGAAGCCATCATCATTATTACTGCCATAATCATTACATAAATTGATGTATCACCTGTGCTTACTGATGCATTATTATCTGTTGAGGCATCTCCTGATGGTGTTGTGCTGTCATTATTTGTGTTTCCGTTATTTACATTATCAGGTGTTTCTGCCTTTTCTGCTATAGTTATTGCTGTCTTTGATGTGATTGTCACTCCGTCTGCTACCCATTTTCCATCCTTGTAAACTTCACGGTTGTATACAACCTTAAGTTCATAATCACCTGCATTAGCTACTGCAAATGTTGCCGTATACGGTGCAGATGTCCACTCACCGCTCGGATTAATGCTCCATTTTGCAGGTACATATCTCATATCGCCTGCCTGAGGATTTACATTATCCATTCCGATGCCTATAGCAGTAAATGTAATATCTTCGCCCTTTGTATACTGTGATGCCAAAGGATTTTCTGCCTTTTCATCTTTAACTTCCGTTTTTAATGATTCCAGTTTTGGAATTGTTACTTTTTCTGTCTCGCCGCATACAGTACATGTTCTTTCAAGAATACCATCTTCTGTTTCCGTTGCGTCTTTTTTTATAACATAATCGCTATATTTGTGGCCTGTTGCAGGGATTTCTTCTTTTGAAAGCACCTTATCGCACACGCTGCACTTTGTTACTTTTTCGCCTGCTGTTGTACATGTTGCTTTCTTTGTTATCTCTGTTACTGCTGTATGTTTTCCTGTTGCCGGTATCTTTACCTCTTCTACCTCGTTACATACACTGCATGTTCTTCTCTTTAATCCGTCTTTTGAACATGTTGCCTCTGTAACTACTTCGTATTCGCCGAACTTGTGGCCTGTTGCAGGAATTTCTTCTTTTGAAAGCACCTTATCACACACGCTGCACTTTGTTACTTTTTCGCCTGCTGTTGTGCATGTTGCTTTCTTTGTTATCTCTGTTACTGCTGTATGTTTTCCTGTTGCCGGTA
>OOAC01002241.1_pt1 | contig 11162 bp, 13 predicted proteins | sample 1671041 | NCBI WGS metagenome assembly OOAC01 (sample SAMN06348116, study PRJEB24527) | human gut metagenome | biome: human gut; feature: ankylosing spondylitis patient; material: feces | host: Homo sapiens | place: China | collected 2015-10 | reverse complement strand
TACCATCAATCCAGAGCTTAATGCAATGCAAAAGACACTTGTCAAGAAGAAAAAGTATTTGGCGGAAATAGATAGTCTCTATTGGGCGTTGCAGTCGAAAGACCGAAAATTAAACAATTTAGTTCCAAAAGTTACACCGGAAGAGTTTTTGGATAATTTAGTGGAAGGAGAAATAAATACATTCATAATTAAAAAAGAAAAGTAAGGTATGAGAATTAAATTAACAGAAAATTATTTTATCGAACAAAGTACGAATGCACCACATTTATGGGATTTGTACCGTAAAAGAACGGCAAAAGAAACTGGAAAGCAATATGAAACAGCAGAGGCTTATGGATTAGATTTAAAGCAAGTGGTGGGGAAAGTGCCCTATTTTGAAATTCTTTCAAAAGAAGGGGAGGCTGTTACATTCGAAGAATTTGTAAAAGAATTTGAGAGTAAGCAAAAAGAGATCGTTTTAGAGTTTCTAAAGCAAGCAAAATAAGTATCAACATTTTAAAAACATTAGAGTTATGAAATTTGACAGATCGAAGTTTAAGAAACAATCAGTAGAAGATTTGGATTCAGAAGTAAAACAGGCAGAAAAGACAATGCGAAAGGGTGGTAAATCTTATACCGGATTTGCTACCGTCCAAAAAGGAAAGAATACATTCCGTGTGGCTCCTTCAATGGGTAAAGCCTATGTCGCTTGCAAAATGTCAAAGCTCCGCGTGGAAGTTCCTACTTATGATGAGAACGGTAATGTGACAGGAAAGGAAGTGAAAGACAAGAACATTTTTTGCGCGGACGTACATGGACGCAACCTTCTTAAAGGGAAAGACCCTATCGTCCTTTATTGCGACTATGTGAGAAAGAAAGCATCCGAAGAATATCAAGATGATACGGAAAGACGCAAGTACCTCAACCCTATCATGGGTTACAAGAAAGGCAACAAGTTTGTATGGGGAATCAATCCTACGCTGGCTTATGTTTGCTATGTGTATCAAGGGAACAAGGATTTTGCCCGTTTGCAGCTTTATGGAACATGGATGAACCGTATAAAGGAAATTTCTGTAGAACAATCTGATGATGATACGGTTTCATTTGATATCTTTTCACAAATGGAAGGTGCTTACCCTCTTGTAATCACGATGGGGGAAGATGATAAAGGCAAAAAGACTTATTCTTTATCTGCCGGCATACCGAAGAAAGGTCAGTCATGGGATGAGTTTTTTGAAGAAACTACTATCCCGGACGAAGACATGGAATATTTCTTGAATGAAGTTCCTTCACTTGAAGAAATTTACAAAGATTCTTACAGAGCAAAGGATTTTGAAATGGCTTTGGATGGATTGAAACGCTTCGATGAAGAAAATAATTATGATATCTTTTCCGATGATGAGTTCTTGAATGAAATTGAAGAAATGGCAGCAATGCTTCCAGAAGATGAGAGCAAGGAAACTACATCTGATGAAAACGAAGATAACGAAGAAGCTGACAAAAAGAAAACTGTAGCAAAGAAACCGGCAAAGGAAGAAGACGAGCAAGAAAAACCTGCGCCTAAGAAACAGGTTGCAAAAGCTCCTGCTGCCGAAAAAGCTGCAAAAGTCGCTTCTCAACCTCCGCTTTCCAAAATGAAAGCCTTTTTGTCGCAATATATTGATGAAGAATATCCTGGCATGGAGATTCCATCCGATCTTACAATTACAGAACTTCGTGAATGGTACGATCTGGCACAAAAGGGAGAAGCGTTGCCGTTCCCAGAAGGCGAAGAAGAGGATACAGAACAGGAATATGAAACTGAATCTGACGATGATCGGGCAAAAGACGAACCGGAAAAGGAAGATGGGGAAGATGAACATCCCGCAGGAGAGGAAGAGGAATCTCCTATTGACGAAGAACAGACGGACAATGATGAAAAGCTATTGGAAGCCAAAAAACGCTTACAAGCTCTAAAAGCCCGAATGAAGAAGAAATAATTTTCTTTTCGTTTTTCTAATATATTAATCAGAAAGGGGATGGAGAATTTTGTGTTCCTCCCCTTTTCTAAACAATTTCGATCATGAGCAGCAAATATTTAGCTATAATTTCAACGGATCATCATCTTACTGCCGATAATGCTACTATTATAAAAGATATTCTTTTGGAAGAACTTGACTTGGCAGAAAAGAAAAAGATACAAACCCATATATGGTTGGGTGATGTTTTTGATAATAGGGTATCGCAAAGAGAAGTGTGCCTTTCCACATTGAATGATATTCTGGAAGAATACGACAAACGCGGACACCATGTGATCTGTATTCCCGGCAACCATGACAAAACATCCTACACAAGCAAGAAATCGTTTCTTACTCCTTTTAAATATCATCCGTCTTTTACTTTGGTAGAAGAATTGGACGGAATGCAAGTAGAAGGTGTGTATTGCTTTTTCCTTCCATTTTTTACAGATGATATTCTTTTGGATGAGCTGGAAGAAATAGGGGATAAAAGAAAGAAGAATATCCTCTTTGGGCATTTTGCGGTCACAGGAAGCAAGAACATGGACGGATCGGAAGTATCCAACCTTTTAAAACCTTCCATGTTCCAGATGTTCAAAAAAGTGTACTTGGGACACTATCACAATTACCAACGGGTAGGAGAGAATATCTATCATTTAGGAAGTGCCCAACAAAATAACTTCGGGGAAGATGAAAAGAAGGGTTTCTGGCTTTTGGATTCGGATTTGAATGTAGACCTTGTTTCTTCCACAAAAGGACAAGTATTCAAGAAACTGGAAATCGATTTGGGGGAAACTCCCCACAAACAGGCGGTGTCACTTATCAAGAAATTCAAAAAGGAGAACCCTACTGCCCGTGTAAGGGTGGAAGTCTGGGGAGAACAATCTTCACTTGATGCCTTTGATAAGGATGCCTTTACAAAAGAAGGCATAGATATCAAGAAAAAGTTCAAGGAAGTGGAAGAAAAACATTCTATGCTGACAGAAGTAAAGACACTTGACAAAAAGGACATAGAAGAAAGGTTTCTCGCTTTTTGTAAGGAAAACGAATATGACGAAAAAGAAGGAAAAGAAATTTTAGACAAGTTGATGTATGGCGAAGAAAAAGGAAACTAAGAAAGCGGAAGAAGCAGTAACTGGGGAAGTGCAGCAACCTAAAGAAGAAAAGAAACCGAACCGTCTTGGTGATCTTATAAGCCGGATTGAAAGTAGGTTCGGAAAGGAAGCCATAGCGGGAAAGAAGCAAGATATAGAGTTCGTGCATTCTGGTTCTTTTCTGTTAGACGAGATACTTGGTGGAGGATGGGCAAAAGGACGTATAGTGGAGGCTTACGGAGGCTTTTCTTCCGGCAAGACAAGCATAGCTTTCCATCTTGCTACCGAAATCCAAAAACAAGGAATGGCGGTAGGGTATCTTGATACAGAAAATGCAGTTGATCCGAAATACATGGGAGCTATTGGCGTAGACCTTTCTCCTGACAAGTTTATCCTTTCCCAACCTTCTACGGCAGAGGAAACACTGGAAATAGCAAAGGAAATGTGCAATGAACCTTCTATCGGATTGGTGGTGATTGATTCCATTGCAGGACTTGTCCCGACCGCTCTTTTGAACGGGGAAGCCGGAGATGCTCACATAGGACTTACAGCAAGGCTTTTAAGCTCACAGGTAAATATCTTAAAAAACATCTGCAAGCAAACAGGGTGCATTTTATTCTGCATCAACCAGATCAGATCAAACATAGGCGGGTATGGAAATGCAACTACTACTCCAGGAGGTTTTGCCATACCTTTCTATGCAAGTCAGAGAGTTGAGCTTGCCCGTGTAGGTTCTGATAAGGAAGGTGAAGTGTCCGTTGCAAACAAAGTGAAGATCACATGCAGGAAAAACAAAGTTGCTCCACCTATGAAAACTTGCAACATTGTTATCCGTTTCGGTGTAGGCATTGACAAGGTGATGGAAATGCTTAACATGGGATTGGATTTAGGCGTGCTCACAAAGAAAGGAACGTACATCTATTACGGAGAAGAAAAAGTAGGATTTGGTTTCCCTGCTGCGAGAAAAAAGCTGATCAAAGAAACAGAACTTTTTGACAAGATCAAAAAAGATGTTCTTTCAGAGTTCAGAAAGAAAGAAGTAACATTTGAAAACAAGGAGGTGGAAGATGAAGCCGGTCAAGATTGAAGCAACCAATTTTGTGTCATTCGAGCATTTTGAATACACATTCCAAGATGGGGTAACTGCACTTGTGGGATTGAATAAAACAGACGATAATCAAGGCAGTAACGGTAGTGGTAAAGCATTGACGATGGATTCCGATATTCTTACCCCTAATGGGTTTGTAAAAATGAGGAATATCAAAGTAGGAGATGTTATCCTTCATCCTTCCGGTGCTTATCAGGTGGTGAGGGCAATCCCGTTCCATGATACAGATATTGCATACAAGATTACTTTTTCTGACGGTACGGAAGTAAAATGCAATAAAGAGCATTTATGGAAAGTGAGAACAAACCAAAGCGAAGAATGGTCTGTAATTTCGCTTGGCAAAATCATGGAAAGAAGCAAAGATGAAGAAGTGTTTTTTGAAGTTCCTGGGTGTTTCGGCAGACCGTCTAAAAAGATGGTTTCTTTTACCTGTATGGGTGCGGAAGAACAACAATGTATCACTGTTTCGGGAGAGGACGGAATGTTTATCACGAACAACTACACACCTACTCACAATTCTTCCATGCAACAGGCAGTTTATTTTGCCATAACAGGTAACAACTACCGGAGCAGTATTGACAAGAAACTGATTCGAAACGGTGAGAAGGAAGCAAAAGTATTACTTGATATAGAATGTCCCATAAGGAAAGAAACTCTCCATATTGAGCGCATTTTACCCTTAAAAGGAAGCAGTAAACTTAATGTGTCGTTGAATGGAGAGCAGGTCAGTCTTGCTACTGTAAAAGACGGCAACAATTATATCCTTTCATGGATGGGTATCTCACCGGAAGATTTGAAAAGCTATTTTCTTATCTGTAAAGAATATTACAAGTCGTTCTTTAAAAGTTCCAATACGGACAAATTGGCTCTCATAAGTCGTTTTATCAATTATGACTTCTTGGACGGTAGCAAGGATATTATACAAAAGGAACTGGACGAAATTTCATCTAAAAAGTCAGCTATCCAAAGCAAAAGAGATCGTGCGGAAGGGAGTGTAGAAGCATTGCGGCAAATGATAGAGGATGCCGTTAATTTCGACTTCGAAGCGGATCGAAAGGAAAGGATCGAAAGGGTGGAAAGTAAAATCAAGTCTTTAAAAGAAGATATTGATTCTGCTAAATACAGCGTTGACTACAATAAGAAAAACATTGACAAAGGAAAGAAAACACTTGAAGTCTTGGAAGAAGAACTTCGCGAAGCCGAAGAAAAGAAAAAGAAACTTCCTTCTACTAAGGAAATAGAAGATGTGATTGAATCCGTCAAAAAAGAACTTGGAAAAGCCAAAGAAGATCAGAATGAGATTTTGGAAACAAAAGAAGAGCTTTTGAAAATCCATGACGAACTGAAAGTGTCTCTTCGGAAAGTTCTTGTAAACCTTTCTGGGACGATTACGTGTCCTAAATGCAAGCATAAGTTCTTGACACTTCAAGACACTACGCTTGAAAAGGAAGAGAAGAAAAAAGAGAAAATAGGGAAACAGGAAAAGGAAGTTGTCGGGGAAATAACATCTTTGGATGAATCCCTAAAGGAATACGAAGACCTTATTTCTTCTTTCATTCAAGTGAAAAACGAACAGGAGGATGAACTTGACAAAATCCGGGAAGCAGGAAAAGAAATTTCATCTGCTGTCTATAAGATCACAAGTGAAATAGAATCTCAAAAGTCCAATATTTCCATTCTTGAAAAGCGAAACAAAGGGCTTTTAGAAAACATAGCTGCCGGAAAAGAAGATGTAAAACGTCTGGAAAAACAGATAAAGGAAATCGAAAAGGAAACGCCTTCTTCTATTGATACTTCTTCACAAGAAAAGCAAATAGAAGAAATGATGCTTGCTATCGCAGGGTATGACAAGGAAATGACGGAATTGGAAAACGAAATGTTTCGTAAAAAGGAATGGATAGGAAGATTCAAGTCATTTAAGATGTATCTTGCATTGGAGCAGTTAAAGAATATCCAGCTTCGGGCAAACAATATCTTGAAAGCAGAAAACAGTGATCTTAGGATTGTTATAGAAGGATTCAAGACAAAGGCAGACGGGGATATAAAAGAAGAGATAACGCCTTATGTTGTTAGGGACGAGGCGGAAAACTTCTGGTATTACAGTGGCGGAGAGCGTGCAAGGGTGGAAATCGCTTTGATTATAGCCATACAAGGAATGATAAACGAGACGAACAAATGGGGAGGATTGCAATTCCTATCCATTGATGAAATCACAGAAGGACTATCGAAAGAAAGCCTATATGACGTGATAGAAGCATTGGAGTTCGTTCAGTTTCCTATACTTATTACAACTCATATTTCGAATGAAAACGCTTCATGCAAAACGCTTAAAATAGTAAAGGAGAACGGCATAAGCCGTATTGAACAATGAACAAGAAAACAGAATCGAAGTTTTACATAGGGATAGACAACGGTGTGACCGGTTCTATTGGCATAGTAGGAAAAGAACTGACCTATTATGAGTTCATGGAAACACCTATCACATTCGGACAGGATTACACAAAAGCAAAGAAGAATGTGTCAAGAGTGAATGTAACGACATTTGCCGAAGTAATTCATACTCTAAAGGGATATGGTTTGTGTGTGGCCGTCTTGGAACGTCCCATGAAGAACCCGGCAAGATTTGATGCTACATGTTCTGCTATGCGTGCTTTGGAAGCGGAACTTACCGTATTGGAGCTTTATGATGTTCCTTATATGTTCATAGATTCCAAAGAGTGGCAAAAGGAAATGCTACCTAAAGGAATTGTGGGCACTAAAGAATTGAAAAAGGCATCCCTTGATATAGGGAAAAGGTTGTTCCCGGAAATCAAGGACAAACACCCTGATAGAGATGGAATTTTGATAGCGGAATACGCAAGAAGGAAATGCCTTCTCTAAACAATCAACAGAAGGAAAGTGAGAAAATGTAAGAATATATTTTGACATGTAAGAATAAACTATTACATTTGCCACATCAAAAAGTAACAAACAAAAACTATAAAACAATGGCTAATCAGAAGTATTTTAACATTTTTGTACTTTCCTTCCTTGATAGGATTGAAGGGATTGAGCACGATTTGAGCTACTTGAAAAAGAGTGCAAAAGACATTAATAGCATTGAATCAGTGGAAGAAGCACTTCATATTTTGAAAGATAAAATAAAACAATTGCAACATGATAATAATTTTTTGCGAGAACGATAATTGCTCCCGAAAAGGAGTAAGGTCACCAATTGCGAATCCTAAGTATGTGTTTCGTGACGGAAAACTTGTTCCTATGAACATTCCAGTTTGTCCTGAATGCGGAAAGCAAATGTCTTATGAGGAAGAAAAGAGCACAGAAATGCCTAATCTTTCAATAGGCGAGTTTAAAATGATGTCTGATTCTGACAAGAAAAAGGTGTTGAAGGAAAGGTCTAAGGCACTTTCTAAAAAGGACAACAGCGAAGACAAGATACGTCACTACAAAGAAAAGGCAATCAGAAACATGTTGAACGTAAAATTATGAGGTATGGAAAATCTATTGTATGAAAATGTGAAATACATCTATAGGGTGACAAAAAGGAACACTCTTGTGATAATCAATACAAAGGGAGAAATAGAAAGATGTTTATCTCTTACAGATTTTAAAGGGAAATCAAGAGACTTTTTCATGAATGAAGCGGAGGGATATGATGTTACTAATACAGTAAACAGAACAAATCTTTCCTCCTATTCGGAAGCTACCGTAGAAAAGTTTGTAGAAGAAAGCGATCATATATCTATAGCCTTCGGGCATGACAATTTTATTCTATTTAGAAATATATTGAAACCTCATGAACGCAGCAAATAATTGTATTCTTGACAAAGCGGTAGGGAAAATGCTTGTTCTTCCTACCGGTGAAGAAGTGGAAGTGAGGGCTGTTCGCGTGGGAAGAGATTACCGAAGCATAGAGATAGGTATTTTGAAAAACGGAAAACAGAAGACTATTAGAATGGGGATTACAGGATTTTTAAAAACAGCAATTTTAAAGGACAAATGAAAAAGAATGTATTGTTAATCACCTGTCTTTCTATTTGTCTTTCCATAGGACTGGGAGGCTGCAAAAGCCGTGTTTCCACAAAGACGGATTACACCTTTACTCTAAAGGATTCTTTAGTCTGGGAAAGAGAAATGACGGACAGCCTTGTAAAAGTTCCCTATTCTATCGTCAATATGGTAGTCAATCCTTCGAAAATGGAAGATGGGGAGAAGAAAGAAACAAGTAAAGGACAAGCTAACCTTTCCATAGAAAAGAAAGGAGACACCATTTTCATAGAAGCATCTTGTGATAGTCTTGAATTGACAGTGAAAAGCCTTAGAGAAAGGTTGTCTAAAGTAAGCGAAGAAAACGAAAACTTGAAAGAAGAGGTAAAGGCGGCTCCTAATAGATTGCTTTCTTTCATGGGAGGTATAGGGATGGGTGCTTTTACGGTTTTGATTGCATTATTCATATTACTAAAAGTAACGAAAAGAATTTGAGATTATGGCTAAACTATTAGTATCGGACAAAGAACTGATTAGAAATAAATTTGTCCAAAAAGCAGGAAAACGAAACCAGAAACAGAGTTGCTTGTGCTCTCGACCATATCAACACAGAAAAGCAATTACAAGACAACTTCCCGGAAGCCTATAAGATTTTGATAGAAATCAAAGGCAAGCAAAAAGAAGAAAACAAGTGTGATTCTGTAGAGAATACCAGAGCATTTCTTTCATCCTTAGACAAATAAAATCATGACGAAGAAACAAAAAGAATTGGAAGGCAAAATAATAGAAGCCAACCAGAAATACAGAGAAGGCGCTCCTATTATGAGCGATAAGGAGTATGATCTTTTGATCGACCAGTTGAAAAAGGAATATCCTGATAGTGAAATCCTGACAAAGCCTATCATTGAGGAAAATAAAAAGGGTGACAGGATGGAAAAGTTACCGTATCCTATGTTTTCTTTAGAAAAGGTAAAAACAATCAGTGAGATCAGAAGATGGGTTAAAGATGTATGGGAACTTCATCCTACTAACAAAGTTGTCATTACGCCTAAATATGATGGTATTTCTTTGCTGGTTGATGAAACAACAAATGATTGCTGGACAAGGGGAGATGGCACGGAAGGACAGAATAGCCGGGATCATTACCGTTATGTAAATCATGGAAATCCTATGAATAAGAAAGGGTGTTTTACTTTTGGAGAAGCGATTATCCCTATCGGTATGTTCTTGAAAAACGTAAAACCTCTTGGGTACAAGAGCGCAAGGAATGCCGTTGCCGGTGCATTCAATGCAGATGATTTCAATGCACAAGTTCTTGGAAATACCGCTTATGTGAGATATGGCATTATGGATTCCGACAGAGATAAATCCATGCAGCTTGCAGAACTTCGAAACGATTACGGGAATTACGCTACACAGTATTGGGTAACTTCTGCCGGCGTGTTCGATGATGAGAAAACAGCCCTCACCTATCTAAACGATTTGTTTGAATCAATCAAGAATTTTAAATGTGACGGTCTTGTAATTGAAGTTGACAACAAGAAAAAGAGAGATGACCTCGGACGGTTGCCTAATGGGAATCCGCGTTACGCTATTGCTTATAAGAATCCTGATTGGCAGGAACGACACACAACAAAAGTTCAAAAAATAGAATGGAGTATTTCAAAGGATGGCAAGTCAAAACCTGTAATTGTTTTTGATCCAGTGGAATTTGACGGAGCGACTGTTTCACGATGCACCGGATATAACGCTAAATATATTACGGACAATCATATTTCGCCAAATGCCTATATCGTTGTGTCAAGAAGCGGAGATGTTATCCCTAAGCATTTGGAAACGGTCGGTTACAGTGTGGAACTTTTTCGTGAAATGTGCGATAGCATGATGATTTGTCCTTCTTGCGGAGAGCCATTAAAATGGGACGAAACGCTTACGGATATTGTTTGCATCAATCCTGATTGCAAAGAAAAGAAAATAAAACAGATCGCTTATTTCTTTGCAACGCTTGAAACGGAAGAAATGCAAGAAGCCACTATCAGAAAATTCTATGAAGGAGGACTTGATAGTGTAGAGAAGATTGTGAATGCAAGCGAAAAGGAATTGTCTCAAATTGGAGGAATAGGAGCGAAATTGTCCAAAAAGTTACGAGGTCAATTCGATAAATATGCGGACAATGGAGTTTCCTTTGCAAAAATCCTTACTGCCTATAATGTGTTCGGTGGTGTGATAGGAGAAAAGACTTGTCAGATGATTTTTGATTCTTTGTCGGACGAAGATGTAAAAGTCTTGTTTAATGACGGTACATTACCCAACAAAACACTTCTTTCTATTGATGGTGTTGCTGAAACTACTGCCACTTCTTTTAATAATGGACTTGCAGTTTTCTTTTATATCATTGGAAGCTCACCTTTCCCTATCTCTTATGTAAAGAACAATGTTGTTCTTGCAGACAATCCCGAATCAGTATGCTTTACAGGATTCAGAAATAAAGAATGGGAAGAAAGATTATCCAAAGAAGGACACAAGGTTGTTTCAGGAGTGTCAAAGAACACGACCATCCTTGTAACAAAAGACAAAGAAAGTTCTTCTTCAAAAGTAAAGAAAGCAAAAGAGCTTTCCATTCCTATTTTGACACCAGAAGAGTTTGAAACAAAGATGAGATGGAAAGAGAGATAGAAGATTGGATTGGTGACTTTGAAGATGAAGAAGTCTATGATCCTAACGACGATGATCAGTTTGAGTAAACATATTAAAAACAATAAGTTATGGAAGAAAAAGAAATTGTAAGAAAATCAGTGCTTATCCCTAAAAAATGGTTAAAAGAACTTCTTGATTTTTTAGGGATAGAAGAAGATCGGTATCTTGCTTGGATGCTATTTCCTCATGTACAGAACAGGGAATTAGGATTCTTCTTTAGTGAAGATCGAATAAAAGAAATAGTAAAAGAAATCTATCATCCTACCGAAGAAGAACTAAAGCAAGATACCGATCTTCTTC
>OOAC01002240.1_pt1 | contig 11163 bp, 9 predicted proteins | sample 1671041 | NCBI WGS metagenome assembly OOAC01 (sample SAMN06348116, study PRJEB24527) | human gut metagenome | biome: human gut; feature: ankylosing spondylitis patient; material: feces | host: Homo sapiens | place: China | collected 2015-10 | reverse complement strand
TTCAGCTTTTTCCATCAGATCCGGTGCATCATGATGACAGGTCGGATGCCATTCAAGAGGGTCGGTTGGAAGTGTAAAGTCAGCTGCCGGTTCTACGATGCGGGCATATGCAATGCCAAGCTGGCGGAATAACTGTTTGATTTCTTCATTGTAAGATCCGTTTGGATAAGCATGTCCGCGGATGATGCGGCCGGTGATCTGCTCTAAGCCTTTGCGGTCAGCTAAAATTTCTTCGGCAACTTCCGTCATTGGACAGCGTGCAATGGTCGGGTGGGTCATGGTATGGGTTGCGATTTCATGTCCGGCGTAAAGTTCATTGATCCGTGAACTTTTGATGCGCGGCGGATTGAGTCCTTCTTTATCGATCATTCCGTAATTTAAATTAAAAGTTCCCCGTATGCCATAATGGTTAAAAATGGAGACAAGACGTTCGTCCTGAATTTTGCCGTCATCGTAGCTCATAGTCAGTGCTTTCGCTTTTCCCTCAGGGAAACATACATAAACTTTCATTGATAAAATCCTCCTGCAGGTTACATGGTAATTACTTTTAAAATCAATTGTTATAGTAAACGCTTTTTACCTGGAGTGCAAGGACAATGTGACTTTTTCCTTTTAAATATCCCATAAACTGTGATATACTATATTTCGGTGGAATACTTACCAACATATGGATATGATCTGGCATTAAGTGTCCTTCTATTATTTCCACACCTTTGTATTTACACAATGTTTTGATGATATCTCTGATATCTTCTTTGTACTGATTGTATATTACTTTTCTTCTGTATTTTGGTGTGAATACAATATGATATTTACACATCCATTTTGTATGTGCCATAGAATTTGTTTGATTTGCCATTAAAATCACCTTTCCTTTCGTTAAATAGTAGCCTGAACAACTCTATTTTAGCGGAAAGGTGATTTTTTTGTATAACAAATTTGTTGCACCACCCGCATAGCAGGTGGTTTATTGTTTCGCACATCTCCATTTCTCCGTTGGGAGAAACTCCGATGCACTCAACAGGCTAAAGCCCATAATAAAAAAGCAGCAATGACTTTTTCAATCATTACTGCTTCGAACCGATGTTCCCATAGTAAGCGAGACACACAAAAGTTCAGATTTTATCAATCTGCTTAAAAAGTTGAATGAAAAATACCCAGAGGGTGATATCATTCGAATTGTTTGCGACAATCATTCTGCTCATAAATCAAAGGAAACCAGAAACTTTCTTGCAACATGTCCGGAAGGACGTTTTGTATTAAGTCGTATTTTTTGTATGCGGTGTGATCAGTTTCTGTTCCTGATCTATGATGATCGCCATAGTTTTTCCCCTTCCGCACCAAACTTATTTCCGATAAAATACCTTTGCCTCGTAAGGTCTTAAATAGATGCCATTTTCTGTTTTTACCACATCGTCATAATTGCTGATCATGACTTTCTCGTCCCCGGTAAAACCGTCTTCCAGGGTAAAATCCATCTCCTGCTCCCTGAAATTGCAGACCACAAACAGTTTCTCTTCTCCAAGTGTTCTAGTGTACGCAAACACATCCGGGTGTTCAATCGCCTTACTCTTGTATACACCATACACAATAATCTCCATCTGATGACGCAGTTCGATCAGTTTCTTATAATAAGAAAATATAGAATCCGGATCGTTTACCTGTGCTGCCGCATTGATCTTTTTATAATTCTCATTGACAGAAATCCACGGTGTTCCTGTCGTAAATCCCGCATTGTCACTGTCATCCCAGTGCATCGGGAATCTTGCATTGTCACGACCGATGGCATTGACAAATTTTAACATGGTCTCCTCGTCTAAAATGCCGCCCCCGACAAAATCACGGTATGCATTTTTGATCTCAATATCGCGAAACTCCGAAAAATCCCTGCATTTCCGGTTTGTCATTCCAAGTTCCTCGCCCTGATAAATATAAGGTGTTCCCTTCATAAAATGCAGACAGGTTGCAAGCATTTTTGCAGAGATCTCACGGTACTCCTCGCTGTCATTTCCAAATCTTGACACGGCTCTTGGCTGATCGTGGTTATCCCAGTAAAGGCTGTTCCATGCCACACCTTCAAGTCCGTCCTCCCACTTCTGAAATACCTTTTTGAGCTCCACCAGATCAAAACTGCCGTCACTCCATTTGCCATACTGTGTCTGTCCGAGATTGACATGCTCAAATGTAAAGATCATATCCAGCTCATTTTCGTTTGTCCCGGCATAGCGTTTTGCATCTTCAACGCCTGCTCCGGCACCCTCGCCGACTGTCATCCAGTCAAATCTGGAGATTACCTTTTCATTCATCTCTTTTAAATACTCATGCACACGCGGACCATTGTTGACATAAGGAGAAAAATCCCCGAATTTTTCATTGCCATGCACTACACCGTCCGGGAAACGCTGGTCTTTTGATATCATCGTAATGACATCCATACGGAATCCGTCGATGCCGCGCTCACCCCACCAGGTCATCATGTCATAGACTTCCTGTCTGAGTTTTGGATTTTCCCAGTTGAGATCCGGCTGTTTTTTGGAAAACATGTGAAGATAATACATATCTGTTGTCTGATCATACTCCCATGCGGATCCGCCAAAACAGGAACCCCAGTTATTCGGTTCTTTTCCGTCCTTTGCCTCGCGCCAGATATAATAATCACGGTACGGGTTATCCTTATTTTTTCTGCTCTCCACAAACCACCGGTGCTCATCGGAACTGTGGTTGACGACCAGATCCATGACGATCTTAATGCCAAGTTTGTGTGCCTCGGCAAGCATTTCATCGAAATCTTCGAGTGTACCAAACTCCGTCATGATATCCCTGTAATCACTGATATCGTAACCGTTGTCATCGTTTGGGGACTGATAGACCGGGGATAACCAGATCACGTCAATTCCCAATAATTTTAAATAAGACAGCCGGCTCTTAATGCCGCGAAGATCGCCGACACCATCACCATTGCTGTCCATAAAGCTACGCGGATAGATCTGGTAGACTACCGCTTCTTTCCACCACTTTTTTTCTTCCATAGGAATCCTCCATTCTTGCGCCGGTTTTGCGCATGCACTATTTACCCTCCTGCTATATACCTGGCTCATATACATATTGAATTAAGTCGTCTCCCTTACTACAAGTGATACCGGCAGAGTAGTGCGGTTCGGCACAAGTTCCCCATTGCCGGAACGGACGAGCAGTTCCACCGCCATTTTTGCCATCTCTTTGATCGGCTGATGGATCGTCGTGATCGGCGGCGTTGTTAATGATGCAATATTGACATCATCGAAACCCACGATCTTCATCTGCGACGGCACATCAATGTTCAAATTATGGCACACCTGAAGAAGCTGCGCTGCGATCAGATCACTGCTGGCAAAAATTCCGTCTGTATCCGGGTTTTCCTTTAGCAGTTTTTCGAGAATCTGATGGTATTCGAGATGATTATATTCAAAGGCCGTGGTATCTGCGATCTGGTAAGAAACCTTCTGTTTTTCACAGACTGCACGGAAACCAACTGCACGCGCATCCGCAGGCATGGCAGTTTCATGGACACCGCTGATGTGGATCAGATGTTTACATCCGCAGTCGATCAGATGCTGCGCTGCAAGACGTCCGCCCTGCTCATTGTCACACTCCACCTCCGCTGTTCCATTTTCAAGATAACGCTCGATCGTGATCAGCGGCACATTTAATCCGGTAAACTTTTCCACGCCGACCGTTCCACTGCAGAGAATGACTCCCGCCACGCGGTTGCTCGTGCACATTTCCATGTACTCCCATTCTTTTTCATTTTTCTCCTGGGAGTTAAACAGTAAAATCTTATGATCATAATGATACGCCTGACTCTCCAAATTACTGATCAGCTCCGCAAAATACGGATGTCTGATGTGCGGCACGATCACACCGATCGTGTTCGTCGTCTGTTTGGAAAGCGAACGCGCTACTTCGTTCGGGCGGTAATTGAGTTTCTTCATCGCCTCATATACTTTTTTTCTCGTTTCTTCGCTGATATATCCACGGTTATTCAGCACACGGGAAACAGTGCTTACGGTAAGCCCTGTCTCCTTTGCCACATCCTTTAAGGTTGCCATACTTCCTCCCCGAAAACCTGTATCTTCTCTCTACTGCCCTTTTCCATGCAAAATTTTTCTGCAGTTTCAGGCAGTTCGAATATACCTGTGATTGTACCACAATCTGCAGTCACTTCAAGAATCACATCATCAAAAAGCAGAGAAAAATCACGGATTCCGGCATCTGTTACAAATGTTTCTTCACCGATTTTTAACTCTCCGGTTTTTGCATTGTATACAAAGTCAGTCTTCTGGTTGATGCGGGCACTTAAAATATCCTCTGACTGTGCACGGGTAATCTGAATTTCTGTTGCAGTATCCTGCTGCCGGACATTTTTCATTGTACCGTCATACACAAGTTTCCTGTATTGCTGTAAGTCTGCGCCGCATAAGCCATCTTATTAATGTATGCCGCATGACGCACACTGTCGGTCTGTTCCCATTTTAGCAGATTGGTGCTGTATGCAATGCGCTGGGTAAACTGTTTCCCTGCGCTCCATTTATTATTATTTCCGGCTGCCGTGTAGAAAAATATCACCGCATCTTCCGGCAGTCCGAGCATCTTACGATCATTTACAATACCGCTTCCGGAAAACATCGTACCGGTCTCATCCGGGAAAAGTACATCATCCTTCTGTTCCCAGTGCAGTAAATCCCTGCTTACCGCGTGCCCCCAGCTCATATTTTCCCACTGCACATCAAACGGGTTATGCTGGAAATACAAATGATACACGCCCTCTGCATACACAAGGCCATTCGGATCATTCATCCATCCGGTCTGCGGTGTAAAATGAATCGAAGGGCGGCGGAAAGCCTCACCCTGCGTAGCACGGAGAGATTTTTTTTCCGTTTCAGGTACGTCCTCGTTTCTGATTCCGTCAAAGAAAGCTTTCCCAAGATCCCCTCTTAGAATTAGTGTTTTATCGGTAAATTGCTTTACCGGAAAACGGGCATAATAACTGACAGGGTATGTTTCATCCTCTGCCTCTCCCGCCGGGATCTGAAACTCAAACAGCTTTGTTTCGCTGTTATTCTCCCGGCAGAATATCTCAAGCATACGGTTGTTTTTTTTGCCGCCAAACGGCAGCTCGCCATACGTGGCACAGACCGGAATAAACAGCCACCCTTTTTTGATGTATATTTCCTTTTCCATGTCTTACAACCTCCTACTTATATTTTTCCTTTTTAACCAGCACTTGTACACACATAACTTATTTTTTCTTTTAAAATAATGCTTGTACGCACATAACTTATCTTGCATTGGTTAACATATTTTTGCATTTTTCTTATTCGTACTACAAACAGTGTTTACACCCTGTTGTGCAATTATCTTCAAAACGTGTGAACTTCTCCGTCTTCTGTATAAGTGATTTCAAACTTCTTCGCTTTAAAGTCAGTGGAAAGTTTTGCCCACGCATCACCGTTTCTTCGCACGATCACAAGCTTATCATCGTCACAGGTTTCCAGTTCAAATGTTCCGTCGAATGCCGGGTGAGCATTACGAAATTCCATCATGCGCAGAAGTTCTGCCACGACCGGACGTTTTACTTCCGCATCGATCTCTTCTTTTGTATAATAATGACGGTTGATGTTCCGTCCCACTTTCGTCTCTTCCAAAAGTTTTAAGTCATTCTTTCCTGCCAGCAGTCCGACATTATCCCAGGAAAGAGCATATCTTGGTGAATAGTCCTGTTCTATCGCCAAGCGCAGAATAATAAGAACAGTTGACCTGATAAATGTCAAGGTTATTGTACGCTGCGGTATTATAAATCTTCTTGACATTCGCACCAAACTTAAAGATATCCTCCTTGGTGCGCCCGATTTCCTCATCCGGCAGCAGATCTTTGACATCTACCACACCGATTCCGTCATGCGTATCAAGTGTTGTGAACTGTTTGCGCGGGCAGATCTCAAACCAGTGTTTTAAATACTGTGTCTGTCCATAGTATAATGCATTGATGAGCAGCATTGGAAGTGCAAAATCGTATACATAGTAATCTTCTTTTGCGATCTTCTCCTGCATCGTGTAATGCTCATGAATTTCCGGTAAAAGTGTGACTCCGTAAGGCTTTACGATATCCTCACACTCTTTTAAGAACTCCCATACATCCGGCTCAATGAAAAAGCAGCTTGTTCCGGCTTTTTTTGTCGCATAGGCAAATGCGTCGAGGCGGATCATTGCAGCACCATGCTCACACAATGTCGTTAAGTTGTCGCGGATAAAACGCTTTGCCGTCTCAGATTTACAGTTGATATCGATCTGCTCTTCATCAAACGTGCACCATACTTTTTCAGATGTTCCGTCTGCAAAATGTGCCTCCACATACGGTGCACGCGGCTTTCTTTTGTAGATTGCATCCACCTGCTCCTCGGTCGGCTCCCCGTTTTCCCAGAAATCTTTGTAGCGGATGAACAGGTCATGATACTCAGATGCATCTTTTTTCTCCAGAAAGTCTTTGTAATATGGACTCTGCGCTGAAATATGATTGATCATATAATCAAACATCAGGTAATATTTTTCTGCTAAATGTTCCACATCGTTCCAGTCTCCGAATGCCGGATCGACTTTGTGGTAATCCATCGGTGCAAATCCCCGGTCTCCCGAAGAAGGGAAAAACGGAAGAATATGGATACCGCCTACTGCATCTTTAAAATATTTATCTAAGATCTCGTTCAAGTCTGCCAGATTATGGCCCATTGAATCCGAATAGGTAATCAGCATACATTTATTTTCTAACTTTTTCATATCAATCTCCCTTTCTACTTATGATTTCACCGCACCGGCTACCACGCCATCAATGATTTCTTTCTGCAGGAACAGATATAATACCAGAATCGGGGCAACAGTAAGTACCAGTGCTGCCATGATCACACCGTAATCAGAAGAATAAGTTCCATAGAAAGAATAGGTGGATAACGGAAGTGTATATAAGTTTTTCTTTCCAAGCACCAGTGAAGGAAGCAGATAGTCATTCCAGAATGCCAGTACATTTAAGATCACAAGGGTTGCTGTGGTCGGTTTCAACAGTGGAAATACAATCTTGAAAAATGTCTGTACATTGGTACATCCATCCAGATATGCCGCCTCCTCCAGCGAAAGCGGGATACCGCTCTTGATAAATCCCTGATAAATGAATACTGACATACTCAACGCAAAACCTGTATGCATAAAGATCAGTGTCAGTCTGTGGTTTAACAAATGAAGCCCGGAACCGTAAATGGAAACTAACGGGATCATGATCGCCTGGAATGGAATGATCATGGATGCTGCCATCAGTGCAAAGAATACTCTGGAAAATGTATTTTTTGCACGGGTAAAATAATATGCCACCATGGATGCAAAAATGATGACGAGCAATGTGCTTAACCCAGTGATAAACAGGGAGTTTCCAAACGCTTTTATGAATTCCATTTTCTCAAATGCTTTTGTATAGTTTGCAAGTGTATATCCCTTTTCTGTAATAAAGGAAAATGGATTCTTGATGATATCACGTTTCTGTTTAAAGGAGTTTAACAGTACCAGAATGAACGGTACCATATAAAGCAGGAATAAAACAATGATCGCTGTAAAGCCAACAACATCCAATACACGGCGTTTTGTCCCGCCTACTTTTGAATCTCTGCTCATTATGCCTCTACCTCCTTCTTCTTTCCGATATAGATCTGTGCACCGCTGATACATGCAACAATGATAAATAAGATCAGTGCTTCAGCCTGGCCTACACCATAATTTCTGGATGTGAATGCCTTTTCATAGACATGCATCGCAACCAGTCTGGTGGAACCGTAAGGCTCACCGCCTGTCAATGTCAGGTTTACATCATAAACCATGAACGCTCTCGATAAGGTAAGAAACAGGCAGATAACAAACGACGGCACCATCAGCGGTAAGATAATGCTCTTCATTTTCTGGAGACCTGTTGCCCCATCTATGCTGGCTGCCTCAAGCACATCTGTGGACAGCCCTGTGAAACCGGCGATGTAAATCAACATCATATAACCGGATAATTGCCAAACTGTAACGATCACCATGGACCAGAATGCTTTATTCGGATCTGCTAACCAGGAAGTGGAAAATAATCCCCAGCCTGTGCTCTTTCCCATGTTCACAAGCACTCTTGAAAATACGAACTGCCAGATAAATCCAAGTACGACACCACCGATCAAATTCGGTGTAAAGAAACCGGCACGGAAAAATTTCTGGCCTTTGATTCCGTTTGTCAGTGCATATGCTAAAAGGAATGCCACTGCATTGACTAAGATTACCGATAAAAGTACATATTTTAAAGTGAGTCCCATAGAGGACCAGAATGCCGTATCTTTAAATACGGAAATATAATTCTGCACGCCGATAATATTTTTTACTTTGCTGACTCCATCCCAATTGGTCAGTGTCAGGTAAAAACCATACAGGAAAGGCAGTATAACAACTGCACAGAAAATCAGACATCCCGGCAGTGCAAAGATACATAGATTTTTAATTTTTTCTCCCGTTTTTCTACCCATAACCCTAATTCCTTTCTGATATCCCCACGGAAACTGCCATCATGCTTTTTCAGATGGCATTCCCGCAGAGATGATATATGGCTGTGATCCGTACGGTCACACTCAGATGTTTTTGTTTCTATTCTTTAGATACGATTAATTCTGTGATGTCCAGTAGTTGTCGATGTCTGCTGCAAGATCATCTCTTGTACACTGTCCGCCAAGATATTTCTGCATGGAAGCTCCAAGTACGCTCCAGTGGTCAGAAGGTGCGATAAAGCTGGATGAATAGGTGTTGCCTGCTGCCATTTTTGCCTGAATGTCTTTTCCAAGCGGATCTAATGCTTCATAAGTATTGTTTTTGCATGCCGGGATCACTGCTGCGTCTTCTACTAACATTTTCTGTCCGTTGTCAGAGTATACCAGCCAGTTGACAAATGCCTTTGCCGCCTCCTGCTGCTCCGGTGTGGACTGCTCTGCATCGATCATTAACTGTTTGCTTGCGCTTGCCTGAATACCGTTGTTTGCAAAATCAGAAGTATCATTTCCTAAAATATATGGAAGGAATCCATACTCGTCACTGTCGGAAGCGCCTGCCTCTTTTAAGTTTGGCCAAGCCCAGCATCCATTGATCCAGAGAGCGGCATCACCGTCAGCTAAGAAGATCGGATCCTGATCATAAAGAGCACCTAAAGGATCCTCTCCGTTGATGTTGTACTGGCTTAACAGATCAAAAGTATCCATGAACTCGTTGAATCTGTCATAATCCTCTGCTTTTAATGTGCCTGCTTTTAACTCATCGATCACTTTGGCACTTCCCTCTGTGGTTCCGTCGTAGGAATCATAGATAAATCCAAGCTGATGTGCGCCTAATGACCAGTCCTCTTTGGAGATAACGACCGGATTCTCCATACCGCCTGCACGAAGGTTTTCAAGCAGTTCCTTTAATGCATCGTAGGAATTGATGGTGGATGGATCAAACTCTTCTCCTAAAGTATCCTCGATCGCTGTTTTATTGTAAATGATTCCACGTCCCTCAACACAGAATGGGAAGCTGTATATCTTTCCGTCAACCTGTGTGGTCTGGTTTACACACTCTTTTACCCACTCTTCATCGGAGAGATCAACTGCATACTGGGAAGCAAGTGCAACAACGTCGGTGGTATCTAAGATCGCCATCGTCGGTGCTGTTCCTGAGTTGTATGCGCTTGTAACTCTTGTATATGGAGATTCGCCAGTTCCACATGCCTGAACTTCAAGCTCGATTCCTGTATCTTCTTTAAACGCCTCTGCCATATCTTCAAGTGCTGTCTGGATCTCACCTTTACTGTTTAACATGGTGATCTGTGTTCCTGCCAGATCTGATGTATCAGTGCTTCCGGCACTCTCTGTTCCTGCTGCATCTGTGCTCTCACCGGCATCACTTTTGCTCTCTGCGCTATTGCTGCCTGCATTTGCTGTACCTGTGCTGTTGTTGCTTCCGCAGCCTGCTAACATCCCCATTGTCATTGCTGCTGTCATGAATACTGCTACCACTTTTTTTGCTTTCATTGTTTTTCCTCCACTCTTTCATGAATCTAAAATATGATAGGTTCCCGTTCCCAAACTTACTAATTCTTTTTCTGTCCGTCATTGCTGTCCTTACTGTGTCCTTACTTTAACACTGCTTTCTCAGTATGTCAATCGGTTGACATATAATTCATGATTTATGTCAAAAACAGAAACTTAAAATTGTTAAAAATCGCCAAAAAAGGCATTTTAAAATATGTCAACCAATTAACATAAATTTGGAAATACAAAAAAAGAACGCAAAAAAGCCGATATAGAGATCGACAACACTCAAATCCCTATACCGACTTTTGCATTCTGCTGTCCGGTTTCTGTCAGCTTTCTGAAGCATTACAACTCACTCCATTCACAGCAACACGCTTTATGATGCAACGCTGGCCAGTCAGACTTCGCGGAATATGATCAGTAAACAGTAACTAGGTAGCTTCCTACTCCTCCGCCTTTTCCTGCGAAACCTGTGCCAGGCCACAGAGCCTGGCTGCCAGGCCTGCTACCACGCAACCCAGGATGACCAGCAGAAAACCACTGAAAAGATTCTCCGGTAGGATCAGGAATACATATCCCATCACAAAGCTTGACAGGAAATTCACAGTCAGGTGGGCCAGCATAGAAGGGTACAGACTATTGTAGTGTCTGCGCATCCACCCAAGTCCCAGTCCTATGACAAAAGCAAAGCTTCCCTGGATCCAGTTGGCATGCATAATGCCAAACATCAGCGCCTGGATAGCGTTAGCGACCCAGAATTCTGCTTCCTTATTCTTCATGCCCTTTGTCACCATGCCTGCATAATTAAAGATAATGCCTCTGCACAAAAGCTCCTCCCCTAGGGGTGCCAGCACAATGGATGCAAAGATCACGGCAGGATGCACCCCAAGTCCTGTTGCCTCCGCCATCTGCACATAACGCTCATACAGCACCGGCGCTGCAAACATGGAGATCAGAAGCATTCCGTTGGCGATCAGGCAAAGACCGCTTCCTGCGACAATACTTGTGCCAAAACCTCTTGCACCCAGCACCTTCACAGGATTTCCCGGCTTTCTTT
>OOAC01002210.1_pt1 | contig 11332 bp, 8 predicted proteins | sample 1671041 | NCBI WGS metagenome assembly OOAC01 (sample SAMN06348116, study PRJEB24527) | human gut metagenome | biome: human gut; feature: ankylosing spondylitis patient; material: feces | host: Homo sapiens | place: China | collected 2015-10 | reverse complement strand
GTCCCAGAAGTTGGCCGGGTCGCTGTTGGTCGAGAATACCAGCTCGCCCTGGCGCGAAAGCGCCGGGTGGAGGTTGATCATGTACCAGCGCTGGTGGTAGGGACTGCCCAGCTTGTCGAGCGTCGCGGGCAGCGTGAAGAGCAGCGTCCGGTCGGTGAAGGGGCCGTAAGGCGTCTGGCTGCGGAAGAGGTAGATGTCGCGGCCGAAGGGGAAGGCCTCCATGCACATGTAGTAGACGCCGTCTTTTTCGAAGACCCACGGCATCGAACCCGATTCGGCCGTGATGTAGGAACGTTCCATCTCCTCGTTGCTCGGCACGGAGCTCTGCCAATGGTAGTCGCCGCTCAGGTCGCGGATGTAGTACGACCACGGGCTGCCCAGGTCGAGCGTCTCTGTGCGGGCCACCAGCACGCGCGAAACGAGGTTCACCTGTTTGGTCGTATAGAGGTAGATATGTCCCCCTTCGGTGTCTTCGAACATGGTCGAGCCGTAACCCAGGCCGTCGGATTTGAAATTGTAGTCGGTCGAAAGCACCGACATGTATTGCCCGTCGCCCGGCTCGCCTTCGAGGCTGTACTCGCGCAGGCATCCGTCGATGTTTTTCAGCGACCCGGGTTCCACGCCCGTCCAGAGCATTTGCAGGATTTTTCCGTGCGCGGGGTCGTCATATACGACGGCATCGCCGGCCCAGTAGCAGTAGTCCTGGTCGATTTCGCCTTTCTGGATCTCGGCATCGGAGAGGGAGGCTTTCGGATGGCGGATGTGGGTGCGGGCCTGGTAGTAGCGTTCGCCCGAGGGGTTGTCCGTCTGCACGTAGTCGGCCAGCCATACCAGGTCGTCGTCGCTCTCCTGTCCGGAGGCGATCGTCGCCCCTTTCTGGATCATCAGGCTGTTGCGCGGGAAGCTGCAACTGCCCCGGGCGCGGGTCTTGCCGTCCACCACGCCGTAGAAACTGTCGTTGAACGACCAGAAGACATGGCCGCCGGGCAGTGCCGTGGTGAGCACGCCGTCGCCGCCGTTCCAGCCCAGCGTACGGGTGAAGAGGGCATCGTATTTCTTGTCCTTGTAGACGAAGACGCGGGGATTCTGCCCTCCCTCGTCGGGCATCTGTACCAAATTCCACGACGGGTCGATGGCGGGCGGAACGGGGGCCGGGGTAACTTCAGGCGCCTCGTCGTCGGGGATCGCCGGGGGGTCGAAGTCGTTGCACGCGGCCAGGGAGCCCGTACACAGGCAGAATATGCAGAATGCTATGATATTTCTTTTCATGGTTCGTTGCGATAAGGATTAGTATTGGGAGCGGGTCATCGTCTCGCGTACTTCGTGCCAAGTATTCCCGCTTTCGGTGGCGAGCTGGTAACGGTAGTAGAGGTAGAACGTGCCGGTCGCAGGGTCGTAGGTAGAGTCGTTGAGCGGCGAGGCCGAGACCCGGATGGCATCCTGGCTGTCGAGATAGGGGGTTATGGAGACTCGCTGCATGGGTACGACCTCGTCCGTGATTTCGCCTTCGACGTAGACGGGGACGTTCACCCACGATTCGGGGTCGACCGTCACGCGCAGGCTGTTGTTGCGGGTCGTCACCTTGTCGTTGGCGGCCGTGGCGCCCGGGAGGATGCGCACCGAGCGCTCACCCACGGGGATGACCAGCTTCGAGGAGTTGATCGCCTGGCGCCGGGTGTTCGAGCCGAAGATGTTGTCGACGATCCAGCCGGTCTGCGTGGTGCCGGTCATGGTGTAGTAGGTGCTGCTCTTGGTCGTGGCGTAGTCGTTCCTGCGCTGGATCTCGAAAAGTACGAAATTCTTGGTGGCCGAGGGCATACAGGACGATACGGACTCGATGCGCAGCGGAATGAAATAGGTCTGGTCGGGGAGCAGCTCGTCTACCCTGACGTTGATCGGGAGGCTCGCCGAACAGCTGCCGGCCTCCATCTCGACGCTCATGGGGTCGATCGTATAGTATTCGGCGGGAAGTTCCATCGCGTATTCCTCGAACTTCGTGTCGAAATTGCGTTTGTTGTACTCGCCGATCGCCTCGAAGTCCAGCCCGAGTTTGACGGTGACGTTCTGGTCGAGCCCCGTCGTGCCGCTGGCATAGATGGCCAGCTCTCCCTGGAAGCCCTTCTCGCCGTATTCGAACTCCTGCCCGAGGATGTTGTTTTCGCCGCTGACAATGAATATCTCCTTGCGGTAAAGCTCCTCCTTGTAATACTCCATTTCACAGGAGCAGAGGAAGGCGGCCGCGGCGGCGAGTATCGTTATTTTGCTGAATGCTTTCATCTTCTGAATTTTTTGGAATTGACTATTTCTCCCAGCCCGGGTTCTGATCCAGGCTCGGTACTTTGCGCAGTTCGTTGCGGTGCAGCGGCATGAACATGTACTTGGACTTGAATGTCCGTTCGCGGATCGTACGGTACGAGATGACCGTCGGGGCGTAGAATCCCTCCCATTTTCCGGCTTCGACGTTCAGGCCCGTCAGCGGCTCGCGTTCCAGTTCCTCGAAAATGCCCCAGCGGCAGATGTCGTAGTAGCGGCGGTTTTCGTGGAGGAACTCGACCATGCGTTCGCGCCGGATCAGCTCGTTGAAACTGGTGGCGTCCACCAGTTCGCCGGCGTCGGCGCCCGGGAGCCCGGCGCGGTAACGCACCTGGTTGAAAGCCCCGGCCATGGCGGTCAGGTCGCGCGAGTAGCTTTGGCCGTTGACCTCGTGGGTCTTCGTCAGGTTGTTCAGCGCCTCGGCGTAGGAGAGCAGGATTTCGGCGTAGCGGATCAGCGGGAAGGTCTTCTGAACCGTGCGGGCGTTGCTGCCCGTACGCGCATCGCGCGGGTGGACGTACTTGTAGCAGGTGTATCCCGTCAGGTTGTAGATGTTGGTCACGCCCGCCTGGTTTTTGCCGGCATTGGCGCCGTTGTAGTACTCGACGATCTTGTTCCGCATCTCTTCCGAGGTCGTAGACTGCATCTGCCACAGGGTGCCCGAGAAACCGATGCTCGCGTAGAACCGCGGCTCGCGGTTGTCATAGGCCTTGTAAGTGCCGCCGGGCAGGGTGTAGTTCTTCGATAGCTGCTTGTCGGCTGCGGTGACGCAGGTCTGGTCGTAGGGACGATCCTCGTAGGGGTACTCGGCGCTCGCGTTGTTGATGTCGCGGCCGTCGGCCATGCGGTAGGCGTCGACGATGCGTTGCGGGATGCTGATCGAACTGTTGCCGCCCAACTTGAGCGGGAATACGACGTCCTGCTGGTCGGTGATGTTCTGCGTCGTGCCCCAGATCAGCTCCGGGTTGGTCACGTTCGTCGTTTCGCCGGTGAACATTTCCGAGTAGGAACGGAAGGGGTCGATGCCGCCCGCACCCGCAGGGAAGGGATCGGAGGGGACGTTCGAGGGCAGTGGCAGGGTGTATTCGTCGGCCGGAACCGTATGCAGGCGGTAGATGCCCAGGTCGATGACGCGCTTGGCCGCCGCGGCTGCCACAGCCCACTTGCTTTCGTCGTAGGTCTGGGAGATGTAGTGCACTCCGTCGGATTTACGCTTGAAAGCCCCGAAATAACGGCGTGCGGCGGCTCCGCCGTTGAAAAGCGGGCTCGCGGCCTGCAGGCGCAGGCGTGCGACCAGCGCCAGCGCGGCGCCTTTGGTCGGGCTGCCGAAGAGATCCAACGGCTGCTCGGTTTCGAGGCTTTCCGCAGCGGCTTCGAGCTCGGAGCAGATGTAATCCACGCATTCGTCGTAGGTGCTGCGCTCGGCCTGGTAATAGTCGGGCGTTTCGTTGGTGTTGAGAACCTGGTCGCCCACGAGGATCATGGGGCCCTGGTTCTGGAGTATCCAGTAGTAGGCATAAGCCCGCAGGAAACGTGCGCGTGCACGGAACTCCATTTTGTCGAAGGCGTTCATGTCGGGCACCTCGTCGATGTGGGGCAGGATGGTGTTCACCTTGCGGATGACCTTGTAGCAGTTGGGCCAGACATTGAAATTCCAGTCCCAGCCGCCCGTCTCGGTGTAGGTGATCTTGTCGGTGGTCAGCTCCGTGCCGGGGAAGGAGACGTCCAGGATGCCGTTGTAGAATGTCCCGCAACTGACGGCCTCGTCAGACCCGGTGGCGCCGGGGACGCTGCACCAGTAGTAGATGCGGCCCTCTTTGGGCAGCTGGTTCACCGCACCGTTGAAATAGCGCTCGATGTTGTATTGGCGAAGATACGCTCTTCGGAGAAGGTGTCCTCGAAGTAGTCGTCCACGTTCAGGAAGTTGCACGACGCGGTGAGCAGGCCGACCAGCGCGAGGGGTATGATGAATGATTTTTTCATGGTAGTTTATGTTCTTAGGAGAGATTCGGGTTAGAAGTTCAGGTAAATCTGCAGCGAGAAGCGGCGCGGGATCGGGTAGGCGTGCCCGGTCTGCATGGCCTGCTCAGGGTCGAAAATCTCCACGCCGTCCCATACCGCGAGGTTCTCGCACATGATCTGGAAGTCGATGGATTGCAGGCCGAGCGCTTTGCGCAGCCCCGGCGTGTGCAGGTTGTAGTTCAGGCTCAGCTCCTGCAGGCGCAGATAGCGGGCATTGCCTTTCCAGAAGGTCGAGGGTTTGGTGTTGTTGGCGTTGTTGCCGTAGGAAAGGCGCGGGAACCGCGCATTGGGGTTCTCGGTCGCCCGGTTGCCCGAGTAGTCGGCCGAAGTCCAGCGGTTGGCCGGATTGTAGGCCAGGGCCAGTACGTTGCCCTTGTATCCGCCGTTGAAGGGAATGTAACCGTCGAATTTCGAGCCGTCCTTGTCCCCGTAGAGGAAATAGTTGTTGCCCGTGCCTTTGAACAGGACGTTGAGCGTCCAGTTCTTGTAGCGGACTTCGGCGCCGAATCCGTACATGAACTGCGGGATGCCGGAATAGGCGAACAGGGGCACCTTGTCGTCGTCGGTGATCACGCCGTCGCCGTTCACGTCCTTGTACTTGATGTCGCCCGGGCGTACCGTGCCGAACTGCTCGGGGCTCATGTCCACGTCCTGCTGATCCTTGAAGAGTCCCAGGGAGATGAATCCCCGCTGCACGTCGTTCGAGAACCCGGTCTTGCTCAGGTAGGGATAAGGCTGCGTGGCCTCTTCCCAGTTGTTGATCTTGTTCTTTGAGAGCGTGAAGTTACCGCGCAGCGTGAAGTGGAAGTTTTTGCCGAGGGGCTGGAAATATTCGAAGTTCCCGTCGCCGCCCCAGCTGGTCATGCTGCCGACGTTCCCGTAGGGCATGCTGATGACGCCCACGTAGTCCGGAATCTGGGCGCGTTCCTGGAAGATGCCTTCACGGCGGTCGCGGAAATAGTCCACCGTCATGGTGAAGCGGTCGCCGAAGAGGTGGAGATCCATACCGATGTCGAATTTCTTGGCTTTCTCCCACGCCAGGTTGTCGGCGCCCACGCGGTTCTCGGTCAGTACGCCCGAACCGCCCCACGGTGTGCCGTCGGTCTTCTCTTCGATGATCGTCAGGTAGGGGAAGCGCACGCTGGAAATCCGGTCGTTACCCACCATACCGTACGAGGCGCGGATCTTCATGAAGTCGATCCACTTGATCCGCTTCATGAATTCGTACTGCGTGGGAACCCAGCCCACGGCCACGGCCGGGAAGAATCCGTACTGCCGGCCGCTCTGGAAGTTCTCCGAACCGTTCAGGCCGAAGTTCACGTCGAGGAAATAGGTATCCTTGAAGCCGTAGGTGAAGCGCCCCGAGAGGCTCTGGTAACGCCTTGCGATGGCGTTCATCGAACTGTCGGCACCCGATTCGGTCGTGCTTTCCAGGTAGTAGAACAACAAGCCGCCTACGCGGTGGTTCCCGAAGGTGCGGTCGTAGTTGACTTTGGCGTCGAAATAGAGTTTCCGCCAGTTCCATGCCTCGGAGTTATACTGCACCGAAGCCTCGGTGACCTGTTCCGAAAGGATCAGCTCGCCTTTCTGGTTGCGCTCGCGTGCCAGGTAGAGGGCCGGCATGGAGTAGCGGCTTTCGCCATAGAGCGACTGGGAATCCCACGAACCGGTGGCCTCGATGTTCAGCCCTTCGGTGAGCATCGACAAATCCTGTTTTATGCCGATGTTGAAGAGCGTGCGGCTTTTGTTCTCCACGGTGTTGCCCGTGTAGTTGAGCAGCACGTGGGGCGGGATGTCGCTGTCCGAACCCGAGGCGGGCAGCTCGCCGCTCGAATAGCGCAGCGGGTACATCAGCGGGGTCGTCTTGGACTGCGAATCCCAGATCCAGTCGGTGAGCGACGTGTCGGTGCGGCTGTACTTCTTACCCATGCTCGGACGCTTGTTCACCGACATGAAGCCCATGGCACCCAGGTAGATCTGCGTCGTCTTGGTCAGGTTGATGTCGATGTTGGTGCGGAAATTATAGGTGTCGTAGCCGACGCCCTTGTTGTATTTGCTGTCGTCCATGCTCTTGTAGGCCGACGATTCCTGCGACATGCCCAGGCTGGCGAAATAGCGGGCGATGTTGCCGCCGCCCTGTGCACTGACATACTGCGTGTGCTGGAACGAGGTGGGGTTGAGGATCACGTCCTGCCAGTCGATGTCGGGGTAGAGGTCGGGATCCAGCCCGTAGCGGATGATGTCCATCTGCGTGTCGTTGTAGATCGGGCTCATGCCCGAGGCTACGGCTGCTTCGTTCGCCATTTCGGCATACTGCGTGGCACCCACGTAGCGGGGCAGGCGGCGCAGCTCGGAGATGGTGTAGTTCGAGCGGAAGGTGATTTTGAGCTGCTCCTGTTTACCGCGCTTGGTGGTCACGAGCACCACGCCGTTCGCACCGCGGCTGCCGTAGACGGCCGTTGCGGCGGCGTCCTTGAGCACCGAGAAGCTCTCGACGTCGGCCGGGTCGATCTGGCTCAGGTTGCCTTCCAGGCCGTCGATCAGCACCAGGGCGCCGCTGTTGGCGCCGAACGTGCCGATGCCGCGCACCCAGAATTCGGAGATGTTCCGCCCCGGCTCACCGCTCGACTGGATGGAAATCACGCCCGGGACGCGGCCGCCGAGCGTGTTGACGATATTCGTCGCGGGCAGTTCGAGGTCTTTGGTGTCGACCACCGCCACGGCGCCCGTCACGCTGACTTTGCGCTGCGTACCCATACCGATGACGACGACCTCTTCCATCTGGTTGCCTTCCCGGAGGGTGATCTTGACGTCGGCCGCCGAAGTGATGATCTGTTCGGCGGTTTCGTACCCCATGAACGATACGGCCAGCGTATTGTACAGTTTGGCGGTGAGTTTGAACCGGCCTTCCGAATTGGTGATGGAGCCGATGCCCGGCTCGTCCTTGATATAGACCGTGGCGCCGACGATGGGAACGTCGTCCGAATCCACGACCAGTCCGTTCACCTCGACCGGCTGCTGCTGTTGCTGTTTGCTCTGGGCACCTGCCTGTACCGCGAGCGCGAGCAGGAAGGCGCATATCAATAGAATTCGCTTCATGTCTGTTTAGGATTGTTAGGTGAATAAACCTACTTATTCGATGGCTATGCGGCGGATGGCATAGTTCTCGCTGTCGCCGATGTAGAGGTTGCCTTCCGCGGTGATGGCCAGGCCGACCGGTTTGTTGAATTTGGCCGCGTCGGCAGGGCCGTTCACATAGCCGGACGATTTGGGCGTCCCCGCGAACGTGGAGACGTAGCCATTCGAGAGCGTGATCTTACGGATACAGTGATTCTCCCTGTCCGTTACGTAGATGGCCTCGCCTTCGGGGTCTACGCACATCTGGCAGGGGTAGTTGAACTGCGCCTCGGCGAGCGGCCCGTCCAGATAGCCCGCCGTGTTTTTCCGCCCGGCCCACAATTCGATGGTGCCAGCGGCGATGTCGTGCTTGTAGATGCAGTGCTGGCCCTGGTTGGCGAAATAGACGATGTTGGGGTCGCGCGGATCGAAGACGACGCCCATGATGTCTCCTTGGGAGTCTATGAAGCGGCCGGGAGGCGTGAGATCCTCGCCCTTTCCGGTGGCGGGATCCCAGCGGGCCACGACGCCCTCGTTGGTGTAGAAGTAGAATTTATTGTCGGCCGGGCACATCGTGAAGGTCTGGATGGCATTCCATACGGGAGCGAAATTGCCGTCGGTATAGAACAGGTCGTGATCCCACTTGATGTCTCCCATGTTCGTGTTGGCGTAGTCGGCGACGGGATCGAAATATCCGTATCCCTTGTTCCCGATGTTGGTGTGGTACCAATATACATTGCCTGTGGCCAGGTCGGTGCTCAGGAGGATACCCGTTACGAGGATGCCGAAATCGTTGAGGACTTTGATATTTCCGGCCTCCTCGTTCATCATGTAGACGCGGTGCTTGCCTCCGTCGTCTATGCTGAAGCGGACGTAGAGGTTGTCGTGCTTGTCGACGGCGATTCCCGATTCGGGCTTCGACGAGAAATACGACCCGATCAGCGAGGTGGTTCCTTCGGGCATGGTAGTGCCCTTCATGCCCCCGGCGATCGTGGAAACATTGGTCTGGATGATGTAGTCGAACAGTTCGTCGAACTGTACCTTGTTCTGCTCGTTCTCACCCACGGAGACCGAGATGACGCACTCTTCGCCCGGGAGCTTGGGTGCAAGGACGAGCATGCGGTCTCCCGTCGAGGAGATTACGGCTGCGCGTTTTTCGTTGAAATAGACATTGAGGGCTTTGGCGTCGGTGCCGAAGTTCTTGCCCTTGATGATTACCTGGGTCGCTATCGGCCCGGTTTTAGGATAGAACGATTCGAGTTCGATGGGTTTGTCGGGTTGGTATCCCGAATTCCCCCCCCCTCGTCGCCGTCAGAGCACGCTGACAGCCCGATTCCTGCCGTCAGGCAGGCGAGCCATAAGTGTAACCGGCATTTGCAGTAGAAGTTTTTCATGAATGTTGGTTTTAGTAGGGTATATATTTAATAGGTTGACGCGTTGGTTGCGGCGGTTTTTATCCGGAATTCCCCGGGCGTGTCCCACGGTGCGGGAGATGCGGCCCGAACCCGATGCGGGACGGTCGGGGACAAAACGCACGGCGGCGACGGGACGATCCGTCCCGCCCCCGGGAAAGGGCGTATGAGCTGCATCGACGGTTTCTCCGCAGGTTGGTAGGTCAGGTTCATTCGTTTCGCAAGTTCCGCAAATCCCGTCGGAGCATTCGTCCGCCGGGAGTTTTTTGTGCTCATACAAAATTACCTAATTGCGGGTGTAATTCAAGTCCGCCGGGGTTGAAATGAGATGTATGTTAACTCGTTCTGAAAATTAACATGCTGTTTTCCATTGTGTTACATGCTCGGCTGTTTGCCGTTTTGGTAAACGGGAATTAGAGTTGCCTCTGGGTATGCGGATTCAATATCCGGCGTTTTGACGGCTTGCCCCGCCTGTGGGATTGGGAGGATCGGACACTGATAGCTATTGTCCGGGCACCGGGGCGACCGCAATTTTGGCCTCTTGCCTGCGCAGCTTGGGGAAAGGAGTCGGGGTCAACTACAACCAGACCGTCAAAGCCATCCACACCAATTTCAACGACCGCCGTGCCGTGGCTTTACTGGCACGGCTGGAGAAATATACTCAGGAATTGACGCTCTTGTTTGGGCAGGTCGTCCGCCTGACCGAAGAATTCAATCGCAGATGGTCGGCCGAATAATAAAAATCCGGATGCAATTCGCATCCGGATTTTTCATTTAACCCCCTCGCTCCTTTTAATATCGTTACAGTTACTACACGGCTTAGAGATTCGTTTTATGATTATCACCTTTGCCGCCATAGAAATCTAACGAACCTGATATGACTATAAAAACCTGCAAATTTCGTATTGGCGATGTCTATTTGTTCCATGCGACCGACCCCGGTTGCGAAAGCGGAACGTCGCTGTGGGGAATCGTCAACGACCGGGACACCGATGGCCGCATCTGTCTGGAAACTTCCTCGGCGGATCTGAAAAAGTATAATCATTGGACTTTTCTGCCCGCCGAATACCTGTTTTGCAGACTTTCCACGCGCGAAGAATTAAGGGACTTCTCTTTTAACCTGAACCGCAATTAATTGCGTAAATTTTAGTGAGCAATGTCGCTCGAATAACTAAAATTATTTATTTTATGTCTTACAACAATTACTACATGCGCCTGCGGGTCAAGGCGGTTCAGGAATTTGACCGGATGTATCACGAGCCCGAATACAAGGCCAAATGCCACAAACGGGTCTGGAAGCGGCTCGGATGCTACATCTTCGGCATTTCGTATCAGAGTTATCTGGATTATCTGAAAATGGATGTTTCGGACGTTCCGCCCACACCGCTCGAGGCCCAGCAAGCCAAACGCAAACTGGTGGACAAGCTGCTCGAACGCGAACTGCAAGTGAAAAAACAGCCCGTCCGGCGGAAAGAGCCGGAAGAGGTTAAAAAAGAACCTGTCGAACAGGAGTGACGCCAACTTTTCAGCGGCGGGGCGGTCTTTCGGGGCCGCCCCGTTTTTTCCGGGCGCGGCTCAACTCACCGGGCTTGCGCCGTCATCCCCGTCGGGCATCCCGGCCAAATCTTCCAATATCGTCTGCAAACGCTCGCCCAGGACGATCATCACCCGCTCGTCGTCGTAGTCGGACAATTCCGCGGCTGTCTGCTCGTTCGGGAAAGCCATCGCCACCAATTTGGCACTCAACACCGTCAGATAGGCCAGCGGAATAACCGGGGCTGTGCCCATTCCATCGCCCCGCACGGTGATCCGCTGCTGCGGAACCGCCAGACGCCCCGGTTTTTGGCCTTTTTTCTCGATGTTCCACAGCACGTTCTCCTCGGCCTGCGTGACATAGAGATTGAACGTCGATTCGTTCACATACTCGGCCCGGTCAGCCCAAAAATCGACGCCGTAATCTTCGGCCGTGAGATCGGCACAGATGCCGCAGTCGGGCATGTCGCGCATAATTGCCCGGAGGATGATGTTTTTGTCGGTCAGCTCCGCCGAGCGCAACTCTTTCAGGGCGGCGATGCAGATGCACACCTGCATCATGTAAAGGTGATTGATTGCCCGCAGGACTTTTTCGGAGCCGAAGTCGTTTTCGTTCATCATGGAGTTTTACGTTGTTCATCAATGCGTGTGCCGTTTTGCCGATTCGCATGCGGGAGTATCGGCATGAAAAAGGGGCGGTTCCGCTGAACACAGTGACGCAACTTCACTCAATAGAAGAATTCAACGCGGAAACCGCCCCCGGAGCAGGCCGGAGAATCCGCCCGCCCCGTAGATGCCGCGCAAACAGGCTGCCCGTTTCCATAGGGAGCAGGACGGCAAGACCAGATTATAAAGGGCCGGCCTTTCAGACAGGATTTATTAGCTGCGGCTGAAAGGCGGGATTTCCTGTTTTGCGCGGCACAGCCGCATCCCAA
>OOAC01002205.1_pt1 | contig 11366 bp, 10 predicted proteins | sample 1671041 | NCBI WGS metagenome assembly OOAC01 (sample SAMN06348116, study PRJEB24527) | human gut metagenome | biome: human gut; feature: ankylosing spondylitis patient; material: feces | host: Homo sapiens | place: China | collected 2015-10 | reverse complement strand
TCGTGTCAATCATCGGAAAGGCAAATGCAAAGCATGTTAAAAAAAGATTTTTGGTACGATTTACCCAAAGAACTCATTGCACAGGAGCCTGCAGATCCCAGAGACTCGGCCCGGCTCATGGTTCTGAGCCAGAAGGACGACAGCATCCAGCACCGGATCTTCCGCGATCTGCCGGAATATCTTGAGCCGGGTGACCTGCTGGTGGTCAACAACTCCAAGGTGCTGCCCGCCCGCATCGTGGGTGTCAAACAGCCCACCGGTGCTGTGTGTGAGCTGCTGCTTCTGCGGCAGGTCAAGGGAGATCAGTGGGAGTGCCTGGCAAAGCCCGGCAAGCGGATGCAGCCCGGCACCAAGGTCAGTTTTGGTGACGGCACCCTGACCGCTGTGGTGGACGAAACGATGGAGGATGGCAACAAGTTTGTTACATTCTATTATGACACCGAGACCCTTTATGAAAAACTGGATGAATTTGGCAAGATGCCATTGCCACCCTACATCACCAAGCAGTTGGAAGATCAGAGCCAGTATCAGACGGTCTATGCCAAGGAGCTGGGCAGCGCTGCTGCACCCACGGCAGGCCTGCACTTCACCTCGGAGCTGATGGATACCATCCGTTCCAAGGGTGTCGGCATTGCCGAGGTTACCCTGCATGTGGGTCTGGGAACCTTCCGCCCTGTGCAGGAGGACGAGATCACGGATCACAAGATGCACAGTGAGTGGTATTCCATCAGCGAGGAGACTGCTCAGCGCATCCGGGAAACCAAGGCCGCCGGGCACCGCGTGATCGCTGTTGGCACCACCAGCTGCCGCACGCTGGAAGCCGCCGCCGCAAAATATGGCGAGATCAAGGCCTGCAGCGGCAATACCTCTATTTTTCTCTACCCGGGTGTCAAGTTCAACTGCATCGATGGCCTGATCACCAACTTCCACCTGCCGGAAAGCACCCTCATCATGTTGGTCTCTGCCCTCTACGGCTACGAAAAGACCATGGCTGCCTATAAAGTTGCCGTAGAGGAAAAGTACCGCTTCTTTTCCTTCGGCGATGCGATGCTGATCCTGTGATCCCTCAGCACCCGCTCTCCCAAAAGCCCAAAACACTGCCGGAACCGTTTCGGCAGCTCGGTATCCACCACTTCTGAACCTGCCGCCTGCCCGGCGGCACAAGGCTGTACGGCTGTTTTCCGTACACAGAAAGGAAAAACTTATGCCTTCTTTGACCACTTTTAAGCTGCTCAAGCAGGAGCACAACGCCCGGCGGGGTGAGTTCAAGACCGTGCACGGCACGGTGCAGACCCCTGCCTTCCAGAATGTTGCCACCGCCGGTGCCATCAAGGGCGGCCTGTCCGCGCAGGATCTGCAGCAGATCGGCACCCAGGTGATGCTCTGCAACACCTACCACCTGCATCTGCGTCCTGGTGATCAGCTGGTAGCCGATATGGGCGGTCTGCACAAATTTACCCGCTGGAACGGCCCCATCCTGACCGACAGCGGCGGATTCCAGGTGTTCAGCCTGTCCAAGCTGCGTAAGATCACGGAGGAAGGCGTGACCTTTGCTTCCCATCTGGACGGCCACCGCATCTTTATGGGCCCTGAGGAGAGTATGCAGATCCAGGCAAACCTGGGTTCCACCATTGCAATGGCCTTTGATGAGTGTGTGGAGAATCCTGCCCAGCACGCGTACTCCAAAGCCAGCTGTGAGCGCACCACCCGCTGGCTCAAACGCTGTAAGGCTGAGATGGCCCGCCTGAAGCAGGAGGGCAAGGCCACCAACCCTGACCAGCTGCTGTTCGGCATCAATCAGGGATGCACCTTTGCTGACCTGCGTGTAGAGCACATGAAGCAGATCGCGGAGCTGGAGCTGGACGGCTACGCCATCGGCGGTCTGGCCGTGGGTGAGCCTGCTGAGGTGATGTACGAGATGATCAGCGAGGTGGAGCCTTATATGCCCAAGGATAAGATCCGCTATCTGATGGGTGTCGGTACCCCCGGCAACATGATTGAGGCTGTTTCCCGCGGCGTTGATCTGTTTGACTGCGTCATGCCCAGCCGCAATGCCCGCCATGGACACCTGAACACCTGGGGCGGCATCATCAATATCAAAAACGCAAAGTATGAGCGTGACGAGCGCCCCATTGACCCCACCTGTGGCTGCCCGGCCTGCCGGAACTACTCCCGTGCCTATATCCGCCACCTGTTCAAGGCAGAGGAGCTGCTGGGCATGCGTCTGGCCGTTATGCACAACCTGTGGTTCTACAACCACCTGATGGAGCGCATCCGCGATGAGCTGGATGCAGGCACCTTTACCGCCTTCCATGACCGTTATGTCAAGCTGCTGGATACAAGAATTTGAGCTTTTTCATGCTTTTCCCTTGCAAGAGGGCGCAGAAGCGGTTATAATGAGTTTATCTGAATTTTGAGAGGAGACTTTGTCCCATGCAATTTCTGACTACTACCACTGAAAGCTATATCAGCCTGTTCTTCACCCTGGCTCTGATGCTGGTCCTGCTCTACTTTATGATCTATCGTCCCCAGAAGAAGCAGGAGAAGAAGGATGCTGCCATGCGTGCATCTCTGGAGATCGGTGATCAGGTCGTGACCATCGGCGGTATTGTTGGCCGTGTGGTCGCCATCAAGGAGGACACCTTTGTTCTGGAGACCGGTTCCGACCGTGTGAAGATCCGCTTCACCAAGAATGCGATCAGCTCTGTTGAGAAGCTGAACATGGACAATGCTCCTGCCAACGCAAAGAAGTAATCTCTAAAAGCAAGGTCTTTTTTACCCGCCCCTCTGCATACAGTAGTGCAGGGAGGCGGGTTTTTATGTTGGAACAGAAGAAGTTACCCATCCTGGAAGCACTGGCTGCATTCGGCATTGGTGGGATATTCACCGCCGCCTGCATGGCCGGGCTTGCCTATCTGATGGCTAACCAGAGCCTTGCACAGAGCACTGCCTGGCCCATGGTCAGTGCCATTGTCTGTGCCGGGAGCTTTTGCAGCGGCTGGCTCATGGCTTTTTTCTATCACAGCAGAGGTCTTATCTGCGGTGCTGTACAGGGCGGGCTGTTTGTTCTGCTTCTGCTGGGGTTCGGCCTTTCGGAGGGCATTGAACCAACGGAAATGCAGCTGGCCCGCTTTGCACTGGTGTTTGTCTTTGGCTGTCTGGGCGGGGTGTTCAGCATCCTGCGTACAGAACGGCACCGGCATTGATCATTTACAGCAGAAAAATCAGGAGGACAGGGAAGTATGTGGATCTATCAGGAAACACCGGAAACCGCAGCGGCAAAGGCACTGCCCGAAGCGATCATGCCGACAGCACAGGAAGAGCAGCTAAAACAGAAGAACGGTGGCATTTTTCCCGAGACAGCGCAGGATGAAAGGCGATCCATCCCGGCGGCGTTCTCCGAGAGGTGCGGAAACACACCGGAGAGAGCCGCTGCGCACCGCAGTAAGCCGAGCAGGGAAACTATCCTTCTGGCGGCGGCGTACCTTCTGGGGACCTTTCTGGCGGGGGTGGCGGCAGCGCGTTGTGTGGCAGGCGATGCTGAAACGCTTTCTTATTACCTGAACTGCTGGCAGAACCTGTTTTCTGTGCAGGATGCCGCCGGAGCAGTGCGCCTGTTCCGAACGGAATTTCTCACTGTGGCAGGTGCACTGACGGCAGTGCTGTTCCTGGGGCTTTCCGCCCTGGGGCCGCTGCCCATCTTCCTTTTTGCGATGCTGTATGGGACAGGCTCCGGATTGCTTTCCTCCAGGCTGCTTGTGGATTTGAACCCACGGACAGCATTTGTGCTGCTCTGCGTCTGCGGTATCCCTGCATCCCTTGCGGCCGGAACGTTGTGCACGTTCGGCACATCCGCACTGCAGGTAAGCGGAAGGCTCTGTTCAGCTGCTTTCGGACGCGGAGGACAGGCCCCCAGCACAGGCGCGCTTTTGGGTCAGTTTGTCCGGATGCTGTTCCTGCTCCTGCCGCTTTGCGGTGCGGCAGTGGGAATGCTGTATCTGGCAGGGCAGGCGAAACTTATTTGAGCTGAAAAAATTCCATGGCAAAAGAGTTTGTGAAGCTTACGATAAGAATTGAATAGGGCAAATCATTACGAAATGGCTTTCTGCAAAGTTCCGGAATTGTTTTTGCGTAGGGAGTACTTGACAGGTATTCTCTTTTATGCTAAACTATCTATCGTTGCAGAACGCGTGCTACTGTGGCTCAGCTGGTAGAGCAGCTCACTCGTAATGAGCAGGTCGCCTGTTCGAATCAGGTCAGTAGCTCCAAAAGTCCTATGAATCTACGATGAATTTCGTCTGGTTTATAGGACTTTTTTGTTATTCTGTTTCTGTACAAAAAAGATTCTTGCATCGTTTTTGCATCTGTAATGTGATTGTTTGCAGATTTCAGAGAATATGGTACAATAAAGCCAATCATTTTGAGGAAGGAGCTGAACACAGCGCACAATGTACACAAATCATATCAACCCCGTTGCGCAGAAAAACCAGGATGCATTTTGCACGGCACTGTTTCAGCTTTTAATGAAAAAGCCGCTGGAAAAGATCTCCGTTACAGAGCTGTGTCGCATGGCAGACCTTGACCGGACAACCTTTTACCGCAGTTTTGAATCCAAGGACGATGTGCTGGATTACTATCTCGACCGGCAGATGACCCTGCTTGCGGGGCAGCTGCCGGCGTACAGTACCCTGGAAAAAAACCTGACTGCGCTGTTCCGCTGGACATATGAGGAGCGAAAGAATCTTTGTATCCTGATGGACTGTCATTTGACTAGCTTTTTCAGCGATGCGTTGAGTGAGAAGATCATTCTTGTTCTGATCTCCAATATCGAATTCGGGGACGCAAGACAATTTGTGCCATGGCCCGTTTCATTGCCGGGTGAAAACCGATACTTCCGCAACTCGTTTATCGGGGCATATATGGGCTTTTTCAACAGCTGGCGCTATGGAAACTTTGCAGAACGACCCGAGGATTTGGCCAAATGTATGGCTTCGTTCTATCTACACTGAGGAGGGTGAAACGGGATGGCGGACTTGCGGAAAACAGAATGCGCCGGAGACGTACGGACATGCCATCAATCAGCTCAGTGTGATGTCACTGTTTCTAGTGAACCTCTACAACCAGGATGCAGAGCTCCGGAAGCAGGAAATTGAAAACCGAAGCCTGACCGAAAATGTGACGGAATACATCAACCAGCATTACGCGGACTCGCTGACCATAGACCAATTGGCAGAGAAGTTCTTTGTCAGCAAATATCACCTGATGCACGAGTTCAGCCAAAAGACCGGCACGAGCGTTTATCGTTACCTGATGCAGCAGCGGCTCCACGCAGTGTGTGAACTGCTGGAACAGGGAACCGTGCCGAACGAGGCTTATCTGCTGTGCGGCTTCAAAGATTATGCAAATTTCTACAGAGCGTTCCGCAGCGCATACGGGTAGAGCCCCCGGGAATATGCCCGGGCCCATCGGAAAGCGAAAGCACGCACAACGAAGTTCTGCTTCTGATGGGGAATACTGGCTTCTTCTTCGGCCTTGTACAGCTCATCCTCCAGATGTGCCATCTCGCTCAGGCGGGCTTCGTTTTCATCGCTGCTCTTGAGGCGGGGAACAACAGGCCGGATATAAAAGGCGGGAATGCCCACTTCCTTCTGCTGGAGCGGGGTCAGGCGGCAGAGCACTTCATTGTTATATTCATCCACCGGGTGGCCGTCTGCGATCTCTTTCTTGAGGCGTTCGTAAAGAGCTTTGTTCTCTTCCTCGGTCTCATCCGCAGGCAGATACAGACGGGTCTCCTCCCAGGGGATATCAGCAGAATTGCGCAGGACATAGGTTTCAGTCTTCGTCTTGGACATGGGTTTGAACTCCTTTGATTGGTCTGAAAACAACTCAAACCTGCCCATGGGGGACAGGCCTTTTCGATTTTTAAAAGTCTGCCACGGCCCTTAAGAATCAAAGGAGCCGATCTCCAAGACCTAATATATCAGTTTGTTCGATGTTTGTCGTGTGTAAATCCTGTGCCGTTTACATTGTAAATCCTGCTGCTCTGTTTTTTGCTGCCAAGAAATCGAAGTCAAGGATGGACATTTTGCACAATTTTTCTCCCTTTTTCACCCCACAAGATTGGTTTGATGCACCTTGTTTTATGATATGCAACAAAATGACAAAATCTGTTGCACAATGTGCTAAAAAAACCGAAAAAGATTTGTGCGGCATTTTTTTAACAATTGTGATATATTACTTACAGTAAGGCTTGTATCCTACACAAAAAAGGAGATTTTTATGAAGGATATTTATATTTCCGGCTTTGCCGACGAGATCAGCTCTTCTTTTGATGAGCAGCTCAAGACAGTCCGTGAGCTTGGAATGCAGTACATCAGCCTGCGCAGTGCAGATAAGAAAGGGATCGCCGACTTTACAGTTGAGGAAGTCAAGACCGATCTGCTGCCCCGCCTGCAGGCCGCTGGTGTTGGCGTTTCCAGCCTGGGCAGTCCCATTGGCAAGGTCAAGATCGATGATGAAGAGGGCTTTGAAAAGCAGTGTGCTCAGTTGGAAACGCTGTGCGAGATCGCTAAGGTCCTGAATTGCAAGTACATCCGCATGTTCAGCTTCTTTATGCCGGAAGGCAAGGATCCTGCCGACTATCGTGACGCTGTCATCGAGAAGCTGCGCAAGTTCATTGCCATTGCTGAGAAGCACGACGTGATCCTGATGCACGAAAACGAGAAGGATATCTATGGTGATGTTCTTTCCCGCTGTGTTGACCTGATGCAGACGCTGAACAGCGCACACTTCAAGTCCGCATTCGACTTTGCAAACTTTGTACAGTGCGGTGAGGATACCGCCAAATGCTGGGATGCTCTCCGCCCGTACATTGTATATATCCACATCAAGGATGCCGTTTCTACCGACAAGGAGAATGTGCTCTGCGGTACCGGCGAGGGAAAGATCCCCGAGCTGCTGCACAAGGCCATCGTGGAAGAGGGCTATACCGGCTTCCTGACCCTGGAGCCGCATCTGGTGCTGTTTGACAGCCTGCAGAGCCTTGAGACCACGGATGCAAAGAACATCATCCGTGAGAACAAGTACAAAAACGGTGCTGAAGGTTACGCCGCACAGTATCACGCACTGTGCGATATTCTGGCAAAATTCTAACGTAACAGAAAAAAGGAGAAGATTCAAATGGAAAAGACTGAAGGAAAGATTCGTTATGGCCTGATCGGTATCGGTGCTCAGGGCGGCAGCTATGCTCGCTTCCTGACCAACGCTCCCGCTCCGTTCCCCGGCATGGTCTGCGCACCGTGCCCCGACAACTGCGCACTGGGCGCTCTGTGTGATATCGACCCCGAGAAGGAGAAGATGTGCAAGGAGCAGTACCCCGATGTGCCCTTCTTCAAGGATTGGAAGGATATGATCGCCAGCGGCACTGTTGATGCCATCATCACCACCGTTCCTCACTACCTGCACCACGAGATCTCCATCTACGCTATGGAGCATGGCATGAACGTTCTGTGCGAGAAGCCCGCCGGTGTCCGCAGCAAGGATGTTCAGAAGATGATCGCCTGCGCTAAGGCTCATCCCGAGGTTTCCTTCGGCATCATGTTCAACCAGCGTACCAACAAGCTGTACCAGAAGATCAAGGAGATCGTTGCCAGCGGTGAGCTGGGCGAGATCCGCCGCTCTCAGTGGATGATCAACTCCTGGTGGCGTCCTGACAGCTACTACCAGCAGAGCGCATGGCGTGCTACCTGGGGCGGCGAAGGCGGCGGTGTCCTGGTCAACCAGGCTCCCCATCAGCTCGACCTGTGGCAGTGGATCTGCGGTATCCCCGTGAAGGTCTTCTCCAAGAACATCAACGGCTGCCATCGTGACATCGGCGTTGAGAACGACGTGACCATGCTGGTCGAGTTTGCTAACGGCGCTACCGGCACCTTTACCACCTGCACCCACGATGCCATCGGCACCGATCGTCTGGAGATCGATCTGGACGGCGGCAAGATCGTTGTTGACAACAGCAAGACCGCTCATGTCTACCACTACATCGATAAGGAAGGCAACCCCTGCACTGAGGATTACCTGAACGAGCACATGAACATGATGGAAGTTGCCATGCTGACCAGCGGCAACGGTGCAGGCTCCAAGCTGTACACCGAAGAGACCTTTGAGAACAACGATGGCTGGGGCTTCCAGCACACCACTGTTATGCAGAACTTTGCTGCTCACATCCTGACCGGCAGCCCGCTGCTGGCTCCCGGCGAGGACGGCATCAACGGTGTCAACCTGGCAAACAGCAGCCAGCTGTCTGCATGGACCGGCCGTGAGGTCTCCAACCCCTGCGATCCCGAGGAGTATGCTGCTGAGCTGAACAAGCTGATCGAGGCTGAGGGCAAGTTCCCCGTCCGCGAGTAATCAGTATCCCTGAAAAAAGCAATGCCTGTTCCAGGCTTACAAGGAGTTGCGTTTCCATGAAAAGAGCTGCGATCATTGGCTGCGGCACCATCTTTCAGGTTCATCTGCCCATCATTGTGGCAAATCCTGAGATCGAACTGTGTGCCGTGTGCGATAACAATCCCGCTGTGCAGGAAAAGCTGCCTGCTGCAGCAAAGGCTGTGCCGTTCTATACGGACTATGAGGAGCTTCTGGAAAAGGAGCATCCCGATGTGGTACATCTCTGCCTGCCGCATTACCTGCATGTGCCCGTGTCGGAGTACTTTGCTTCCCACGGTGTGAATGTCTTCTGCGAGAAGCCGGTGGGTCTGAACACCGCACAGGCCAAGGAGTTCGTGGAATTTGAGGCTGCGCATCCTGAGGTCAAGATCGGCATCTGCCTGCAGAATCGTCTGAACCGCACCACCGTTGAACTGAAAAAGATCATCGATGGCGGCGAATATGGCAAGGTCATCGGCTGCCGCGGCTTTGTGCCCTGGTTCCGCGGCAAGGCTTACTATGACGAACAGCCCTGGCGCGGCCAGCTGGAAACTGCTGGCGGCGGCTGCATGATCAACCAGAGTGTTCACACGCTGGATCTGCTGTATTATCTGTGCGGCGACATCGATGCCATCCATGGCTCGGTGAATCAGCTGGCAGATTACGGCATTGAGGTCGAGGATACCGTGGCTGCCCGCCTGCACTTTGCTAATGGTGCAAACGGTGTGTTCTTTGCCACCAACTGTGATTACACCAACGAGAGCGTCCAGATCAAGGTTGCCTGTGAAAAGGCTTCCTTCCTGATCGAGGATGATGCCCTGTTCCGGATCGATGCAGATGGTGTGCGCACCAAGCTGTGTGAGAACGAGAAGCTGCCCGGTGCCAAGTTCTATTTTGGTGCTTCTCATGGCATCCTGATCAACAAGTTCTACCGCGCCATTGAGAACAATACAGACGATTACATCCATGTAAGAGATGCGGAAATGAGCATCCGGCTGATTGATGCCATCCATGCAAGCAGCAAGGCTGGCCATCCCGTTGCTCCGTGACCGCAAAACACAGATAGAAGGAGAAATGAACCATGGCAAACAAAGGTTTGATCGGTGTTCAGATGAGCACCATTGCCCCCGCTAAGATGCCTCACTTCGACGCATACGAGAGCATGGGCAAGCTGGCCGATATCGGCTATCACTGCGTTGAGATCTCTCAGGTCCCCATGACCGCTGAGAACGTTGCAGGCTTCCGCAAGGCTATCGATGAGCTGGGCCTGAATGTCTCTTCCTGCACCGCATCCACCTCTCCCATGCTGCCCGGTATGCCCGGCGAGTTCCTGTGCAATCCCGACGACTATAAGAAGATCGTTGAGGACTGCCGTAAGCTGGACTGCGATATGCTGCGCATCGGCATGCTGCCCATGACCTGCATGGGCAACTACCAGAAGGCTGTGGATTTCGCCAAGGAAGCAAATGAGTATGCTCTGAAGCTGAAGGAAGACGGCATTGACCTGTACTACCACAACCATCACGTAGAGTTCGTTCGTTACGACGGCGAGTTCCTGCTGGACATCATCCGCGCAAATGCTCCTGCTCTGGGCTTTGAGCTGGACAGCCATTGGATCCACCGCGGCGGCCAGGACCCTGTTAAGTTCATCAAGAAGTATGCCGGCAGCATCCGTCTGGTTCACCTGAAGGATTACCGCATCGGTGAGATGCCCATCCCCGAGGGCGGCGTGGACTTCACCAGCAAGGAAGGCATGATGAAGTTCATGAGCAACTTCACCAACATTGTGCAGTTTGCTGAGGTTGGCGAGGGCACTCTGGATATGCCCGCTATCATCCAGGCTGGTCTGGAGGGCGGCGGCGAGTACTTCCTGGTGGAGCAGGATGACTGCTATGGCCGTGATCCGTTCGATAGCCTGAAGATCAGCCACGACAACCTGGTTAAGATGGGCTTCGGTGACTGGTTCTAATTGAAAAGTTTCTGAGGAGTCGTTTTTTACGATCCGATAAATGAAATCGATGCTGTTTTGCAGAAATGCAGAGTAGCATCGATTTTTTATGTTTCAGGGTTCTGCTTTGTAACACGCTCCAAAATGTTGAAAATATTTTGTGCAAGTTTCACAGTTTTCTATTTGAGCCTTTGGTGGTACAATAGATGTGGAAATTCATAAACCGCTGGAGGAGCTACATGGCCGAAAAAAGTATTGAGTTGGATAGTGTGGAGATCGCCGCTGCCATCTTTGGCAACTGTGACCGCAACATTCGTCTATTGGAAAAGGAGTTCTCTGTCACGGCAGTCTGCCGGGGTACGATGCTTCGCATCTCTGGCGAGGAGGCCAACGTGGCCGCTGCTGTGCGTGCCGTGGAGGGGATGCTGCTCCTGATCGAAAACCACACGCCGCTGGAGGATCAAACGGTGCGCTACTGCCTGAGCCTTGCTCACGATGGAAAGGAGCAGCGTGTCCGGGAGCTGACGGAGGATTTTGTCACGGTCACGGTCAAGGGCCGCCCCATCCGCCCCAAGACATTGGGCCAGAAGGAATATCTGAATGCTATCCGCAAGAATGCTGTGACCTTTGGCGTGGGTCCCGCCGGTACCGGCAAGACCTATCTGGCCGTTGCAATGGCGGTCAAAGCGTTCAAGGCCAAGGATGTTTCCCGCATTGTGCTGACCCGCCCCGCCGTGGAAGCAGGCGAGAAGTTGGGTTTTCTGCCCGGTGATCTGCAGCAGAAGGTGGACCCTTACCTGCGCCCTCTCTACGATGGTCTGTTCGATATGCTGGGTGCTGAGACCTATGAGCGCCTGGTGGAAAAGCAGATCATTGAGGTTGCTCCGCTGGCATATATGCGCGGCCGTACGCTGGATGATTCCTTTATCATCCTGGATGAGGCGCAGAACACCACACCGGAGCAGATGAAGATGTTTCTGACCCGTATGGGTGT
>OOAC01002200.1_pt1 | contig 11381 bp, 10 predicted proteins | sample 1671041 | NCBI WGS metagenome assembly OOAC01 (sample SAMN06348116, study PRJEB24527) | human gut metagenome | biome: human gut; feature: ankylosing spondylitis patient; material: feces | host: Homo sapiens | place: China | collected 2015-10 | reverse complement strand
GTCATCTTTTCCTTGGTGATCAGCTGGATGCCGCTGACCACGATGGAAGAGAACATCATCACGGCTGCGCCGCCCAGAACGGCCTGCGGCATGATGGAGATCAGGGCGCCCAGCTTGGGGATCAGGCCGCACAGGATCAGGAACACGGCACCGGAGGCCAGGGCCATGCGGTTGACCACCTTGGTCATGGCCACCAGACCCACATTCTGGCTGAAAGAGGTATTGGGCAGCACGCCGAACAGTGCCGCAAAGGTGGAGCCGAGGCCGTCGCAGATGACACCGCCGGACAGCTCCTTGTCGGTGGGTTCGCGGTTCATGCCGCCCTCCATCACGCCGGAGATGTCGCCCACCGTTTCCACGGCGGTGACAATGAACATGATCAGCACCGGCAGGATGGCACGCATATCAAACACGATCTTGACCGGGACCAGTTTGGGGATGGCAAACCAGGAAGCCTGTGCCACCTTGTCCCAGTTGAGCACCCAGGCCTTGGTGTACTCCACGCCGTCGGCGGTGACACCGGTGGTGGGCAGCACAAAGCCCATGACAAAGGCTGCCACATAACCGGCCAGGATGCCGATGAGGATGGCGGAAGAGCTGAGGAAGCCGGTGGTCCAGTGCTTGAAGATCAGGATGACCACCAGCACAAACAGGGCCAGCAGCAGGTTTTCCACCGAGCCGAAGTCCTTGGCGCTGTTGCCGCCGCCAAAGGAGTTGATGCCCACGGAGATCAGCGACAGACCGATGGAAAGCACCACGGTACCAGTGACCACCGGGGGGAAGAACTTCCGCAGGGGCTTCAGGAAAAAGCCCAGCACGCTCTCAAAAATGCCGCCGATGATGGAAGCGCCCATGATGGCACCATAGGCCAGCACACCGCCTCCCATGCTGCCGACAACGCTGTTGAACACGCCGATAAAACCGGAGCTGGTACCCATGATGATGGGCACGCCGCCGCCCACGGGGCCGACCGTGAACAGCTGCACCAGCGTGACCACACCGGCCACGAACATGGCGCTCTGCAGCAGGGTGACCTGCAGGTCTGCAAATTCACCACCGGCAATGCCGCAAGCACTGGTGATGATCAGCAGCGGGGTCAGGTTGCCCACGAACATGGCGCAGACATGCTGCAGGCCCAGGGGGATGGCCTGGCGCAGAGACATCTTGCCATCAAACTGGTAAGCAGCCTCTTCAAGTTTGACTTCCTTCAAATGTTCCACTCTCCTCAGAATCTTGACGTTTTGGGTTTCGGATGCTTTGCAAAAAGCGGATTCATTATAACAAAGTTGCCTTTTAATGTAAATTAAGTATGACTTTTCCGTGAACGGCTGCAACATTGCCCGATGGTCGTTTCCGGGTCAGAGACAGCAAAAAAGCAGCGGTTTTCCGCGCACGCTTCCACCCGGAACGGACTGGTTTCGCGCAGAATCCCCTGCTTTTTTCTAGAGTTTTTTCAGTTTTTGTGCGATACAGAGATTTTACAATTTCTTTGTCCGCACATCAGGCTTCCTCGCCCACATAGGTGAACCGTCGCTGGGTCTTGCCGTCGCGGGTAACCATCTCGTTCCACATGGAGGCGGGCCGCACCCACAGACTGCGCTCCCCGTACAGCTGCCGGTAGACCACATATTCCTCCTCGGTCTCGCTGTGGCGGGCCACACCCAGCACCTCATATTCTTTGCCTTTGAAATGCCGGTAACGCCCCGGCCGGATCTCTTCGCTCATCGTTTTTCTCCTTTTTATCGACTGGCTAAGCCGTAATCCCGCAGGCAGTGCCGGATGCCTTGCTGTGTGGTATCAAAGCGGATGCCGGCCTTTTCCAACTTTTTGCCGTCCATGACCAGATTGCGCGTCCAGTCGGCGGCTTCAATCTGCACCGCAATGTCCAGCTCCTGCGCGAACTGCTGTGCCGTGTGCACCATATTTTCCGTATTGGAGCTGCCAAAGTTGTACACGCCGCCGGGCAGGCTCAGTGCCGGAGCAAGGTTTGCGATCACCTGTCGGACATAGGTCACGCCCCGGCAGTCGTTGGCCGAAAAGGTCACCGACGTCCCATGCAGGGCGGCGCACAAAAGGTTCAGCGGCAGGTTGCCCCGGATGGGCAGCCCGTAGCCCGGCAGGTCATACATCCAGCTGGCCCGCAGCAGCACAGCGTCCGGGCAGAGTTCCAGCACGCGCTGTTCCATTTCCAGTTTGCAGCGGCCATATACATTGGTCGGCTGCAGGGGCAATGTCTCCGGCAGCGGCCCGGGCTGCGTGATTCCGGCATAGACCTGATCTGAACTGAACGCCAGCAGCTTTGCGCCGGATGCGCAGGCAGCTTTTGCCACCCAGACCGGCAGCTCCACGTTGGCACGATGGGCTTCCTCCGGGTGCTGTGCGCAATAGCCGGTGTCCGACAGAGCCGCCGCGTGCACAATGGCCGCAGGCTGTAGTTTCTGAATGGTCTCGGTCACTTCTGCCTCCCCGGCTGCTGCCAGAAAGCCGCGGGGCAGGCTGCAAAGCTCCGCATCCCCCAGCCCCTGCTGCAGGATGCGTGCGCCCAGAAAGCCGCTGCCGCCTGTGATGAGAACGCGTTTCATCGGTACTATCTCCCTCCCTGGTTTGCTGTCAGTATAGCATATTTTGTGCAGTAAGAAAAGCAGCTGCACCCCAAAGCGAAAGCTTCAGAGCGCAGCTGCATTTTTCAGAGGAAGAATTCCAGCACAAAGACCACAGCGCAGCAGGCCACAGCCACCTGGAACAGGCTTGCACCGCACCAGGCCGCTGCAATGCCGATCACCAGCGCCACAGCACCGGCCACCGGGCTCTGGGTGGCCTGCACGATGGCCGGGAAGGTCATGACGGCCAGCGTGACATAGGGCACATAGTACAGGAACGACTGAACGAACCGGTTCTTGATGGGTTTGCGGATCAGAGTAAGCGGCAGGATGCGGATCGCATACGACACCAGTGCCATGACCGCAATGTAAATGTAGTTGTTATGCGTCATGTTCCGCCTCCTGATCCTTGACCGGGAACAGCACCGCAGCCGCACTGGAAATAAGTACGGTAAGCAGGATGGTCCGGGTGCCGTCCGAAAGTGCCGAGATGCCCGGCAGATAGTTGCAGGCAAAGCTCAGCGCAAAACTGATGGCCACCAGCATGGCCACCACCTTATCCTTGCGGGCAGGCGGGATGATGATGGCAAGGAACATGCCGTACAGCGCAACGCTCAGGGCGCTGACCGCACGCAGCGGCAGCAGGTTGCCGGCAACGATGCCCAATGCCGTGCCGGATGCCCACGCCGGGGCTGCCAGCAGGATGGCACCGTAAGTATAGCAGGGGTTCAAGCTGCCAGGCCGTGCAATGGTGATGCCGAACAGCTCGTCCGTTACGTCGTAACCGATGACCAGCCGGTGCCAGAACGGCGTGCCCGGTGCAAACCGCTGGGCCAACGCGCAGCTCATGAGCAGATAGCGTGCATTGGCGATGAGGGTGATCACGGCCACCTGAAAATAGCTGGCACCGCTCATAATAAGCGCAAAGGCAGCGTATTCACCGGCCGATGCGTTGTTCAGCAGACTGGCCAGAAACCCCTGAAACGGGGTAAAACCCGCCTTGCGGGCTGCAATGCCCAGCGAGAAAGAGACGGCAAAATAGCCCAGTGCGATGGGCACGCCATCCCGGATGCCCTCACAGAACACCTTTCGGCTGAAGGCCCACACAGGCTTCTGCTCCCGGATGATGTCCGCATCCAGAAGCGAATTGCTTGTTTCCATGTTGAAATTGCTCCTTTCCTGTTCCAAACATTGTCTATTATACTCCACCGCCGGGCCGGAGAAAAGGGCCTTGTAACATTTTTTGTGATAGAAACGCTCAAAAATTTTTATGGCAGACATAAGATTTCGTTTGGCCGGATCACTTGTTCGGGCATACAAAAAGCACAGGCACCACTCCGGAAAGAGCAATGTCTGTGCTTTGGGGATCAGAGGCCCGGCACCAGAAAATGCTGTGCCTGCGTCAGCACCCGGGTGTCGGGGTCCAGTCCGTTGGCCGCCAGCATCTGGGCCGGCGGCACATGGAACCGCCGCGCGATATCGAACAGCGCCTCCCCTTCCTGTGCATAGTAGATGCGCAAGGTGATCTCCGGGTCGGCAGTGGTCAGGGGTTCTCCCAGCGAAATGCTTCCAATGCCCTGGCGGGTACTGCGTCCCAGGATGGCACCCTCAGCCCGGGCGGTGATGGTTACGGTAAGAGTTCCGCCGGTGCAGGTACACTGTACGCTGTCGGTACTCAGCCAGCATTCCGGCTGCAGCTGCATCCCGGCGGGCACCTCGGCCGGGATGGGCACGGAAAGTTCCAGCGTTTTTTCGTAGCTGTCAAGCTCTCCCAGACTGTTCTCCGCAAAGGCGGTGGCCGTGGTGCGGGCTGTCAGCGCCCAGCCGCCGCCCTGCCCACTCTGCTGCGAGATGCTGACAGGCCCATACGATACAAAACAGGCACGCAGCTGTGCCCCGGCATCCGGCAGCGGGCCGGAACCGGAAACCGTCGTGGTTGCATTCAGCAGGCAGACCAGTTCTTCGGCCGCCAGCTCCTGTGGGACAAGTTCCGTTTCAAACCGGGTGGAAAAGGCATCCGCCGCATATTGCAGCTGGTAGCTGCGCCAGGCCCGCAGATGCAGCATCAGGCTGGCCGACAGTGTGCCCGCCGCGTCCGGCTGCCCTTCCGTCAGGGAGAAGCCTACCGGCTCCACCACGCAAAGACACTTGCAGTCCTCGGTCAGGCCGTCCACATCCAGCACCTGCTGGAACGGCAGAGTCGTGCTCAGGCTCTGCAATTCGGTTTCCTGCTCGGCACGCCAGGCACACTGCACCCGTACTTCGCCCTTGACCACCGCTTTGCCGGACAGCAGCCGTACCTCCTGTGCAGTGGCTGTGCCTGCAATGTCCAGCACCGCCGCCGGCGGGCTGGGAAAAGCCAGCTCCCCTTCGGCCGAGATCAGCTTATCCAGCACCGCAATGCTGCGCACGCCCTGCAGGGTGTCCAGCTGCTGCTCAATGCCGCCATCGGCCAGTGCAGTGATCACCTCCGCTTTGTTCTGGGTGCGCACGGTCGCCACCAGCCCCACGGCACCCCGCACCTCCATGCGGCGCGGGTTGACCACCCGGCTGTTGAGGTATTCGGTCTGACCCTCCACCACTGCCGTCCAGGCTGTAAAGTCAAACTCCGGAAGCTCCAACTGTTTTGTAAAGGGCAGTTTCTGTTCGGTCTGGCAGAGGCCTGCACCCTCCTCGCCCTGATAATAGACCGTACAGCGCAGATAACCCTCCAGTGTCAGCCTGCCCGGCTGCAGCTGCTTTTGCAGGATGACCGGCTTTGCAAAGCATTTGACCAGTTTGAACACCGGCGGCAGATAGTCCGAGACCAGGATCTCGGTCTCCAGCGGGAGCTCTGCCTTGACGGTGCACACCGTGCCCGCCTGCGGCATCGTGTCCCGAAAGATCTTCAGTTCCATGCAAGATGCTCCTTTCCCTGTCCGCTTCTACCACACGGTATGCGGCCGGGCCGGGAGATATGCAGCAAAAAGCTCCCGCCGGGGCCTGCCCGACGGGAGCTTTGCTTGACTTGCGCTTATTCCTGCGTGTTGCTGCGGATGCCAAACAGTCTGCGCAGCACACCGCGCAGCAGTCTGGGGCTTTTGAGCACGATCACCTGCATCCCGATCCCCACCTTTCCGTCTGATACCACACTATAAGCAGTTTACAGCCGGAATGTTCCGGAATTGCCGGAAAAGGATCAGTCCGCCACCGTTTCCACGATGACCAGTGCCCCTTCGCGAGTGGACACCGTGATGCAGTCGGAGCCTTCGGCGTATTCGTTGCTGACACCCAGCGGGTAGCCTGCGGTCAGCTCTGCATCGGTGAGTTCGTAATAGGAACCCTGCTCGCAGACGCCCTCTGCACGGCCTTCCATGGGGAACGCCGAGAAATAGAAGTAATCCTCTTTGGGGTAGCGGCGCGTCTCACCGGGCATCACAAAGGTGATGCGGCTGCGCTCGTCCTGCAGGGTGGCACGCACACCGCGCTTTTCCAGGCCGAGGCCGGTGCACAGGTTGGCAAGGGTATGCTCCAGCCGCCTGCCGCCGAGGCCCCCCAGCAGAAGCACCTCGTCAAAGCCCTTCTGCACGGCCAGCTTTGCCGCGTATTCCGTATCGGTATCGTCCTTGACATGGGGCAGAACTACGATCTCGTCGTCCTCCTGCTGCGGGCAGGGTGCCGTGTCGAAGTCGCCCACGATCACATGGGGCTTGCAGTGCAGGGGCACGCAGTTGCGGTAGCCTGCATCGCAGGCGATGATAAAATCATCTTCCCGCAGCAGACCGGCCAGCGCCGGAGAGACCGGGCAGGCCGAAAGGATCACACACCGTGCCATAAACAAACCTTCCTTGCTTTTTAAAATTTGGGGCGCTGCCAGTCCTTGACGTCCTTGACCTCATCGTACATGGCGCAGTAGCTGTCGTACCGGGTCTGGGAGAGCTTGCCCTCGGCAAGAGCCTGCCGCACAGCGCATCCCTTTTCGGTCCGGTGGGAGCAGCCGGTGAACTGGCATTGCCCCAGATAGGGTCCGAACTCCGGGAAAGCGTGCTCCAGATTTTCCTTAGGGATAAAGCCTGCCCGGTTTGCTTCCAGGCTGGCAAAGCCCGGCGTGTCGGCAATTCGGCCGCCAAAGGCTTCAAAAATAGTCACTTCCCGGGTGGTGTGGCGGCCGCGGCCCAGCTTCTGGCTGATGGCGCTGGTCTCCCGGGCAGCATCCGGCAGCAATGCGTTGAGCAGCGTGGACTTGCCCACACCGGAGTTGCCGCAGAACGCGCACAGTCGTCCGCTGATCCACTGTTTGACCTCGTCCAGCCCGGCTCCGCTGCCGTAGTCGATGCGGATGAACGGCAGGGTGGATCTTTCATACGCACTGCGCAGGAATTCTGCCTCCGCCAGATCGCCCTTGGTGCACACGATCACCGGCTGCACGCCCTTGTCCACTGCAATGGCGGACAGCTTGTCCAGCACCAGGGTGCTGGGGGTAGGCTGGGTGGTGCTGGCCACCAGAAACAGAACGTCCAGGTTTGCCACCGGCGGCCGCACGAATACGTTCTTGCGCGGGGCGATCTGTGCAATGACCGAAGCACCGTTCTCGGTTTCCAGCGTTACCTCATCCCCGGCCACCGGGGTGATCTTCTGCTTGCGAAAAATGCCGCGGGGCTTGCATTCCACGATGCCATCCGGCGTTTTAACGTAGTAAAAGCCGCCGATGCCTTTTACGATATAACCGTTCATGCCTGCCTCCGTCAGCCCAACAGCGAAGTCCACCAGTCGGCAAGGCCGGAGCCTTCGCTGCTGGAAGCGGATTCACCAGTCTCGGTGCTGGAAGAAGAGCCGGAAGAGGAGCTGCTGTCACCGCCCCACAGGCTGCCCCACCAGTCGCTGCCGCTGCCGCTGGGTGCTTCCGGCTCCACCGGCGCGGGCTCCGGGCCTGCGCTCACGGTGATGTTCACGCGGCCGTTCAGCTTGGCGGTGGAACCGGCCGCCGGGTTCTGCCCGATGACCGTGCCCACCGGCTGGTCGCTGTACTGGTCGGTCTGGCTGCCCAATCCCAGATGGTTCTGCACCAGCAGGGTGCGGGCATCGTCCACGCTCATGCCGGACAGCGACGGCACCTTGGTGGTGGTGGCCACCTGCGGGCGGCTGACATAGACCACCACCGTGGATCCGGATTCTACCTGGGTGCCGGCTGCCGGGTCGGTGTGGATCACGGCACCGGAGGCCACGGAGGTGTCCACGGCCTGGGTCACCAGCACAGAAACGCCCAGGCTCTTGAGCTGCTGCTCGGCGTCGGCCTGCACATAGTTGGTCAGGTCCGGCACGGTGACATACTGGGTGCCCAGGCTGACGGTCAGGGTCACGCCCTGGCCCTCACGCACGGTGCGGCCGGACACCGGCGACTGTTTGTAGATATAACCGGCCGCATAGTTGCTGTTGTATTCCTGCTCCCAGGTCACGCTGATCTGGCCGGAAGCCACCTGCTCGGTGGCCTGGGCTTCCTCCTGGGTCATGCCGATGTAATCGTTCAGGGTGATATCGGCCTTGTTGTTCATCAGGTTGGACGAGTCGTTCAGGATCAGCCAGCACAGGGCCAAACAGGCCAGTGCAAAAGCGATCGTGATGCCGAACAGGACCGGCAGAAAAATGGTGCGCCGCTTGCGCTTTGCATTTTTGCCGCGCGGGGCAGCCGACTCGTTCGGATGGTTCTGGCGGGCAGCTTTTTTCTGATTCATCGTACGTTTCACCACCTTTTCGGGTGCATCCTCTGTGATATATTGATACTCGAACATGACGGACGGGTTCTGCACATAGGTGTCCAGCGCGTCCAGCATTTCACGGGCCGAAGCATACCGGTTCTGCGGCAGCTTCGCCATGGCTTTTTCGGTGATCTCCACCAGTGCGGCAGGCACCTGCGGAGCGATCTCGTGCAGGGATTTCGGCTGATCCGAGATCTGCTTGATGGCCACCTCCACGGCGTCCTCTGCATCAAACGGCAGCTGACCGGAGAGCATCTCGTACATCATGACGCCCACCGAGTAAATATCGCTGGTGCAGTCGGTCTCGTCGCCCTTGGCCTGCTCCGGGCTGATATAGTGCACACTGCCCATGGTCTTGCCGCTGAGCAGCTGGTTTTCGGCCCGGGAGATGCGCGCGATGCCAAAGTCCATCATGCGGAGCTGGCCGTTGTCCAGCAGCATGATGTTCTGGGGCTTGATGTCCCGGTGCACCACACCGTTGGCGTGGGCGTGCTCCAGCGCCTTGAGGATCTGGGAAATAAAGTGCACAGTCTCCCGGCTGGTGAGTTTGCCGCCCCGCTCGTTGAGGTATTCCCGCAGGGTCATACCGTCCACATATTCCATAACGATATACTGCAGCTGGTCGTTGACCGAAACGTCGTATACCTTGACGATGTTGGGGTGGTTGAGCAGCGAAATGGCCTTGGATTCGTTCTTGAACCGGCGCACAAGCTCCGGGTCGTGGGTGTACTCCTGCCGGAGCACCTTCACCGCCACCACAGTACCGGCGGGCACCGGGCCGTTGCGGCCCAGCATAACCGCCTTGTACACGTTGGCCATGCCGCCGGAGCCGATGAGTTCCTTGACTTCATACAGCCCATCCAGCTTTTTGCCGATCAGGTTATCCATGGTGCACCTCCAGCGGCTCCACGCCCAGCAGCAAGGCCGTGATGTTGTCCTTGCCGCCGTTCTCGTTGGCGGCCCGGATCAGCAGATCCGGCAGGTCGTAGAAGCTGCCAGTACGCAGCAGCTGTTCCAGCTGAGGCCGGGGCACCGCGTTGGTCAGGCCGTCGGAGCACAGCAGCAGAATGTCGCCCGGCTGTACGGCCAAACTGGTGAACTCCGGGTCCAGGCGGTAATCCACGCCCAGTGCCCGGGTGATGATGTTCTTCTGGGGGTGATGCTCGGCTTCCTCCACGGTGATGGTGCCGCAGTCCACCAGCTCCTGCACATAGGAGTGATCATGGGTGAGCTGCGCCAGGCTGCCGTCCCGGAACAGATAGGCACGGGAGTCGCCTGCGTGGCACAGATAGGCTTTGCCGGAGCGCACCAGTGCGCACACCGCCGTGGTGCCCATACCGGCCAGAGACTCTTCCCGGATGGACTTCTGGAACACAAAGCGGTTGGCGCTGACCAGCGTCCGTTTGAGAAAGAGCTCTTCCTCTCCGGGCAGACACTTGTTGTAGTGCTCCTGAAAACAGCGCTCGATCACATCGCATGCGCTCTGGGATGCTTCCCTGCCGCCGCGTGCGCCGCCCATGCCGTCGCACACCAGGGCCCAAGCCGCATCCCCGGGCAGCTGCCCAGCACGGTAATCGTCCTGATTGTCCTGCCGGACAAGCCCGACGTCCGTTTTTCCTGCAAGTTTCATAGGCTTCTCCCTCTGTTATGCCTTCCCGTTCATTTCATCGCGGCGCAGCTGGCCGCAGGCGGCGCTGATCTCGCTGCCCAGACGGCGGCGGACCGTAGCGTTGACGCCCAGACTTTCCAGCTTCTGCTGGAAACGGCGCACATTGGCCGCATCGGTCGCGGAGTAGGGGCTGCCGTCCACGGGGTTGATGGGGATCAGGTTGACGTGAGCACCCATGCCGCGGATCAGGTCCGCCAGCTGCTTTGCACAGGCGTCAGAGTCGTTGACGCCGCGCACCATGGAGTATTCAAAGCTGACGCGGCGTCCGGTGGTGTCCTGATAGCGTCGCACGGTCTGGATCAGCTGCTCCACCGGGTAGGCGTCGTTGACCGGCATCATGCTGCTGCGGATCTGGTTGTTGGGGGCGTGCAGCGACACCGACAGGGTGAGCTGCAGCTTCTTTTCGGCCAGCATGTCGATCTTGGGCACCAGGCCGCAAGTGGACAGGCTGATGTTGCGCATGCCGATGTTGACGCCCTCCGGCGAGGTGATGTTTTCCAGAAAACGCATCACTTCGTCAAAATTGTCCAGTGGCTCGCCGATGCCCATGAGCACGATGTGGGAAATGCGCTCCCCGATGTCCTTCTGGGCGGTGTAGATCTCGGAGCAGATCTCACCGGCTTCCAGGTTGCGCACACGCCCGGCCTGGGTGGATGCGCAGAAGCGGCAGCCCATGCGGCAGCCTACCTGAGTGGACACGCACACCGTGTTGCCGTAGTGGTAGCGCATGACCACCGTTTCGATGCAGTTGCCGTCGGCCATGCGCAGCAGATACTTCACGGTGCCGTCCTTTGCTTCCTGACGGCGCTCGATCTGCGGGGCAGCGATGTAGAAGGCTTCTTCCAGCTTGGCCAGCAGGGTCTTGGGCTGGTCGGTCATGGCCGAAAATTCGGTGACCAGCTTCTGGTGCACCCAGTGGAAGATCTGCTTGGCCCGGAAGCCCGGCTGCCCCAGCGCCTTGAGCTCGGCGGAAAGTTCCGCCAGCGTCAGCGAAGAAATACAGCGTTTTTGTTCCATTGTGTTCTCCTATTGATCAATACGAACCAGTACACGGCGGCATTGCACCTCTCAGCGCGTTTTTTGCAGCGCACAGAGGAAAAAGCCGTCCATGCCGGTGCGGGTGGGCACCGAGAGCGTCCCGTATTCGGTTACCGTCATACCTGCCGGGAAGGCCACGGCAGGCTCTGCCACGCAGAACTCCGGGTGCCGCTGCAGGAATGCGCGGATCTGCAGCTGGTTTTCTTCCGGCTCGATGGTGCAGGTAGAGTAGACCAGCCGCCCGCCGGCCTTGAGCAGCCGGGCCGCTGTATCCAGAATGGCCGCCTGGGTGGCCAATAATTCAGCCTGCCGGGCCGGGTCCAGCTTTTTATAGCGCAG
>OOAC01002192.1_pt1 | contig 11415 bp, 8 predicted proteins | sample 1671041 | NCBI WGS metagenome assembly OOAC01 (sample SAMN06348116, study PRJEB24527) | human gut metagenome | biome: human gut; feature: ankylosing spondylitis patient; material: feces | host: Homo sapiens | place: China | collected 2015-10 | reverse complement strand
AAATAGTTGCAACAGGAGTAAATCGTGTTACGGCATCTTGTGACCCCACTGCTCATGCCGAAGTGAGTGCGATACGTGCCGCAGCTGCCAAACTCGGTACTTTTAATCTTAGCGGATACGAAATCTATACTTCCTGCGAACCTTGTCCCATGTGTCTCGGTGCGATTTACTGGGCGCGATTGGATAAAATGTACTATGGAAACAATAAGACCGATGCCAAGAATATTGGCTTCGACGACTCTTTTATCTATGACGAACTGGAACTGAAGCCTGAAGACAGAAAGCTTCCTTCCGAAATCTTATTGCATAATGAAGCCCTTACTGCCTTCAAAGCCTGGGCGGCCAAAGAAGACAGAGTAGAATATTAAAAAACCTCTCACTATTATTAACCTATTAATTACCCCTCAAATGAAAAGAAAAAGCCTTTTATTTGTTATGGCATCAGTATGCCTGTTCAGTTGTCAACAGCAAGAAGAACTGCAAGATCCCAGTAAAGAAGTGATCGACTTTTCTACTTCTATTGACCAAAGTATCAACAATGCTCTTACTCGTAACAGCAGTAGTTTGACACTTCCGTTAAAGAACAATTTCGCTGCCGGAGATGTCATCTCAATGTCCGTTGCCGAGCAGGATTATCATCCATTTGCCATAGGTATGGATAGCCAGACCTGGAACGAGGCAGGCACCGATTCGGAAACGGTTACTTTCTATGCTCATTATCCTGAATTGACCGACGAAGCAGCTACTACCAGATCATTGAGCAGCCGCTATCGTGAAATCAAGGGTGGCTTAGAATATTTGTTCGGTACAGCCCAAGCCAACAAAGGTTCTAAGAATGTTGCTCTTGCATTCAAGAGAATGACAACGCCCGTCGTTCTGCTCGACGAGAACAACCAGCCGTACGAAGGTAGAGCAATCGTTAAACTGTTCTTGAAGAACAAAGGTGTACAGGACTTGTTCAGCGGCAAAATCGAAGCTGACCCCAATGCAAAACCGGAATACATTGATATTCGGAAAGTATCTGAAGGTATCTTGACTAACTTGATTCCACAGATCATCAAAGCCGGCGAGAAAATAGGAACGGTTATCCTGGAGGACGGTAAAGAAGAACCTATCATCGCAGAGGAGGACATTACCATAGAAGCCGGAACTCCTGTTGCGGTAAAAATGTACGCAAGACGCGGAATCATTGACGAACGAACTCCACTATTCAGATAAGACTAAAGAATAAAAAGTGATACTAATAAAAATCCCCGGAACCGCTGTAGACACTCAGCATTCCAGGGATTTTTTACACACAAAAGTTATTATTGAAATTGAAAACTGTCTCTTTATTAGATTAGAAGCGCATACCTACGGTAAACAACACTTGACTGCGTGTATTCGTAACTTTCGTTGCTTCTGGTGAACCAATGATTGTACTACCATCTTCATCTGTAAATCCATTCACAAACGGATAGAAGTTTTCTTTATATGTAGAGTATTTATAAGCTAAATCAGCATAAAACATTGATCCGCGATAACCAATACCCAATGTATAATTACTCATTGATTTAGAATTGGCAAAGTCTGTATCTGTCTGAATAGAGTTAATAGCCAAATCTTTGAAAGCATCTTGATGGAAAGCCGCAGTACTATAATTATATCCTGCCCTAAAAGCAAACTGTGGAATCACTTTATACTCCAAACCAAGACGAACAGTACTAACCCCTTTCAACATAGATGTCGTACTATTTTCAAATTCATAAGCAGAAGAATTACCTTCGGTATCTTTAAATTTCATGGAAGAATAATCTTCATACTCTGCTCCCAAAGCCAAACTCTTACCCACCGTATATCCTAAACTTACATTATAAGTCCAAGGAGTTTGAAAATCGAAAGGAAGAATCATATCCCCTTTTCCCGGAAGATTATCCCATGATCTCACGTCATATCCTTTTATTTCTCCAGTTACAACATCCATCACATCCGATATAACTTGTGCACTCGTTTTATAATCCAAACTATAGAATATTGGCGTATGTATAGCTAATCCAACTCGAAAAGGCGAATATTCAAAAGGACGAATAATAGCCCCCAACTTCACGTCAAAGCCAGACCCCTTTATTCTATTCCAACTCTGCAAACTATATCCTTCATCGTTTCCATAATCCTCATCATAAAAAGTATACTTATTATAATCTACAGAATAAGCACCCAGCGTCAACCCTAAATATACCCGATCATTAAAATTAAACGATACATTAAAATCATATTGGTCAATTCCTCCGCGTTCTTCCGAACGAAAATTTGCATATCCATTATCTAACATTCCTTCAAAATGTCCAGGAGAGATATAAAGAGGATTACCATTTATATCCTTATACTGTACCTCCTTCCCTTGTTCATCCTTATAGGTATAAGGAATATTGTTTACCCCTCCTGTTTTGTCATGTATTGTAATATCTCTAATCAGCCCAGCATCAGCTCCAAGAATAGAAAGCCACCCAATACCATTATCCGTATAAGGCGAATCTCCCCATTTTTCAATGCCAGCTGCTTGAGATGCCATTAGATAGGTTTGGGAGTAAAGCCCCAAATTACCTTCCATGCGCATGTTGTTATTAAATGATTTCGCTTTATGATAGTTAAAACCGAAATTCACAAAACGCAGCGGAGTTTCATTACCAATCTTCGAAGAAAACACAAACCCGATGTTATTAAAATCTCCTTTAGTTAAATCGGAATTAAACTTTTTCCCCAAATACTGACTTTCATTCCCATAAAGAGAAAACCCAAATGAAGTCATTACATCACTACTACGATAAAGACCAATACCTGCCGGATTAGTCCCCATTGTAGATATGTCTCCTCCAAGAGCCCCCATAGCTCCACCCATACCCACAAATCGAGCAGTTCCATTTAAATCTTTTCCTGTTAATTTGGCACCATCATATATCGTTTGTGCCATTCCCCAAGGCGCTATCATCAACATCCCTAGAGCAATTAAAACACTTATCTTTTTCATTCTTGTAAAACCGTTTAATTAATACTTATCTTCTGGCACTGCCACTACGAGAGGAGCCTCCACCTGATGATGACCTAGAAGAACCACCACTCGAATAACTGCCCCGAGAACTACTACCACCTGACGAAGCTGGAGAATAACTACGTGAAGAAGAACGAGAAGTACCATAGGAAGAAGAACGGGTATTACTATTATTCGCTGGAGAATAACTACGCGGTGCTTCTGAACTACCACGACTATAAGTTGATCTTGCACTACTGCTCCTAGTAGTGGTTCCGGACGAACGCGAATAACCAGAAGAACCAGTCGAACGGGAAGATGAAGAACTTCCGCTACTTCTAGTACTACTTGGACGAGAATAAGTAGCACTGCTACGACTACTTGAGCCACTGCGTTCACCTGAAGTCCGTGTACCCACTACACGCCTGGAAGTAGTTCCCCTGCTATAAGTAGAACCAGAAGAACGAACAGAACTACCTTCTGAACGAACTGCAGAGCCTCCCCGAACAGAAGAACCACTGGAACGAACGGCACTCGAACCATAACGACGAACAGTGGAAGGATTCCTGTAACTGCTTTGTCCGGAAGAACGACGGTTTGTATAGGTAGGACCTGTCCAATGACCGCTTCCACCTCCGCCCCAGCCCCAGCTAGGACCACCGTGCCAGTGGTGATGATGTCCCCAATAGCCACCGCCATACCAGCCACCCCAGTGGCCGCCATACCAGCCGCCCCAATAACCCGGAGAATATCCCCAAGCGTAGTAAGGACGATTCCATCCCCAGCCATAGTTCCATCCCCAGCCGTAAGAGCCATAACGCCAATCCCACCAGAGTGGATTACTGAATGTCGGGAACGCATAAGCATACATACCGTCGGTATATACATTCCAGTCCCATGAATTCGGACCGTAAACTACATCCCAATACAACGGGCTGCTGATGCTGATAGCAAAACGAGGATTGCGGAAACGGATGATACGTTCAGCGTATTCATAGTCGTCTTCCGTACCATTGAATTCGCCTGTCACCCATTCTCCGTCCAAATCCGGATTAGATTTTTCTTTTATATATAAGGTATCATTATCCATTACGAATTCATTATCACGTGCATCGTAACGGCGGTTATATTCATCCACATCCCGTGTTCTTCCCTTACGGTCCTGAACCACTACTGTAGTACCCGGTGAAGTATAGATGTTGGTCACCTGTTTCTTCGTTTCCTTCTTAACCGGAGTTTCTTTCTTCTCCTGTTTGTCTTTTGAAGGAATGAAGTAAAGGTCGTCATCAACGCTTTGTGCCATCAAGCCTATCGGGAGGCACAAGGCAAATAGCAAGAAATAAACAATCTTTTTCATATCATCTCGGTTTATGTAATTACTTAAACTTATTCATGTTACAAAGATAAGGAAGAGATTTTTCGTCCGAGGGAGATTTTCCCCAAAGGATAATAGGGAAATCCCTATTTCTGACTATCTTTGCAAAAGATTCACCAAATTAAAAACAACTATGAAGTATTTTGAGTTCACATTCCGCACCCACCCTTGCACAGAAATCGTCACTGACGTACTGGCTGCCGTACTGGGTGAAGTCGGGTTTGAAAGTTTTGTTGAGTGTGAAGGCGGACTGACCGCATATATCCAACAGACAATCTGTGATGAAAACGCCATCAAGATTGCCATCACCGAGTTCCCCCTACCCGATACGGATATTACTTATACATACACCGAAGCGGAAGATAAGGACTGGAATGAAGAATGGGAAAAGAATTTCTTTCAACCCATCATTATCGGAAACCGATGTGTGATTCACAGCACTTTCCACCAAGATATTCCCAAAGCGGAATATGACATTGTCATCAATCCTCAAATGGCCTTCGGAACAGGACACCACGAGACTACCAGCCTCATCATTGAAGAATTGTTGGACAGCGAATTGAAAGATAAATCTCTGCTCGATATGGGCTGCGGAACTTCAATTCTTGCCATCCTCGCACGTATGCGGGGCGCACGCCCCTGTACAGCCATCGACATTGATGAATGGTGTGTACGAAACTCCATCGAAAATATCGAATTGAACCACGTAGACGATATTGCCGTTTCACAAGGAGATGCCTCGTCGCTTACAGGAAAAGGACCTTTCGACGTTATCATCGCCAACATCAACCGGAATATATTACTGAATGATATGAAGCAATATGTTGCCTCCATGCATACGGATTCCGAACTCTATATGAGTGGATTTTACGTAGACGATATTACCGCCATCCGCGAAGAAGCGGAAAAGAACGGATTGACTTTCGTTCATTATAAAGAGAAGAATCGCTGGGCAGAGGTGAAGTTTGTTTATAAAGGATAAGAGTCCTGATGGATGTAGAAAAAATAGTGACGGTATATGCTTGGGATAGTGACGCTATCCCAAGCATATACCGTCACTATTTGTATCGGATAGCGTCACTATCTTATAAGGAGAAACAAAGTTGTTACGCGAACTCTTTCTTTAGCTGTTGACACCATGCTTTTATTTTCTTTTCCGCCTGCTCGGACTGATTATCCAAATCGACAACCAACCCGCACCACTGCTCGCCACGTAAAGCCTTTGAACGTTCGAAAGTGTAACCTTCGGAAGAAGTAAAACCGACCAAGGTAGCCCCATCCCCTTCAAAAACTTCTGCCAGCAAACCGATTCCATCTGCAAAATTTTCCGGATAACGTATCTGATCTCCCAAACCGAAGATAGCAACCTTCTTACCTTTTAATTTCATTGTCCGGAGTTCCGGCAACAGTTCGTCCCAATAAGTAGGAAGTTCTCCATCAAACCAAGTGGAAGCACCCACAATGAAGCAGTCATAAGCAGCAAAGTCATTTTGCCAAGCCTGTTCAATAGGCACTGTCTCTATCTTTTCCTTACCGAATTCTTTCTGTATTTTCTCTGCCACCCAACTCGTTCTTTCGGCTTTGGTAGCATAAAATAAACCTATCTTTTTCATAATCCACACTATTTAATATTCCAATAATCTCCGGGCAGCCTCGTATATCTTGGCCTCATCCGGCAAAATTTCCTTTTCCAAAATCGGATTAAAACCGACAGGAGTAAAAGTAGAACCGACACGCTGCACCGGTCCATCGAGATAGCGGAACATCTCTCCACTAATCATAGCAGCAAGCTCCGCACCAAAACCGGAGAATACTTTATCTTCATGAACCACCAATGCCTTGCTCGTTTTCTTGACCGATTCGAATATCGCCTCTTTATCCAACGGAATCAAGGAGCGAATATCAATGACTTCCACTTTCCAGCCACCTTCTTTTTCCAATCGTTCTGCTGCGTGCAGACAGAAATGGGTGGTATTGCCATAGGTAATAATGCTTAAATCTGATCCCTCACGACGAATACGTGCTTTTCCGAAAGGTACTTCAAAATCTTCCGGCACTACTGCCGCTGCTTCTACCGAATTATACAATGCTTTCGGTTCAAGGAACAGCGTGAAGCCTTTGGATCGCATACTGGTACGAAGTAATCCGGCAGCATCATCCGCAAAAGACGGGCAGACAATACGTGCCCCCGGTAAAGTGGTCAAAGCTCCCTCCAGGTTTTGAGAATGATACAAGCCTCCACCGATATAGCCACCGGAAGCCAGACGCAGAGTTATATTCGGAGCGAATTTCCCATTGCTACGCCAGTACTCATGTGTACACTCCACATATTGTTCTACGGCAGGCCAGAAATAATCGGCAAACTCCGCTCCCTCAATCACCACATGAATTTTAGGATCAAAGCGACTCATTCCATTGGCGGTGCCTACAATATAATCTTCCGCAATCGGTGCACTGAATACACGGGCTTCGCCGAATTCCTGCTGCATACCTTTGGTTACATTAAACACGCCTCCTTTTTCCCTGTTTGCCACATCCTGTCCCCAAATAAAGGTATCGGGATTATAGCGGAATTCAGCTTTCAATGTTTCATTAATGGCATTGACCAGAAAAGTCTTCTCCCCTTCCGCCTCATGTGTACCATCTTTATATTTCTGTGGCTGATAAGGTTCGGGCATTACAAAATCATAAATGCTTTTAGGATCGGGATCGGGAGCAGCCAAAGCCTTCCGGTTGGCAGCAGACAATTCTTTCTTTGCATCAGCTTCTATTTGTTGCAGTTCTTCCTCGGCCAGACGTTTATAACGCAGCAGCATCCGGCGGAACTTCATCAAGGGATCAGCATCTTTCACATATTCCAATTCATTCTCATCCCGATACAAGGTGTGTTTATCTGAATTGGAGTGCGAACCGATCCGGACACAATTCGCCTGCACAATAACCGGATTACGGGTACTGATAGCATATTCCCGCGCTTCGGTCATAGCATTCATCGAATCGAATACATCCTTTCCGTTACAATAGATAATCTTCAGGTTCTTGAAGCCCGAGAAGTTTTCGGCTACTTTACGGTTGGCAGTCTGTTCCGATTTGGGTACGGAAATACCATACCCATTATCTTGTATTACAAAAATCACCGGAAGACGTTCGAGGCTGGCACCATTGATAGCTTCGTAAACGAATCCTTCGGAAGTAGCCGACTCTCCGTGAGAAGTGATAGCTACGCCTTTATGTCCATAATATACCATTGCTCTGGCCACACCTGCTGCGTGAAGGTCGTGTGTACCAGTAGCAGAGGAGATGTTTTCAATGTGCCATTCCGGTTTGGCGAAATGGTTCGACATGTGACGTCCTCCGCTACCCGGGTCCGTTGCTTTGGAAATACCGTTCAGGATAACTTCTTCAGCGGTCATTCCGGCGGAAAGCACGGTTAACATATCCCGGTAGTATGGGAACAGGAAATCTTCACCGAGGGTGAATACCTGACCGACAGCAAGTTGAATACCATCATGCCCTGCATAGGGAGCATGATAAGACCAACCCAAAGATTGCAACAGGTAAGACGGTGCCTTTTCGTCCAAGGCACGCCCCAATGTCATCAGATGATACCACTTTTTCAGGGTTTCTACATCTGTAGTTTTTATATCATATTTCTTTTTCATGAGTAATGAAGTTCTTAATGAATGAAACAATCAGTTATCAGCCTTTCCAATTTTCGAGATAGTCGGCTATAAAATGCAGGAAGTTACCTCCCAACATTCCATCTACTACCCGATGATCGTAGGACAAAGACAAGTACATTTTATGCCGGATTGCAATCGTATCACCCTCCGGAGTTTCTACAACAGCAGGTTTCTTCTCAATATATCCTACTCCCAGGATAGCTACTTGCGGCTGATTAATGATTGGCGTACCGAACAGGCTCTTGAATGTACCAAAATTGGTTATCGTAAATGTACCCCCATCAATATCTTCCGGCATTAATTTGTTATCCCTTGCTTTCAAGGCCAGAGAATCGATGGCAACAGCCAACCCGTTCAGATTCAGATGATCGGCATCATGCACCACAGGAACAATCAGATTTCCATCATTCAAAGAGACGGCAATACCGACATTAATATGCTTTTTGAAAAGAATATTGTATCCATCTACCGATACATTCACCTGTGGATAGGCAGCCAATGCTTTTGCCACGGCTTCCGTTATCACAGGCATATAAGTCAGTCTCACTCCTTCGCGACGGAAGAAAGCGTCTTTATTCTTTTCACGCCAACGTACCAATTTGGTAACGTCTACTTCTACTACATTGGTCACGTGAGGAGATACTTTCTTAGACATAACCATGTGGTCGGCAATAATCCGGCGGACACGATCCATCTCTTTTACTTCGACTCCAGGCATTGCTACAGGAGCAACCTTCGGACTTGCCTGTTCAGAAGAAACAGCAACTGATGTTTTGCTTGCGGCCGGGGCAGCAACAACAGATGCCGGCTTCGGTTCAACACTACCTCCTCTTTTCTTCTTTTCAATATAATCTTTTATATCTTTCTTACTCAATCGCCCTTCATAACCAGTTCCTTGTATAGCATCCAGCTCTTCTTTCGGAATTTTAGCTTCCCGCGCCAACTGAATCACAACAGGAGAGTACCAACGTTCTTCCTCTGCAACAACAGGTTTCGATGCAGTATTCGCTGATTCGTTCCTAGCAGTTCCCGCTAACGATGGTGATGTTTCAGAAACATTTATCGGCTCCGTTCCTGAAAATTCTTCTCCATCCAAATCAATTATAGCGACTACTGTTCCTACAGCAACCGTATCACCCTCCTTATATAAAATCTCCACCACTTTTCCCGCTACGGGAGAAGGGATCTCCGCACTTACTTTGGCAGTATTCACTTCAAAAAGCACATCGTCTTCCTGAATCATATCACCTACCTTTACAGACCAAGAGACGATTGTCCCTTCGGTTATACTCTCGCCCAACTTAGGCATTTTTATTTCGAATTTTGACATAGACAGTAAATTTATTATTCAACCTTGATATATTACAACAACGGGCTGAAATAGAAAGTTTTAAGTTAAGTAAATTTTAACCGGATGCTGACAAAGCCAGCCCGGACATCAACGACTATATATCCACTCTTTCTGAATATATTTCCCTTCCCGGAGCTGATTAACAGCATCTATTTCCTTCCCGGTAAAAGCACTGACAGATTGGGAATCACTGAAATACTGAAAAGCCTTCTCTTTAAAATCAGTTACAGTTCCCTCCGATAAATGACTCCGAATATTGGTTACCTCACTCCGAACGGAAGGAACGGCATATACTGACGATAAAGTTTCATCATCAACCATCGGTTCCGGATTCAAAGCTTTATGCAATGCTGCCAGATCCGTATCATACAATAAAGTGCAATGATACAACACCCGATTCTTATGCAAGCATTGCGCACTACCTGAAATTTTCAATCCATTCAGATAAATTCCCAATCGTTCATCTCCTTTTACCATCAGGCCTATAGAGTTCAGGAAATCCAATGTCCGTTGCAAGTACGTAACAAATTCCGGCAATCGGGGAGCCGTTTCTATAAAAGTCAGATTGACATTGCCCAAATCATGATACACCGCTCCCCCACCCGAAAAACGACGGGCAATATGTACTTGTTCCTGTTCCGCCCATTTCTTATCGACTTCCGACCGCAACCGCTGATGCTTACCTATTACCACAGAAGGAGTATCCTGCCAAAGCATGAAAATATTTTCATTTCCCTGCTTCAACAGATACTCTTCTGCTGCCAAGTGAAAGTAAATATCAGTAAACGGACTATAGATACATCGAATCATAGATCAAGCGGAATAAGAGTTAAAACATAATTTCGTGATAAATCTCTCCAACCGTAGGATGTGGAAACACAGTCTTCTGGAATTCCTCCACCGTGTACCCTCTCTGAATAGCAATACCTGCTATCACAATAAGTTCTGATGCCGGATTTCCCAACATGTGACAACCGATAATCTTCCCATCTTCATCCTGAATCAGCTTACAGAGTCCGTTTCCCTGTTCATTCTCCGCAACGAACCGTCCGGAATAAGCCATCGGTAATTTTGAAACACGGTAAGGAACTCCTGATTTTACCAGTTCTTCTTCCGTCTTTCCCACTCCCGCCACTTCAGGGTTGGTATAAACGACTCCCGGAACACAATCGTAATTCATCCGGTCTTCCACTCCTAAAATATGATTGATGGCGACTTCCGCTTCACGGATAGCAGTATGCGCCAATAAAGAGTAGCCTGTAATATCACCACACGCATATACACGAGGATGTGAAGTCAACAGATGTTCGTCTACTTTCACTCCATTCCGATGCAGTTCTATATTCAGCTTGTCCAGTCCTACCTTGGATAGATTTGCCTTACGTCCTACACTAAGCAAGATCTTCTCCGCTTCAATAGTAGACGTCTTGCCTTCTTTTTCTATCACAACTCCATGAGGATTTACTTCCACCACTTTCGTATTCAAATAGAAAGTGACTCCCCGTTTGGCATATTCGGCACGAAGCATACCACTGGTTTCCTTATCCATCGCTCCCAGAATCTCCGGCATCATTTCTACCACATGTACTTTCACGCCCATACTGTTGAAGAAAGAAGCAAACTCCATCCCGATCACTCCGCCACCAATAATGACCAGTGTCTTAGGGAGTTCCTTTATCTCCAAGGCCTCCTTGGAAGTCCAATAGCTGATTTCTGACAGCCCCGGTATGGGAGGAATCACTGTATCAGAGCCGGTACATACCAGCAAATATTTCACGGAATAGGTTTCTCCGTCACAAGTGATGCGTATTTCCCCATCTTTTTCTCCTTCTATCAGAGCTTCCTTTTCTACAATAGTCACTCCGTAAGAATTCACAGTCATCTTCACACCGCCCGTCAACATTTTTACTGTTTTGTCTTTACGGCTCATAATCTTGGATAAATCGAACGAAGGAGATTCGGCAGAAACGCCGTATTTGGAAGCACTCTTGATGCTATC
>OOAC01002185.1_pt1 | contig 11435 bp, 10 predicted proteins | sample 1671041 | NCBI WGS metagenome assembly OOAC01 (sample SAMN06348116, study PRJEB24527) | human gut metagenome | biome: human gut; feature: ankylosing spondylitis patient; material: feces | host: Homo sapiens | place: China | collected 2015-10 | reverse complement strand
CTTCTGCTCATCACTTAACTGTTCACTGCCCTGCTGCCTATTATTCTGGTTCACACTATTTTCTCTGTATTCTTCATTAGTCACATCATTTTCATATATATTATCATTATCTGATACATAATCATTATCATATGATGCAGTATTATCCTCTGGCATGTTTCCGGCCACTTCATCATCAACCATATAATCATCTGGCTGTATCTGCTGCATATGAGACTCATAGTCAGCATACACTGGCTCATCAGCCACATTTCCTGCTACACCTGCATTACTATCGAAATCATAAGCAAGCTCAAATGCATCTTCATCAGGCTCATAGATATCCTGTGTATACTGGTCATTACGTTCAGTATCAACATGAATTTCATGTATATCAATATCCTGTGCCAGTTCTTCATCCGTTCCTGTTATAAGAGTATCAGATGTTACTCCACGGACAACATTATTCATACGTGCATTGGCAAGATATTCTTCTCTTGCTTTCTTTTCCGCAAGCTGCTTTTCTTTCTTTTCAATCTTCTTAAGCCTTGCCTTAGCACGCTCTTCTTCCCTTAACCTGCGGTATTCATCATCAGACATGTCATTCTGTCTGCCTGCTGAATGTTCTTTGTATGCTGAATAATCCTCTCTTGCTTCCTGCATAATGCGCTGGCTGCCGTTTCCAACCTTCTTAAGCCCGGATATAAAAGACCTCTCCGTAATTATAACCAGACATATTATTGCAAGTATCATAAGTATTACGAATGTTCCAATTGAACCTATAGGGCTAAGTACCTTGCATAGCAATCCGCCAAAAAATCCACCCCCGGCTTTATAATCAGCACAATATGTAAATATACTTCCTAATCCATTATCTGCAATATCCGGTTTATTATATAAACACTGAATCATTGCACATAATACAACAAACAATCCATATCCTGCTGCCGTCTTAATTCTCGCGACACGAAGCAGTTCTCTGTTTACCATAAGAAAGATTATGCTTACTGCAAGAATTACAGGAAATATGTATTCCATAACTCCAAATAAGCCAAACATAAGCCATTTAATTCCTCTTCCCAATGTTCCTGCAATATTAAAATTACTTAATACCATTATTATTGCACAGGCAATTGAAAAAAGAATAATACAATCATTCTTCAACTGGTCAGCCTGTGTCTGGACATTTTTCTTAGTCTGTTTCTTTCTCCCCTGAGCAGTCGTCTTTTTCCCTTGAGTATTAGTTTTTCTGCTTTGACTGGTATTCTTTCTACCATTATTGCTGGCTGTTTTTGCCATAAACCTTCACTCCTTCATATATTCATCACGCATCATGATATTATACCATTTATCTAATCTCAAGGCAAATAAATGTGCATTCTCCAAAACACAGAAAAAGCGGAATACACACATAACTGTGCATATCCCGCCTGTCATACATATGTATTTAATTACTCATCAAATATACTTACAATTTCGCCTTCCATAATCTTGTTCATATTCTTTACTGCACAGAAATTACCACACATAGAACATGTATCTTCCTTCTCAGGCTTAGATGAAGCTCTGTAAGCTCTTGCCTTCTCAGGGTCAATCGCAACGTCAAACATTGCTTCCCAGTCAAGAACCTTTCTTGCCTTGTCCATCTTATAATCCCAGTCCATTGCACCCGGTACGCCCTTTGCAATATCAGCCGCATGTGCTGCAATCTTAGAAGCAATAATTCCTTCCTTAACATCATTAAGATCTGGTAATCTTAAATGTTCTGCAGGTGTTACATAGCACAGGAATGAAGCTCCGTAAGTAGCTGCGATAGCTCCACCAATTGCTGCTGTAATGTGATCATATCCTGGAGCTATATCAGTAACAAGAGGTCCTAATACATAGAAAGGTGCTCCCTTGCATATTGTCTGCTGAATCTCCATATTAGCCTTAATCTGGTTAAGAGGCATATGTCCTGGTCCTTCAACCATAACCTGGACATCCTTCTCCCATGCTCTTCTTGTAAGCTCGCCAAGTGTAACAAGTTCTTCAATCTGTGAGATATCTGATGCATCCATAATACATCCCGGTCTGCACGCATCTCCAAGACTCATTGTAACATCATATTCTCGGCATATCTCAAGCACTCTGTCATAATATTCAAAGAACGGATTCTCATTTCCTGTCATCTCCATCCATGCATATATAATAGAACCGCCTCTTGATACAATATTCATAAGTCTCTTATCTGCTCTGAACTTCTTAGCTGTAGCCTTGTTGATACCACAGTGTATAGTCATGAAATCAACGCCGTCTTTAGCATGCATTTCTACAACATCAAGCCACTCCTGTGCAGTGATATCCTTAAGTGCCTTATGATAATATACAACTGCATCATATATAGGAACTGTTCCAATTGTTGCCGGACATTCTGATGTCAGCTTTCTTCTGAACTTCTGTGTATCTCCGAAAGAAGAAAGATCCATGATAGCTTCCGCACCCATCTTTACAGCGTTATTAACCTTGTCAAGCTCCATATCAAGATCCACGCAGTCTCTTGAAGTTCCAAGATTAACATTAATCTTAGTTCTTAACTTATTTCCGATACCATTAGGGTCAAGACATTTATGATTCTTATTGGCAGGAATGATAACCTGTCCCTTAGCTATAAGCTGTCTTAAACTCTCGACATCTATATTTTCTTTCTTTGCAACAATTTCCATTTCTTTAGTAACAATGCCTTTTCTTGCAGCATCCATCTGTGTTGCGTATTCCATATGTATTCCTCCATTCTGGATAATTAACAGGAAAATCATAAGCCTTGTGGAAATCCGATTTCGAAACAATCAAATGAAGAGCTAAAAGCCCTCTAAAGAATCCCTACGGTGGCATTATCCACATCAGGTTATGGGTCGGAACTTAATCCCTCTCAGCAGCCACTGCTTACGCAGTCCTTATGCTCCCCTGCAAATATAATATGTGATAAGTATAACAAATGTGTTGTATTTGTCAATCATTCTTATTCTCATATTGACTCTGTTCGCAGCTCATACGCACAGACAGCCGCACATAAGTGCGGCTGTCCATTGCTGTTTATTAATCTTCATCATCAGAAGCTGCTTCTGCAAAGCCCTGACGCTTTCTTGCCATCTCATCACTTGCAAGATACTCATCGTATGTTGTTATCTTATCAATAAGCTGTCCGCTTGGAACAATTTCCATAATACGGTTAGCAGTTGTCTGGATGAACTGGTGATCGTGTGATGTAAATAATGTAACACCAGGGAACTTAATAAGTCCATTATTAAGAGCTGTGATTGACTCCATATCAAGGTGGTTAGTAGGATCATCAAATACTAATACATTAGCTCCACATATCATCATCTTAGAGATAAGACATCTTACCTTCTCTCCTCCTGATAACACCTTAACCTTCTTAACACCGTCATCTCCGGCAAAAAGCATTCTTCCGAGGAATCCTCTTACATAAGTAGGATCCGGATCTGGTGAATACTGTGTAAGCCATTCAACGATAGTATCTTCTCTGTTAAACTCTGCAGCACTGTCCTTAGGGAAATAAGCCTGTGAAGTTGTAACACCCCATTTGTAGCTTCCCTCATCAGGTTCCATGTTGCCTGTAATAATATTGAAAAGAGTAGTTGTTGCAAGCTCATTAGAACCAACAAATGCTATCTTATCATCATGGTTTACGATAAATGATACATTGTCAAGTACCTTAACACCATCAATAGTCTTAGAGATTCCTTCTACTGTAAGTACTTCATTACCAATCTCTCTTGCTGGTCTGAAATCAATATATGGATACTTTCTGCTTGATGGCTTAATCTCGTCTAATTCAATCTTCTCAAGAGCTCTCTTTCTTGAAGTAGCCTGCTTAGACTTAGAAGCATTGGCAGAGAATCTCTGGATAAAGTCCTGTAACTCTTTAATCTTCTCTTCTTTCTTCTTGTTAGCTTCCTTCATCTGCTTGATGATAAGCTGGCTTGACTCATACCAGAAATCATAGTTACCTGCATAGAGCTGAATCTTGGCATAATCTATATCTGCAATCTGTGTACATACTTTATTAAGGAAATATCTGTCATGAGATACAACAATAACGGTATTCTCAAAATTAATAAGAAACTCCTCTAACCATGCAATAGCATCAAGATCAAGGTGGTTAGTAGGCTCATCTAAAAGCAGAATATCAGGATTACCAAATAAAGCCTTTGCAAGAAGAACTTTCACCTTCTCACTACCGTTAAGCTCAGCCATTGTCTTATAATGAAGATCTGTTCCAATTCCAAGTCCGTTAAGAAGCTGTGCAGCATCTGATTCAGCCTCCCAGCCATTCATATCTGCAAACTCAGCCTCAAGCTCACTTGCCTTGTTACCATCTTCCTCTGTAAAATCTTCCTTGGCATATATAGCTTCTTTCTCTTTCATAATCTGGTAAAGTCTGTCATTACCCATGATTACTGTATCAAGAACATTATATTCATCATACTTGAAGTGATCCTGCTCTAAGAAAGATAATCTCTGGCCTGGTGTGATAGATACATCACCCTTGCTAGGTTCTATCTGTCCTGTAAGAATTTTTAAAAATGTTGACTTTCCGGCACCATTCGCACCAATAAGTCCATAACAGTTACCTTCTGTGAACTTAATGTTAACATCTTCGAAAAGAGCCTTCTTACCGATTCTAAGTGTTACGTTGTTAGCACTAATCATTAATAATCTCCTCCAAAAAATACGCATAACAGATAATAATCTATTATAAAAATAATCATACAAAGTTGATTATAGAGATTCCCGCCCATAAATGCAAGCAAATATTAATAAAAAGCTATTCTATCCACATCTTCATCGTTAATCCAGTTATATCTTTCTGGCAGCACAACATCAATATCAATCATTGCCATTATACTGACTGCCCCCTTATTCTTAAGACTTTTTAACACATCCATATAATATAGTGACTTAAGATCTGTTAAAAAATCTTTTGACATAACAATAAGAACATTTTTATATTGTCTTATAAATTCTTCATCCTCCTCTCTTGAAAATCCATGCATGTACTTTTTGTTAATACTCCAGAAATCCTCCAATGAATTGCCCATTGCAAGAAAATTTCTCTCAAAGCATACGCACATTACATTCTCTTTGCAAAACATGTTAAATACCAGCAATCTTCCCCCAATCGTGATTATTCTTCCGACTTGGTAATTATATCATCTTTATAACTGCTTGTGTTGCTAATGTCTTAATCTGTAGTTATCTCGTCGCAATCCGTCATTTTCGCGTCACATTCGGAATATTTTTTTACATTTTTAATCGTATGACTGCAAAAATGTATAACAAAAGGACAGGCACATCATACCTGTCCTTCATAATCTGATTAAATTATTATGTAACTGCTTATGCTGTTATTGTAGTTCCTGTCTTTCCTGCAAGACCTTCCTTAGCTTTCTCAAGATTAGCTATAATAGCCTTTCTTTCCTTATCTGCTGTTACGAATCTGATAGAAGCGTCAACCTTAGGGAAAGTTGTGACTGCTGGGAAATGACCATCTTTAATATACTGGTGAAGATCTGATGCAGAAACTGTATCAAATACCTTCTCCTCTGGTGTTCCCATTCCAATAGTAAGCTTGTCATATGCTGTAAGGAAAAGTAATGTTCCTGCTCCAACAAGCTCTGCTAACTTGGCAGCTGTATAATCCTTTTCAATAATAGCACTTGCGCCCTTAAGATGTGAGCCCTGCTGTAATACAGGAATTCCGCCACCACCCGCTGCAATAACAACCTGATCTGCATCAAGTAATGCCTTGACAGCATCAATCTCATATATATCGATAGGCATAGGTGAAGCAATTATTCTTCTGAACTTACCTGGCTCTTCTTCAACTACATAATTTCCCTTCTCTTCTTCAGCATCAGCTTCTTCTTTCGACATATATCTACCAATAACCTTAGATGGTTCGCTGAAAGCAATATCAAAAGGATCAACTCTTACCTGAGTAATAATAGTTGAAACTGTCTTATATATTCCTCTGTTAATAAGCTCTTCTCTTATGGCATTCTGAAGATCATATCCAATATAACCTTCACTCATGGCTCCGCATACAGACATAGGAGCAACTGTTCTGTCATCAGGCTCAAGTCTTGCAAACTCAGTCATTGCTGTCTGAATCATACCGACCTGTGGTCCATTACTGTGTGTAATAACAACCTGATACTTAGCTTCAACAAGATCAGCTATTGCCACTGCTGCTTTCTTAACATTCTGCTGCTGCTCTGGAAATGTTTCTCCAAATGCATTTCTTCCTAAGGCAACTACAATTCTCTTATTATCCATAACATAAACCTCTCATACACGATTATTATTGATGTAAATATTATATTCCATGAACCGCCAAAAAGCAAATTATTTCAATATATATATAGTCATTATGGCATTATAGAATTAGCACCATCAACAATCACACTCTGTCCTGAAAAATAGCATGAATCCGGACCTGCTAAAAATGCAATGACTGGAGCAATATCTGTCTCTGGATCACCAAAACGCTTCATAGGATTAAGGTTAACCTGCTTCGCATATTCCTCTGGAAATTTCTCAGCCCATGCCTTAGCTGCTGGTGATTCCGCTCCTGGAAGAACGATATTGACACATATACCATACTGTCCCCATTCCTTAGCTGCAATCTTAGTCATACCTCTTAATGCTTCCTTGTTAGAACCATAAGCTAACTGTCCTGCAATACCAAACATACCTGTTGCAGAAGCGAAGTTAATAATTCTTCCTTCATGCTGTTCCTTCATATAAGGGAATGCAGCCTGCATATAGTTAAGTGAACCAATTACACCACTTTGCCATGCCTTAAGCATATTATCATAAGAAGTTTCTTCAACTGGGGCAGAAGGAACTATAGCCTGTGCGTTGTTTACTACAACATCAACTGTTCCATACTTTTCTGCAGCAGCCTTAACAACCTCTTCAACTCTTGCTCTGTCTGCTGAATCACATGTCATGGCGAAGCCTTCTCCTCCTAATTCCTTAATTTCTGCAATTGTCTGCTCAATTGGCTCTACTCTACGTCCCGTTGCAATAACCTTAACCCCTCTTTTTGCAAGACAAAGAGCAATTCCTTTACCTATTCCCTGGCCTGCTCCTGTTACAATAGCAACTTTTTCATTTAACTGTTTCATTAAAGTACCTCCATAATTTTTATATTTAAATTATATCAATTATTTATAAGAAAGTAAATGAATAATCAGTCACATCTAATCCCTGTAATATAACCGCACTAAACCACCTAATCTGAATATACTAAAATATATATATTATGTTCTGAAAATAATTATTATGAATAAATTAATCACTGTTGCTGTAATAGATTCAGGAATATATCCTCATATAGATTTCAAAAACCGTATAGTAGCTTTCAAGGACTTTGTCAATGGCAGAAAAAATGCTTATGACGACTGTGGACATGGCACCCATGTAAGTGGAATTATCGCTGGCAGCGGTTATGCAAGCCACGGCAGAATAAGAGGCATCTGTCCTTCTGCCTGCCTTGCCGGAATCAAGGTATTAGACAGACTTGGTAATGGCAGGATAGAAAATGTTTTAGATGCTGCTGGCTGGATAATCTCCCATCAGAAAGATTTGAATATAAGAGTTGTCAATATATCCTTCGGTGCAACCACATTTGGCGAAAAGGAAAATCTCATTGCTCTTGAAAAAGCAATTGAAAAGCTTTGGGACAATAATATAATTGTTGTCGCAGCCGCTGGAAATGAAGGGCCTGGACGACAGACTGTTGCAATCCCCGGAACCTGCAAAAAAATTATCACAGTCGGTTCCCCGGATGGCAAAGATTTCTATTCAGGAAGAGGTCCAACCAGTGAATGTATAGTAAAACCAGAGCTTATTGTAAATGGTTCATATATCAGGTCGTGCAATAATTCCGTTAGCGGATATTCTGTAAAAAGTGGAACTTCCATGTCTGCCCCGGTTGTTTCAGGTGCAATTGCAGATGTTCTGATAAAAAAAGACATGTCTCCTAAAGAGATAAAGAAAAGACTCCATTCCTGCTGCACTAAAAAAGCCCTGCCAGATAATCTGCAGGGCTGGGGATTATTAAATCTTTCCGAATTCATGAATATATGAACTATTTTGTATTGACTGCCATAAGTATATCAATCATAAAATACTGTATAAGAATAAGTGCAAGTGCAAGTACTACGATAACAACAAGCGGAATCCACTTATGCTTCTTTAATCCCTGTCCTTTCTGATTCTGTTTTTTAAAATTACGACTGTCTACCATCAGACTGTACCTCCAATCCATTCCTTAATATTATTGTCAAGCCAGCTTATCCATTCTTCAAAGCCTTCGCCAGTCTTAGCTGATACGAAAAACACCTTTGCTAATGGATTTTTTTCGTGAATTCTTTCAACAACTACTTTGTTATCAAAATCAAAATACTCTTTAGTATCTATTTTATTGATAAGAACTACATGACACACCTCGAACATAAGAGGATATTTAAGTGGCTTATCATCACCCTCAGGATACGAAAGAATAACGACATTACGCGATGCTCCTGTATCTGTCTCTGCCGGACATACAAGATTTCCAACATTCTCCATAACAAGAAGGTCAAGCCTCTCTGTGTCAAATTCATCAAGTGCCTGCATGGTCATATGAGCGTCCATCGCACACTCTCCGCCTGTATGCACCTGTATTGAAGTAACCCCTGCTGCCGCCATCTTCTCAGCATCAACAGAAGAATCAATATCTGCTTCCATTACACCTATACGATATCTGTCTCCTAACATATTAGCTGTTCTTATCAGAGTCGTAGTCTTACCTGCTCCCGGACTTGACATAAGATTAACCATAAATGTTTTCTCTTCCTTAAGCCTTGCCCTTGTCTTAGCAGCTATCTCATCATTAACTGCATAAACACTCTGATGTACATCAATTACTCTTACATTACCCATTCTGGTTCTCTCCTAAATATTGTGCTGCATTGTCTTTTAGCCATTCGCACCATGCATCCATTCCTTCTCCTGTTCTTGCAGAAACAGGGAAAACTACTGCTTCCGGATTTCTCATTGCAATATTATCCTTAACCCTATCCATATCAAAATCAAATGCCGGCATGGAATCAATCTTATTAATAATCACAACCTGACACTTCTCAAACATAAGCGGATACTTAAGCGGTTTATCATCTCCTTCCGGAACTGAAAGAATTGCCACATTAAGACATGCGCCTGTATCAAACTCAGCCGGACACACAAGATTACCAACGTTCTCGAGTATAATAAAATCATGTGTATTATCTGCTTCAGCTTCTAACGCAGCCATTCCCTGTCTTGACATATCAGCATCAAGATGACACATTCCGCCTGTGTGCAGCTGTACTGCTGACACTCCTGCCTTAGCAACAGTAAGTGCATCAACATCCGAATCAATGTCTGCTTCCATTACACCTATATTAAAATGTTTCCTAAGTCTTTCAATTGTACCAACAATAGTTGTAGTCTTACCCGAACCGGGACTTGACATGACATTCATATAGAATACATTTTTCTTCTTTAACTCTTCTCTTAATCTGTCAGCATCAACGTCATTATCCTCTAAAATGGTTTTCTTAAGGTCAATTATCTTCATGCTTCTTTCATTATAATTATTATTCATAACAACTCCAATTAGTAATCCTTAGCCATCTGAACATAACCGAGTCTCTCGAATCCTGCCTTCTTATATGCTTTCACTGCTCTTTCATTCTCTTCTTCAACCTCAAGCCTGAATCTTACAGCTTCTTTTCCATACATATTATCAAGATGTTCAAAGAACTCACCTGCAATGCTCTTTCCTCTGTAATCCGGCTTAATATATATATCTTCAACCCACACACAATTACCACCACATTCAGTAGAATAGCTGTGTGCAACCATTGAATAACCCATGATAACACCTGTGTTATTCTCGAACACAAAACACTCTATAAATGGATTATCTCCAAGACAATCTGCAATATCCCTTTTCATAACATCCTCTGAAGGGTCTGAAAGCAGTGCTGGTGAGGCATAAAACACCCTCATCATCTCAAGGACTTCGGCTGAATCCTCTTCTTTCATGCTTCTTATAATAATATTATCCATCTGAATCATTCCTTTATTACATGATAATTAATGATATCATAGTATTTATTTATTGGCAAATCAAAAGACGCGAACCACCACTAAGAGCAGTCCGCGCCTTTCTTATTATAATTTATTCATTTTTTAACGTACACTCACGAACCCGTGCTTTCGTACTCTTTCGCCCTGCTTCGCATGGCCGTTCGTTCGCTAATGGCACAGGAAAAGTAAATGTCTGCTCTGCAGACGCTTACTTTTCCTATGTGCACATTATATTAGGAAAAAAGATATTTATTACACTAATCCCAGAATCTTAGGTAAGAACATAGAAATCGCAGGGATGTATGTAACCAGTAATAATGCTACGAAAATGATAGCAAAGTACGGTAACATGTACTTGATAACACTTTCAATAGTAACTCCACCAACACGGCAGCCCGTGAAGAGGATTGTTCCAACCGGTGCTGAAGCTGTATTTACGGCTACGCTGTAGTTCTTATCATAACCTTCCTTATCCTCTAATGGTCCGATTGTGCTTCCCATAGCTGCAGCTGCAGCTGCACCTGAACCACTGATGGCTCCAAATAACATGTTAGCAACTACATTTGACTGTGCAAGTGCTCCTGGCATTCTACCGGCTATAACCTTGGCACAATTAACAAGTCTTGTTGCGATACCGCCATTGTTCATTATATTACCTGCAAGGATAAAGAACGGAATGGCTATAAGTGAAAATGAATTCGAACCCGCGAATATTCTCTGTGCTGAAGTTGCAAAAGAAACATTTGCCGGAATCATGCATATCATTGAAACTGCTGATGAAAGACCGATTGCTACACCGATAGGAGCACCGATTATCAGCAATATAACTAATATTGTAACCATTACTAAGGCTACCTGTAATGCTATACTCATGCGAAAGTCCTCCTCATAATTATTGCTTATTTGCTTTGAGTTCAAGTCCAATATTATAAATGCTGTAGAAGATTATAATCACACCGCATATTGGAATAATTGAATAGATGACACCTGTTGGAATATGAAGAATTGTATCTAACTGTACAAGATTCATTTTTGCGATTGAAAAACCACCATATACCATTACAAGTCCAGCAAAGCAGATTGTAACAAGCTCAATAATTATGCTGACTATCATCTTAGGTGTTTTAGGTAACTTATCCTTAATAACTGATATATTAATATGCTCTCTCTGTCCGAACATATATGTTGCTGATATTATAATCAGCCATACGAAACAGTATCTTGTGAGTACTTCAGTAACGCTGCTTGGGCTTTTGAAGAAATATCTT
>OOAC01002179.1_pt1 | contig 11460 bp, 9 predicted proteins | sample 1671041 | NCBI WGS metagenome assembly OOAC01 (sample SAMN06348116, study PRJEB24527) | human gut metagenome | biome: human gut; feature: ankylosing spondylitis patient; material: feces | host: Homo sapiens | place: China | collected 2015-10 | reverse complement strand
ATATCTCTGCACCGATTTCTCGAAACTGAAAATATGAACGAATGCGCGCCGGATATGGCGATGGGCCTCCCAATACGGGAGGCCTTTCTGTTACACCGTCGCCAGCACGGCGAGGATGCTCTGCCAGCGCGGGTTCTCGACGGCAGGCGCACGGCGGATGGGCCGGGGCGTCTGCGCAGGCTGAGGACGCTGGGCCGACTGGGGCAGGGGAGAGAGGAAGGCGGCCTGCCACGCGGCAGCAAGCTGCATGGCCTCGGGGCAGCTCTGGAGGGTGCGGCGCTCGGCCCCGGCAAGATAGTCGCCCAGCCAGCAGAGGATGGCCGCGATGTTGAGCTGCTCTGCGGCGCGGGCGCTCCAATAGCTCCAGTGGGCGGGACGGCCTGCGAACCGCTCCACCGTGATGAGCGCCCCTTCCCGGACAGAGGAGGGAGCGGCTGTCCCACAACCACCGGCAGTATGGGCCAGCACATAAAGGATGTGCTCCATCCGGCGGCTGTCGAGGGCGTCGTCCCGGATGAAGGCAGAGAAATCCGTCTGGGCCAGCAGACCCTCGGCGGTGGCAGGGAAGCGCCCCGTCAGCTCGCCGGAAGCGTTGTGGCAGCTCTGCCACCCCTTTCGGATGAGCTGAAAGTTCAACTTCTGGCGTCCCATCGTGGAATAGAAGACCCGGGCCTTGCTGCTGACCGGCTCCTGCCGCAGCTCGAGATAGGCGTCCGCACCGCCGAGGTCTTGTACCTTGACACTGAGCACAAGGCGGTACTCGGGCTTCTGGCTGGACATGGCAAGATGCATCTCTTCAAAATAACGTGCGGCATCCATAGTGGTTCTCCTTCCTGTGGGCAGCGTGGGTGTTGTCGGAGGGGTACGGCCCTTTGTTGGTTGTAGTATATCATAAATCACGACAAAATACAACTATAAGTTTGCCGAAAAACCAGAAAACTTTCTATCTTTCCCACGAAACAAAACAAGATGGTTGTATGCGACAACAAAAATACGGGGCCGCTGGCAGCAGATACAACTGCACAGCGGCCCCGCAGGCTCTCTTTATAAATAAGAAGCTCAGTCGCCCAGCTCCCGGATCTCGTTCTGGATGAGCCGTCCGGCGGCGCGGGCCAGCTGGTCCATCCCCCGGATGCGGGCCATGTTCTTGCCGTAGATGCGGGAGGCATCGGCGGCGCTGGAGTCCTCGCCCATAAAGACGGCGGAGACCCGCAGGCCCTTGCGCTGGAGCGCCCGCACCTCGGCGGCGGCATCCTCCACGCCTGCGCTCCCGCCGTAATCGCGGCCCAGCGGGTCGTTGGGAGAGGGCGGGATGCGGCGGCTGTCGTTGGGGGAGGCGTCCGTCAGGAGGATGAGCAGGTGCCGCGCGGCGGGGCCGGGGTCGAAGCCGATGAGGTCGCCTGCGGCCCGCAGAGCCAGACCGTCCCGGTTCCAGCCCGAGGCGAAATACTGGCAGATGCCCTGCAGGCTCTTTTCTTTAAAGCCCTTGAGCACCCGGAGGACGGTGTAGCCTCGCAGGCTGGAAAAGCAACTCACCCGCACCGGGATGCCGCAGGCCGCGAGGCTCTGGGCAAGGATAGACCCCTGCGCCGCGATGACCTCCTGACAGTGGAGGCGGGAGGCCGAGGCGTCCAGCAGGAGATCAACGGTGAAGGAGGGATGATTCTCCTCCTCTGCACAGCGGAACACCCGGCCATCGTCCATGACGGTGCGCCAGACCCGCCCGGGGTCGAGACTACCGCTGCGGGCCACCCGGGCGTTGGGCTGCTGGTGGACGAGGATGCAGTTGCGGATCTGTTCGGAGAGCCGGAGCACGACGCTGCGGTGAAGCTCAAGGTTTTTCGCGTAATAGGCCCGGTTCCGCTCGGCCTGAAGCTGGGCCTGCTCGGCCAGATGCTTTGCCTCGGGGGTGGGGGCCTGTTCCGGGCTGGGCACGCCGGAGGCGAACCAGAGATGACAGCCCAGATGCTCGCCGGTGCAAAGCTCCTGCTCGGCCTTCCGCAGCCGCTCGGGCGGGTAGAGCGACCGGCCAAAGCAGCTCTCGATGTAGGCCCGGTCCTCCTCGGCGCGCTGGCGCAGGGTGATGTGGGCCAGCCGCTTGTCCGCATGGACACCGCCGCCGGAGGCATCCACCGCGCCGGAGTGCTCCACCGTCACCCGGTCGGTCTTTATCATCTGGGTGGGCATGGTGCGGGTCATGAGGGACGCCAGCAGGCCGTCCAAGTGGAGGTGCAGCCCGGCTTTCTGGTGCACCGTCCCGTCGAACAGCTCGAACCTGGCGTAGACGGCCAGCAGCGCGGCTTTCAGCTCCTCGGGGCGAGGGGGCGTTTCGGGGCTGAGGGCAGCGCTGAGGCTCTTTTCGTAGGGGGTCATGACGGGCGGCGTCCGGCCCTGCACGGCCCGCCAGCGTGCAGCCTGCATGGAGTAGACCAGCTGGTTTTTCGCCATCCACTCCTGCCGCGAGAGCTTGTACTGGATGCCGAAAAAATAGTCCGCGTGGGCGCGGCGGAGGGCCGAAAGCACCGGGCGGCCGGGCAGCTCGAGGGCGTAAGCCGCGCTTTCGAGGTAGAGCCAGCTCAGATCGTCCAGCATGGTCTGCCGGAGGTCGCCCTCCCATGTGTCGAAGAGGCTGCGCACCAGCGCGTCGCCGTAGTATTTGTGCACCAGCCCCACGATGCAGTTCATGTAAAAATCAATGGTGCCGTCGGTGTTGCGGGCAAGGAACAACGGCTCGAAGCCGTAGGCTCCTGCCGCCGCCCACACCTGATTGGCGGCACGCCGCTCTTCGGCGGTGTAGCTCTGCGCTTCCATCGGAATGCTCCTTTAGCCGAAGAGCTTTGCGGCGGTGAGCTGGGCCGGGATGCGGGCGGCGATGGCGTCCCGGATGAGGCCCTGCTCGTAGGAGTCGAAGGCCTTGTTGGTGATGCCCATGTCCAGCGCAGCCCCGGCGGCGACGCCCCGGCGCATCAGGCGCAGAGCGTCCAGCATCCCGCGCAGGTCGAGGGCTTTGGTGGAGATCTCCGCGCTGTCGCACTTTTTCTGCAAGTCGAGGAAGAGGAGGGCAAACTGCCGGACGTATTTGCCGTTCAGGTCGGGGAACTGGGTGCGCAGGAGCTTTTCAAGGTTCTCTTCGGTGATGGTGGGCATCTGGATGACCACGAAACGGGAGGTCAGCGCCTCGTTCAGCTCCCGGGTGCCTGCATAGCCGTAGTTCATGGTGGCGATGAAGCGGGTCTCCTCGGCCAGCGGGATGCGGTCGTAGCCCGGCACATCAATGGCCCGGCGAAAATCCAGCACGGCGTGGAGGACGGCCAGCGCCTCGTTTTTGGCCATATTGATCTCATCCAGCACGCCGAAGCCGCCGCTCTGGGCGCAGCGGTAGACCGGGCCGGGCCGGAACTTTACCTGTCCGCCCTCGAAGGTGTCCATGCCGATGAGGGAGGCTGCATCCATGTTGACGTGGAACGAGATGTCCCACGCGGGACGCCCGAAGGCGGCGGCAAGGTTCTCTGCCAGCACGTTCTTGCCAGTGGCCTTGCCGCCCGCCAGCAGCAGGTTCTCGCCGCAGAGCAGAGCGGCCAGCGCCTGCTCCCACACCTCTCTGCCGTAGTAGACGAAAGCAGGGGCCGGGATGCGGGGACGCAGGGCCTCGGCCAGCGGGTGGGCGGCGCGGTATTCTTCCACAGCCCGCAGCAGGTCGGGGGAGACCCCCTCCTGCCGCAGCGTATCCATCAGACCAGATGTTTCAGACATCAATGACATCTCCTTGCGGTTGGCAGTGCCAAACCGAAATTTCACCCTTATCATAGCACAACCCGTGCGGTTTGTGTAGTATTTTTGCAGTTAAGAACAGCAAAGAAATATTGCAGCCGAAAGTTTGGCTTGACACATCAGGTCTAGGTGCTATACTTAGCTAAAATCGTTGAAGTGTGCGGCTTTGGGAGGAATTTATGATGAAGTGCAAAAAAATCATAGCATCTTTTTTACTGATTGCTATGCTGGTTGCGCCGCTGTCAGCATACGCGGATACTGTATACTCTGATGAAGAGGTGCTGGCGAGAGGAAAACTGTATTATTCTTATCTAGAACAGGTCTTCGGGAATATTGTAAAGGAAAATGAGGGCGCTTCGGAAGTGACCCTGACGGGTGCGGTTGGCTTTTGCAATACAGATTATTTGCAGCAAAGTGAGTTCGATGCAAAGGCTCAGCAGGGAAAAATCAGCGGTCCGACTATCTATGTTGAATATAGAATAGGAAACGAAGAAACCGCCTATTATATAAGTGATTTGCTTCCGGTGGGTTCGCCGACAACGGTTCTGGCGAAGAGTAATTATACGGATGCTGTAGAAGAAATGGCAGATTCAAAGACCAGGGCAGAAATTCTGGGAAATGGTTTTGTGAAAATCGGTGGAGAATACAGGCTTCGCATCGACCTTGCAGATTATGCAGCTCAAGGCTACCCGACAACAAAAACGCAGGTGGAAGCGATTCGAGCTGCAAAGGCGGCGACCATCACGGAATCTCCGGAACGGTATTACGCGAATCTGGAAAAACTTCTGATGACAAGAGGTTCGAATACAGAAATCAATGAAGTAATCGTTTGTGTAAAAGGAATATACACAGATGATGAACTCGCTGCGATCGATTATACCGACACGGATAAGATTCAGTATTGGATGGACTACTATACCATCAACATGAACAACCAAAGACTCCGGGTGAAAAAGGCGTATTCCGTGCTGGGAGACCTGACAGTAATAGGAAATGCAGGAGAATATAACCAGATGGCCCTGATTGCAAATGGCAGGGATGTGGGGTATACGGAAATTGCTCCGGGAATGTACCGCAATGCGGAAGGCTGGACGGTGTTCCGCGTCGATTTGAATGACTACGCAGCAAAGGGTTATGTCTATTGAGCGCAGAGCAATATCATATAAAAATCGGATGCATAAGAATTGCATCCGATTTTTATATGCTGGAATGAAACGAATTCAACAAACTCTCATCCGGGGCACGGAGATTTCACGGTTCGGAGAAATTGACAGAGCGTGTGGAATGAGATAAAATATCTTTCGTTGTGTTAAAATCAGGAAGCCGTTTTCGTAAGCATTGCACACCGCTTACAAAAACAGCTTCCAAAGAAAGGCGTAAACTATCATGCTCGAAACCATCACAGCCGTCAATCAGGCGGTCAACAGCTTCATTTGGGGCATCCCGGCGATGGTCTGCATCATCGGCGTGGGCCTGCTGCTCAGCGTGCGGACCGGCTTTTTGCAGATCCGGAAATTTCCCTATGCCATCCGCACCACCATCGGACGCATCTTCCGCAGGAAGGATGCCTCCGACGGCGCAATGACGCCGTTTCAGGCAGTCTGCACCGCGCTGGCTGCGACCGTCGGCACCGGCAACATCGCCGGCGTGGCGGGCGCGATCGCCATCGGCGGGCCGGGCGCGGTGTTCTGGATGTGGTGCTCGGCTCTGCTGGGGATGTGCACCAAGTTCGCCGAGGTGACGCTGGCGGTGCACTTCCGCGAGCGGAACAAGAACGGTGAGCTTGTGGGCGGCCCCATGTACTATATCAAGAACGGCCTTGGCAGCCGGTGGCAGTTCCTCGCGGTCCTCTACTCCCTGTTCGGCGTGCTGACCGTCTTCGGCACCGGCAACGCCACGCAGGTGAACACCATCGTCACCGCCATCGACTCAGCCCTGCTGGCCACCGGCAGCGGCCTGAACGGCATCCTGCCCACCCTTAACCTCATCGTGGGCGTCGTGGTGGCCATGATGGTGGCAATGGTGCTGCTGGGCGGCGTCAAGCGCATCGGCAGCGTCACTGAGAAGCTGGTGCCCTTTATGGCGCTGTTCTACATTGTACTGGCGCTGGGCGTCGTGGTGCTCAACTACCGCCGCTTCCCGGCCGTCCTTGCCTCCATCGTCGGCGGTGCATTCGACCCGCAGGCCGTCACCGGCGGTGCCATCGGCAGCGTCTTTCTCAGTATGCAGAAGGGCGTCTCCCGCGGCATCTTCTCCAACGAGGCCGGCCTCGGCACAGGCTCCATCGCCCACGCCTGCGCCGACACCCACAAGCCGGTCAAGCAGGGAATGTTCGGCATCTTCGAGGTCTTTGCCGATACCATCGTCATCTGCACCCTGACCGCTATGGTCATCCTGTGCAGCGGCGTGCCGGTGGGCTACGGCAGCGCGGCAGGCGCGGAGCTGACCATCTCCGGCTTCACGGCCACCTACGGCGGCTGGTCGTCCATCTTCACGGCGGTGGCGCTCTGCTGCTTCGCGTTTTCCACCATCATCGGCTGGGGCCTGTATGGCTCCCGGTGCATCGAGTTCCTGTTCCACACCGACAAGGTGGTCGGGCCGTTCCTCGTGGTCTACTCCTTCGTGTCCATTCTGGGCGCGACAGTGGACCTCGGGCTGCTGTGGAGCATCGCCGACACCTTCAACGGCCTGATGAGCATCCCGAACCTCATCGCCCTGCTTCTGCTCTCCGGCACGGTGGCAAAGCTCACGAAGGAGTTCTTCGCGGGCGAAGGGGCACAGAAATAAAGAGTTACTTAGAGCGGAACACGGCAGGTGCATTTTAATGTGCATCTGCCGTGTTTTTTGTATATTGTGATAAAATACGGAGTCTGCCTTTGTGAAACAGGACGAAATATGGCTTTTGAGAGCCGAACAACTTGACAAATGGATACAGGGGGGGTAGAATCGGAAACAGCAGAAACGCTCTTCTGCAAATTCTCAAAATCTGAGGAGAAAACGATATGAAAATCATGAAAAAATTGATGGCTTTGGCTCTGGCCAGCGCCCTCGCCCTGACCCTGCTCACCGGCTGCGGCGGAGGCGGCGGTGGCGGAAGTAGCAGCGTTACCATCAATGGTCAGACCCTGACGCTCAATAAGTCCCGTGTCGAAATGTTTGAAAAGGCTTTTGAGGAACAGATGGATAATGTCGGCTTTGAGAATGCAACGTATAGCGAAGAGATAACGAATCTACTCGAAAAGGCCATAAAAGAAGGCGCAAAAAACCAGACGGCGCAGCAGACCGCAGCAAATTATGTTGTGCTTTCGGGCGCATCTTTCCTGACTGCGCCGAACTGGAAAGATGCTACTGTTGCAAACAGCGCTGCAAAGACTGTGGTAGATGGAATCGTTAAAAAAGCAAAGGAAGATAATGTGGACTTTTCCAATCAGGCCTATGGCTATATCCAAGTAAAAGACCCGAAGAGCGGCGTAGTAGAGATTGCTGTTATGATGGGTGGTATGCAAAAGACGAAAGTAGTTGCCTGATTTATAATTGATGAACGCCCTCCGGAATCACGCCGGAGGGCGCTTTTTGCGGTCTGAAAGCTTGGGACTTTGTTCACTTTTCCTGCAAAAATGCAAACAAGTATAAAAATTTCATGAAAATCATAAGAAATGACATTGAAAATGTTTTAACAAAGTGGTAAAGTAGAAGCAAAGAGAGTCATGCCTGCCGCCCGGCGGGACGCAAAATTGGGAGGTTTATTACCAATGGCTGATCGTATCGTTCTGAACACCATTTCCTACCATGGCCACGGCGCCATCGAGAACATCGTGCCCGAGCTGACAGCCCGCGGCTACAAGAAAGCTTTCGTCTGCTCCGACCCCGACCTCATCAAGTTCGGTGTCACCAAGAAGGTCACGGACCTGCTGGATGCTGCAAACTTCGCCTACGCCGTCTACAGCGAGATCAAGCCCAACCCCACCATTGCCAATGTGCAGGACGGCGTGGCCGCCTTCAAGGCCGCTGAGGCAGACTGCATCGTGACCATCGGCGGCGGTTCTTCGATGGACACCGCAAAGGCCATCGGCATCATCATCAACAACCCCGAGTTCGCCGATGTGCGCTCTCTGGAAGGCGTCGCTCCCACCAAGAAGCACGCCGTCTTTACCATCGCTGTCCCCACCACCGCCGGTACTGCCGCTGAAGTCACCATCAACTACGTCATCACCGACGTGGAGAAGAAGCGCAAGTTCGTCTGCGTCGATACCAACGATATTCCGGAGATCGCCGTCGTCGATCCCGATATGATGTCCTCTATGCCCAAGGGCCTGACCGCCGCCACCGGTATGGACGCTCTGACCCACGCCATCGAGGGCTACATCACCAAGGGTCACTGCACCATTTCTGATATGTTCCACCTCGAGGCCATCAAGCTCATCAGCGAGAACCTGCGCGGTGCTGTCCAGAACACCCCCGAGGGCCGCGAGGGCATGGCGCTGGGCCAGTACATCGCCGGTATGGGCTTCTCCAACGTGGGTCTGGGCATCGTCCACTCCATGGCACACGGTCTGTCCGCTCTGTACGACACCCCCCACGGCGTGGCCTGCGCTATCCTGCTGCCCGTCGGTCTGGAATACAACAAGACCGTCGCCGGTGAGCGTTACCGCGCCGTCGGCAAGGCGATGGGCGTTGTGGGCATCGACGAGATGAACGACGCCGAGGCAGCAGATGCCACCATCGCCGCCGTCAAGCAGCTGTCTGCGGACGTGGGCATCCCCGCAAATCTCCACGGCATCCTGAAGGAGGAGGACATCCAGTTCCTCGCCGAGTCCGCTTATGCCGACGCCTGCCGTCCCGGCAACCCCCGCGACACCAGCGTGGAGGAGATCGTGGAACTGTACAAGAGCCAGCTGTAAGCTGCGCCTGAGCGCTTTACCCTTATAAAATATAGGCCGCTGCTAAGTACAACCTCTCAGTCTCGCTGTCGCTCGACAGCTCCCCTTGTAGGGGAGCCTCTGGCGAAGAGATGAGGCTTTCCGCCCTGCCAAGGCCTCCCCTCGATAGGGGAGGTGGCTGCGCCAAAGGCGCAGACGGAGAGGTTGCCTACAGCGGCCTTTTTGCGTGAAAATTCTGCCTTCCTCTTGCACGGGAAGCAAAAACTGCGTACAATATCCCTGTAACCATTCATATGGGAAAGGAAACACGCAATGGAGCTGAATTTTTATACCCTCTGCGTCATTTATCTGGTCTATTCATTCCTCGGCTGGGTGGCCGAGACGGTGGCAGCGACGGTGAAAGGACGTGCCTTCGTCAACCGTGGCGTGGCGTCCGGCCCATTCTGCTTCGTCTACGGCACGGCGGCTGTGCTGATGGCCGTGGGCTTCGCCGACCTGCGTTCGGCCCCGCTGGCCCTCTTTCTCGGCTGTGCGGCGGACGCCACGGTGGTGGAATGGGTGACGGCCAAGTTGCTGGAGCGGGTGCACCGCCGCCGCTGGTGGGACTACTCGGACAAGAAGTTCAATCTGGACGGCTATGTCTGCCTGCAATATTCGGTGCTCTGGGGTCTGCTGGGCATGGCCAGCGTCCTATGGGGCAACGGCCTGCTGCTGCGCCTCTGCGCCCTTCTGCCGGGGTGGCTGCTGCATGTGGTCGTCTGGGTCATGATGACGATCGCCGTCCTCGACCAGCTGGGCACGGCGCTGGCCGTCAACCAGTACGCCGCCAGCCACCCGAAGTTGGAACAGTTCAACCTTGAGCTGGAAAAGCACTCGGACAAGCTGCGCCGGCGGCTCATCGCCCATGTGGAAAAGCGTATCCAGAAGGCTTACCCGACTGCTGTCCGGCCCGAGCCGACGGTGCAGGCCGAGAAGGCCCTGAGCTTCGGCGACCTCGTCTGGCTCTTCGTCATCGGCGCGTTCCTCGGCGATGTGGTGGAGACGCTCTTCTGCCGGGTGACGGCGGGGGTCTGGATGAGCCGCTCGAGCCTTGTGTGGGGTCCCTTCAGCGTGGTGTGGGGGTTGGCGCTGGTCATGGCGGCTGTCCTGCTGCGGGGCAGCGAGGAGCGGAGCGACCGCTCCATCTTCCTCTTCGGCTTTGTGCTGGGCGGCGCGTATGAGTATCTTTGCAGCGCCGTGGGCGAGCTGCTCTTCGGCGTCATCTTCTGGGATTACAGCGGCTTCAAGTTCAATCTGGGAGGCCGTGTCAACCTGCTCTACTGCTTTTTCTGGGGCATCGCGGCGGTGGTCTGGATCCGGTACGGCTACCCCCTCATCGCAAAGCTGATGGCAAAGCTCAAAAAGCACATCCTGCCGTGGATGACGGTGGTGCTGACGGTGTTCATGGCCGTGAACATGGGGCTTTCCGGTCTGGCGCTGGCCCGCTACGACGCCCGCACCAGCGGTCTTGCCCCGGCAAACCGGCTGGACGTCTTCCTCGACGAGCACTTCGACAATGCCCGGATGGAGCGGGTATACCCCAACGCAAAAAAGACGTAAAATTTGCAGGGGACTCTTTTCTCTCTGCCGGAAGTGTAGTAAAATAAGGGCAGAAATGTTCTCACGAAGAACGAAGGGAGGACCTGTATGAAATTCTTTATCGATACCGCAAATGTGGACGAGATCCGCAAGGCCAATGATATGGGCGTCATTTCGGGCGTCACCACCAACCCCAGCCTCATCGCAAAGGAGCACAAGGACTACGCCAAGACGCTGGCGGAGATCGCCTCCATCGTGGACGGCCCCATCTCCGGTGAGGTGAAGGCCACCACCACCGACGCGGAGACGATGGTGAAGGAGGGAGAGGCCATCTATGCCCTCGACCCCAAGCACATGGTCGTCAAGATCCCCATGACCGTGGAGGGCCTCAAGGCCATCAAGGCCCTGAGCGCCAAGGGCATCCCCACCAATTGCACCCTTATCTTCTCGGCCAATCAGGCCCTGCTGGCCGCACGGGCCGGCGCGGCCTACGTCAGCCCCTTCCTTGGCCGTCTTGACGACATCAGCCAGCCGGGCATCGACCTTGTCCGCACCATCAGCGAGATCTTCGCCAACTACCCGGACATCCATACGCAGATCATTGCGGCCTCTGTCCGCAACCCCATCCATATTACCGAGTGTGCGCTGGCCGGTGCGGACATCGCCACCGTGCCCTACAAGGTCATCGAGCAGATGACCAGGCACCCCCTCACCGATCAGGGCATCAAGAAGTTCAAGGCGGACTATACCGCCGTCTTCGGCGCATAAGAGCAAAACAAAAAAGCGGCAGACCGTCGGGCCTGCCGCTTTTGCTGTATCCGGGATGATCAGAAGATCTTCACTTCGTCCTTGTCCATAAAGGCGGCACCCGCAAAGCCGGCTGCCTCCAGCTGGCCCAGCTGCTTGCCGAGCTTCTTGCCCTGCGGCAGGACGGTGACGTTGTACGTCTCGCGGAGGGCGGCGGCCCGGCTCAGGACGGCGGTGAAGTCGGCGTCCCTGCCGTAGAGCAGGGCGATCTTCTGCTTTGCGCCGGGGATCTGGTAGCCCTGCTCGAGCAGGATGCCGCAGACCCGCTCGAAGCCGATGGAGAAGCCGACGGCGGGCACCTGCGTGCCAAGGAACTTGCCCACCATGTTGTCGTAGCGTCCGCCGCCGGCGACTGCGCCGCTGAACTGTGGGCAGGTGATCTCGAAGACCATGCCGGTGTAGTAGCCCTGACCGCGCACGAGGC
>OOAC01002156.1_pt1 | contig 11539 bp, 10 predicted proteins | sample 1671041 | NCBI WGS metagenome assembly OOAC01 (sample SAMN06348116, study PRJEB24527) | human gut metagenome | biome: human gut; feature: ankylosing spondylitis patient; material: feces | host: Homo sapiens | place: China | collected 2015-10 | reverse complement strand
GCTGACGTCTTGTTCGGTCACGGCTGTCTGCCCCATGTCCTTGGCGGGCATATCTTCACGACGAGGTTTGCGCTGACGACGAGAACGACGTTCTTCGCTGCGAACTTCGTCGTCGCCGGCAACGGGAGCAGTGACTTCAGTCGTCTTGACTTCTTCGGTAAGTTGCTGGTTCTTCAACTGTTCGCGCTTGACGCGGCGCTGTTCGCTGCGTACCTTGTTGCGTTCACGCGGATCGCGGGTAGCCTTTTCTTCGCGCGCCTGACGCTCACGTTCCTTGAATTCCTTGATTTCCTTGCCCTTGCCGGAGCGGCGCGGCTTGCGCTTGCGATCGCTCTTGGCTTCGTCCTTGGTCACCTCTTTTTCGGGTTCAGTCTTTTCGTCTCCAAGACCGAAGAAAGCCATCAATTTGGCAAAGAAGCCCTTTTCCTGTTTGACTTCGGATTTTTCCGGAGTCTCTGCGACAGGCTTTTGTTCTTCCCTCGGCGTGTGCGTCGGGGCGACATCGCGCGGCAGGATGTTCTTGATTACCGGAACCTGCTTGGGACGCTGCTGCTCTTCCTTTTCGCGAGCCGACTTGAGCGCATAGGGGTCATCGGCGATCGGCGAGAGATCTTCGGCGCGCTTATAACTTGCAAGATCGTCGTCAAGGCGTTCGTCATCGAGGCGCAGGCGTTCGATGTGGTAATGCGGTGTTTCCAGCGAAATATTCGGGATGAGCACCACGGGCACTTTGAAGCGTTGTTCGATCTTGGCGATTTCACCACGTTTTTCGTTGAGCACGTAGGTGGCCACATCCACAGGCACCTGCGCATGAAGAGCGCCCGTACCTTCCTTGGCGGCTTCTTCCTGCAGAATGCGCAGTACCTGAATGGCGCAGCTTTCGGTGTCGCGGATGACGCCGACGCCGTTGCAACGAGGACAGGTGACGTGGTTACCTTCCGAGAGCGACGGGCGCAGTCTTTGGCGTGAAAGTTCCATCAAACCGAAGCGACTGATTCGACCGATTTGCACGCGGGCACGGTCCGGACGGATTGCTTCCTTGAGACGCTGTTCGATTTGGCGCTGATTCTTGGGCTCGGCCATATCGATGAAGTCAATTACGATCAGGCCGCCTAAATCGCGTAAACGCATCTGGCGGGCGACTTCATCTGCGGCTTCCATGTTGGTGCGCAAAGCCGTTTCTTCAATGTCCGCGCCTCGAGTGGCACGTGCCGAGTTCACGTCGACAGCTACCAGAGCTTCGGTGTGGTCAATCACAATGGCGCCGCCTGAGGGCAACGGCACGGTACGGGAATAGGCCGTCTCGATCTGGTGCTCGATTTGGAAACGCGAGAAAAGAGGCGTTTCTTCGCGGTAGCGCTTCACGCGGCCGACGAGATCAGGCATGACATGTGCCATAAACTGGCGAGCCTGATCGTAAATGTCGTCCGTGTCGACAAGAATTTCGCCGATATCGGGCTGGAAGTAGTCGCGAATGGCGCGGATGACCAGGTTGCTTTCCTCAACGATGAGGAAGGGAGCCGGATTGGCGCGGCGCAGCGGCTTGCCGTCGCGCACTGATTCGGTGGTGTAGTGCGTCACGGTACGGCCGCGGTCGTTTTCGCTGTATTCGTACTGCGGTACGGCGGCTTCCGAGATGGCGCTCCAGAGCTTCAAAAGGTAGTTCAAGTCCCACTGAAGCTCTTCGACCGTGCGACCGATGCCGGCGGTGCGGGCGATCGTGCTCATGCCGGAGGGCAGATCGAGCTGATCCATGGCTTCGCGCAGTTCCTGGCGTTCTTCACCTTCGAGGCGAGGCTGATGAAGGTGGTGAGTGCTGCACCCTTGTTGCCGCGTTCTTCCTTTTCAACCTGAACGATGAGTTCCTGACCTTCTGTGAGCGCTTCGCGGATGGTGGCGGTGCGAACGTCGACGCCTTCCTTGAAGTAGGCGCGGGAGACTTCCTTGAAGGGGAGAAAGCCGTGGCGTTCCTCACCGTAGTTGACGAAGCAGGCTTCGAGCGAAGGTTCGATGCGGGTGATGATGCCCTTGTAGATATTGGATTTGCGCTGTTCGCGGCCGGCAACTTCGATGTCGATATCGATGAGTTTCTGGCCGTCGACGATCGCCACGCGGGTTTCCTCGGCGTGGGTCGCGTTAAATAGCATGCGTTTCAATTTTCACACTCCGTTGCTGACGGTGTTACTGACGCGAACAACCGTCCGATCGGGCGCGTGCCGATACGAGTGTTTTTGAGACCCATACAAACGAAAAGGAAGGAGAGCTTAACTCAAAGCCTCCGGAACCTCTTTACGACGCGCACGACAAAGAGGCGCAGATCCCAAAAGCGGGATCCGAGCCGCGCGGCGGACAAAAGAAGTGAAGACGCACGGATTGTGTCGGTCTGCTGCGTTTGGCAGCCGGACGCGATGGGGAGAGCACGCGGGCGGACAGTGACAGCGCCTCATTCGCCTCGGCTTCGGCCGCGGCGACAGCTCGATCCCTCACAAAACCGGTTGGTCCTTTGGTGTTTCGGCGCGCAAAAACAGCCTCGCATGTCCCGAAGACGGGGGCAAGAAGCGAAAGCATCAATCGAACACAAAGCTCGCAGCGCACGACCCAAAAATCCTTACTCGTTTGAAGTCTTTCAAAACTTCACGTACCGGCAGACGTCTTGTACAAAGACGCCTTGCCCTGCTTTCGAATGTTCGGACTCATCGAAAAGGTTCGCGTGCCTTGATCAGGAGCTCGCACCCGATTATTCGTTCAATCGTTCCCCGGGGTCTTTGCTGTGATTCAGCTCGCCGGGGCGGGGCAGCTCGACTGGTCTGCAACGCCCAACCCGTCTTGCGACGCAAGTCCGAGTTTTCGAAAGCGCATTAAAAAATCAGTACCGGCGTCAATCTTCGCTTCAAGCGTGACAGACGCCCCAGACGTTAGAAATATGCGTCAACATACTTCAAACGGCATCAAAAGCGCGGGCTTTCGGCCTTAAAATGTGCAGACCTGAAAGCTTCGGCGCCTATAAATTCGCTACGCAGAAAGTGCCCTGCACTTCAACTGCACCGCGCAAGGCGCAAGTATAACTTTAATTGCGCCGCAATGCCGTGATGGTTGCGGTTGGAAATACAAAAGCACAATGGCTGAACTTGCAAATACCGCCGCACGTACCGTGACGGTTATCGACGAGTCCGAAGTCCGGGACTTCAATCGCGTCAACTATGTTCGGGTCTCAGAGCGTAGCGACGGACAGCGGCTCGACAACTTTCTGATGCGTGTTTTAAAAGGCGTTCCAAAGAGTCACATATACCGCATCGTGAGAAACGGAGAAGTGCGTATCAACAAAAAGCGCGCCGAATGCCAGACAAAGATTGCGCTCGACGACGAAATCCGCATTCCGCCGGTGCGCACGGCCATCATGGCTGAAGCGGCGGCTCCTTCCGTCAAGCCTCTTGCTGCCGACGAACTCCCGATTCTGCGTGAAGACCGAGATCTCCTCATTGTGAACAAACCTTCCGGACTGGCCTGTCACGGCGGCTCCGGCGTGGCCTTCGGTCTGATCGAGCGCTTGAGAGCGTCTCGTCCCGAATGTAAGTTTCTGGAGCTGGCGCATCGGCTCGACCGAGACACTTCCGGAGTGCTGATCGTCTGCAAAACCCGCAAGGCGCTCGTTCGTCTGCACGAAATGCAGCGGCAAGGCGAAATCGAAAAGCGTTACCGTCTGCTGGTACAGGGCGACTGGGTCAATCAGCGCGAACACGTGCGTGCGCCGCTCACCAAATACACGCTCGCAAGCGGTGAACGGCGCGTGCGCGTTGACGAGGAAAACGGCCTTCGCTCGCATACGATCTTTACGCTCATCAAGCGCTATGGTGACGTTTCGTACCTCGAAGCTGAACTCAAGACCGGTCGCACGCACCAGATTCGAGTGCATGCCGCAAGCGTCGGGCATCCTCTCGTGGGCGACGCCAAATACGGCGACTATGCATTTAACGAAGCGGTGAGAAAGGGGGCGCTCGGGCTTCCCTTCGGGCGCCTTTTCCTTCACGCCGAGCGGCTCAAGTTCACGCATCCGGTGACGAAGGAACCCATGGTGGTGATTGCGCCGCTTGAGGCCTCGCTCAAAGCCTTGATCGACAACTTGAACGACCGGCAATGACCATGCAGTCCAAAAGCTATCAGCTCTACGTCTTCGATTGGGACGGCACCGTGATGGATACGACCGGGCTCATTGCCCGCGGCATGCAGCAGGCCTGCGTGACGCTTGGTTATCCGCAGCCCGATCTTGATGCATGTCGCGAAACCATCGGTCTGCCTTTTGCCGAGTCGTTTGCCAGAGTGGCGCCCGGATTCCGATACGAGCAGCTCGACGATTTTCTGACTGCGTACCGCAACTGGTATTTGCAGCGCGAGGCTCAGGTTGACGTCATGGCGGGTTTGGAGGATCTCTTTGACCGCATGACGAAGAATGGCCTTCGTCTTGCAGTAGCAACCGGCAAGTCTCGGGCGGGGCTTATTCGCGTGTTTGAACGCACGGGCCTAGAGAAATACTTTGAAGCGACGGTTACCGCAGACGAAAGTTTCCCGAAACCCAACCCGGCAATGTTGGAAAAACTATCGGACGAAACGGGAGTGGACGTGCGCGAGATGGTGATGATCGGCGACTCGATTCACGATCTGCAGCTCGCACAAAACGCGCGATGCGACGCGGTTGCCGTAACCTGGGGTGCCGCACGCCTACCGGAACTTCAGTCGTATCCGGCCGTGGCGTACGTCTCTGACGTCAAGGAATTGATTCGCGCCCTGAGCCTCTCGTATCTCTACGAGGAAAGCCAAAGCGCGTAATGCTCAGCGCTTGGCGGGGTGGCGGGCTGTGTAAGCCTTTACCGGCTTGTGCGGCGTCTTTTTGTGCCCTGCGCTCTTGAGGACTTTCACAAAAGTGGCCTGCACGGCAAACACCGTAGGCAGCTTGGGCAATTCATAGCCTTTTTGCTGCCATTCGCGCGCGGTAAGCGTTTCGATTCGCTCTTCGCGGCCCGTAACGTCGGTTGCCGCCGTGATGCGGGTGTCGGCAGCCAATGTGGTCGCGAGAGCCTCAAGAATTCGGTTGTTGCGGTATGGCGTTTCAATAAAAAGCTCTGTTTCTCCCGTGGTGCGGCTTTCTTTTTCAAGCGAAAGAATGGCTTGACGGCGCTCGTCTTCATGCACGGGCAAGTAGCCCAGAAAGCGAAAGCGCTGCCCGTTCATGCCGCTGGCCATCAGCGTGAGCAGAATTGAGGAGGGCCCCACGAAGGGGACGACCTCAAGCCCCAGGGTTTGAGCGAATTTGACCAGTCCCGCGCCGGGGTCGGCAACAGCCGGACACCCTGATTCGGACACGATCGCCGTATCGGTGCCGTCTTTGACGGGGGAGAGCCATTCGGAAAATTTAGCCGGGTCCGGCTCATGACCGATTTCTATGATCTCGAGTTCGGCAATTGCCACCGGGTGTCCGCAGGACTTCAGAAACGAGCGGGCGCTCTTTGCGTTTTCAGCCAGAAAACGCTTGCAGTTGCGGGCGGCCGTAAGCGTCGAAAGCGGCAAGGTCTCGGCCGGGTCGCTTTCGGTGATCGGCACGGGAATCAGGTATAGACGGCCTTGAGCCACCGTTATTCTCCCAAACCGTCGATTACTTCGATGCCGGCCTTGAGCAGCATGTCGGTGACGCGCATCAGCGGCAGACCGATAAGGCTCGTGGGGTCGTCCGAAGAAACGGATTTCATGAGCGCAATGCCGAGCTTTTCAATTTTGGCGCTGCCGGCACAATCGTAGGGTTCTTCGCGGCGGACGTATGCGGCAATCGCCTTAGCCGAGAGCGCGCGCATTTCGATGCGTGTGTCGCTCACACAGGTCTGTTCGCTGCCGTCGGCGCCGATCACACATACGGCGGTGTGAAATACAAGGGTGTTTCCCTGCATGTCAGTGAGTTGACGCACGGCGCCTTCGTAGTTGTGGGGCTTGCCGAGCGCTTTGTTGCCGAGCGCGCAGACCTGATCGGAGCCGATCACAACGCAACCAGGATTGTCTTTGGCAACAGCACGCGCTTTGGCAATTGCCAGACGAAGCGCAAGCTGTTCGGGTGTTTCACCTTCAAGCGGAGTTTCATCGACACTCGAGGCTTTCGTTGTAAACGGATAGCCCAAACGTTCAAGGAGCTCGCGGCGGTAGCGCGAGGTGGAGGCAAGAATAAGGTTAAGATTCGCTGTCATGCGACGAATTGTATCGAGCTTGCAGATTTTTCCCATCAAATTTTTTTGACAAATGAAATACATCGACATTTTTGAGCTTTCCAGGGCGAAAACCGAAGAAAAGGGACACCTTACTATCGACGATTTGCCGGATTTAAAGGAGATGCTCAAGAGCGAAACACCCAAGGCCGATATCCATTGGAAGGCTACTGGTACAGGTCTGCGCCGCCGACTGGCGAGCGCTCTGTTGACGATTGATGCCAAACTGACGACGGATTGCGCGCGTTGCGGCAAATCGCTGGAGATTGAAATCGTCAAGGAAGTACCGTTTCTCTTCACGAAAACTGAAGACGAGGCCAATCGCCTGCCCATTGAAGAAGACGGCGATGACGAAATCGTGGTGGGTTCCACTAAGTTCGATGTGGCTCATTGGGTGGAAGAAGAACTCATTTTGTCGCTCGATCTTTTTCCTGCACACGAAGATTGTGAGCCGGACCCCGAGAGCCTTCAGAGCCAGGATGAAGAAGAGATTCCTGAGCGCGTCAATCCGTTTGCAGGTTTGGCCGACCTCATGAAAAAGAACAGTTGACGATACAGGCCGGCCTCACAGGGCCGGCAGTTTTTTCATGGCTTGGGCGATCTGCGATTCCTCGGGTGTCAGATAACGGCTTGTGGTGCCGATCGAGGCGTGCCCCATAGCGTTTTGCACGAGGTTTATGTCCATGGTTTTCAGGGCATTGGTGGCAAACGTATGGCGCAGCCAGTGAGTGGAACCGGCTCGCAGTTTGGCAGCATCGGCCGCAGAGCGTTCCTGTACCTCGGCTGCCGCCGCTTCAAAAAAGTCACACAGCACACGGTAGAGTCCTGAGCGCGAGATGCCGTCGGATTGAGGTGCCTCGCTTTTTTTTCGGCGAATGGAGGACAAAAGAGGAGTGGCAGGATCGGCCGATGTGACGTCGGGGAGGTTGCGCAACGTAAAGTAGGCATTGATGTCATCGAGCGTTTCCTGGGCCAGAGGTAAGCGTCTGACCTTATCCCCCTTGCCTACGATTTCAATAACTGTGAGATCTTCATCGCCGATTCGCCGTACGGCAATCCAGTCGGCGCGACAGTGAATCATTTCGGAGGCGCGCATCCCGAGCCCTTTTCCGAGCGACAAAACAATGCGGATTCTCAGTTTGGCTTCGCCATCGGGCATCTTTTCCAGATGTTCAAGCACGGCCTTCCATTGGCGCGGTGTAAGTGATCGGTCGGCAAAGGCTTTTGGAGCGCCTTCTCCGGGCAGATAACGCACTTTGGAACTCACCTGATCGAATGGGTTAGAACGCAAATAGCCGGTTTTTGTCAGAAATCCGAAAAGAATACGCACGACCGTCAACGATGTCTTGCGGCTTGACACCGAAAGCGGACCGTTGAAAGGACGCCATTGAACCGAGAGTCGTGGTGCGTTTTTAGGACCGACCCAGATTGTTTGCGGCAAATTCCATTTCTGTTGCCAGGTTCCGGGCTCGAGTCGTCCGAGTTCTTCGAGCCATCGGGGATAGAGAGCAGCATCTGACGCCGTAATGGAACTTAAGGCTTTTCCGCGTTCCATAGTGCACCACAGCAGAAAGCGTTCGGCTTCTTTGCGGTATTGCGAGAGCGTATTGGGATTGACGGCCCTAGCCTGCAGCCAGACTCGCACTGCAGAGAGATCGTCGTCGGCTTCAAGCGAATTGTCGGAATAGCCTCGATTGCTGCCTTGCGCCCCCGAAAGCGTCTCGGGCAAAGCGGCAAGTATTTGGTTATTTTCCGCCAACAGGGCGCTTATGTGCGTCGTTTCGACATCTGTACCATTGTTCCCGTAGAGAACCTGCGGGGAGTTATCACTGAAATTGCGTGCTGAGTCCGAAGGAGCACAGCCGCCTGGCCAGAACCGTTCGGTGACTTCGCCCAAGTCTTCGGCATGAGCGGCAAGCCAATTGACGAGTTCGACGGCGTCTTCGCGCTTGATGCCCTGAAAGTTGCGGTACCAGTTGCAGCCGACATTGGCGACGCACTCGTACAGATCCACAGCGCTTTCCACGCCCATCTCGGTCAAGGCAGGCAGCGTACGAGCCGCAAGTTTTGCAGGCAAAACGTCTTCTAACAGGCTCTCTTCGGTAACGGAGGCAGAATCATCGGAAATGGACATGGATAGTCGGTCGAAAAGACAGGTGGCCGGCGTGGCTTCGTGTATTGTTCGGGATGTGCGTAAGCTCAGCCTGGAAATTATGTTGAGTACGCTCCGGCATTATATTGATCAAAGGCGTCTTTGACGCGCAAAATACGTTTGCTTGCCGCCTCTCTAATGCAACGGCTATCAATGTCTCGGCGGCGATCGGACAATGGAGAGAAACAAAGTGACGTTAGCGGTATTTAATCTGGAATTTCGGGGATTGCCTCATCGTGAGGCTACTTCTGCTAATCCTGCCGTGGCGCATGCCGTAATCGGCATCGACACGCTTCTGACGCAGGCTTCCAAAGTGCTCTTCGGTCGCGTTGTCGAGCCTGAAATTGATGTTCGTGCCGGTGACGGCACAGGAGACTTTGAAGTTGACTTGGGTTTCCGTGTAGATGCCGGCAAAGCACACTGTGCTGCATTGGCGGGAGAATCTTTTTATGCTGATCCTCAGCCGGATGTGGTGCTTCGTGCGCTCGGCTTCGTGGCGATCAATCGCACGCCCGAGGAACTTGCGGCATTGCCCGAGGGATGGTGCGACGGCCTGGTTGCTTTGATGTTGCGCCTGGGAGGTCGCCAGCCCGAAAAAATTTATCTGACCGGAAAAAACGTTGATATTGACGTTGGTCATGAAGAGCGTTACGTGGTAGACAAGGCCACATATGAACTCTTTAAAAATCGTAAGGTGCGCGCCGGCCTTAAGGCCCTTGTGGATGCGCTTGCCGACAACGAGATTGCCGAAATCAATGTGTCTGAACGCGATGCACAGGAACCCGTTTTCGTGCTGCAGCCAGGCCACATTAACGCTTTTAGCGTGGGGGAACCACAGGAAGTGTTGCTGCTTGAAAAAGTGCGCACGATGGCTTTGACTCTTCAGTCTCCGATCTTCCGCAACGCACAGGCATGGTTCTTCAACAACGGCTTGCAGCACATTCAGGCGACGATGGGCGATAAGGACTTTCTTTCTTTGATTGACAGCGGCATTTTCGATTTGCAGTCGGGCGATGTTCTGGTGGCCAATGTGCGCGTCAGGACCTTGCATCGTCGTGATGTCGGTCTCGTGAGTACTTACGAAGTGGTGGGCGTGCTCGATATACGCCGTGCCAACACCGACATTTTGATGCCTGGAATCTGAGGAAGATTGCAGATGCGATTCGGACGCGCTTTTTTGACTTTCCTAATTTCGGCAGCAGGCTTCTTTTCCCAAGGTGCCTCCGCGGCTTCGTATTCTTTGGTACCTTCGGACGGCACGCGTGCGAGCGGCTCGGATCGAACCGTGACGATCTCGGTGCCTTCGCCTCTGAGTATGCCGCTTGATGTCAAGGTCAAGCACACCAAAGACGGGAAGGTGAGCGGTTATGAATTGTCGCGCCCGGCTCGCATTGGCGTTCAAAGCGAATTTGCCAACTATCTCGACGGAGGCCCATGGGAACAGACTCGCATGCAGCTTGTTCGCAGTTTGGGAGAAAAGAGCCTCGAGTTCGTCATTTTAGAGCGCCCGATTCTGGTTGAGGCCGTCAATAACGGCGCCATTGATATGGCGGTGACGGATGCGGGCAACTTCATTCCATTTGAGATGACGGGGCAACTGATCGGCCTTTCCAGTCTGTGGCCGGTGTTGGCCTCCGACCCTTCATACGCCGACGGCGTCTTGTTCGTCAAGCGAGCCCAAAGCAAGGAAATACGACGTCTCGGAGACGTTCGCAATCGCCGGATTGCGGCTGATTATCCGACAAGTTTCGGCGGATGGCTCATTGCCTTGCGCGAGTTTCAAAAGCACGGGCTGAACACGGACGTTATTACCGAAAACGCGCGCTTTTACGGCACCGATCCAGCCAATATTCTTCGTGCGCTGCAGCAGGAGAAAGTGGATTTGGCTGTGTTGCCGACCTGCTCGTTCGAGTCGCTCGCAAAGCGCGGAGTGATTGATGAAAATGAATTTGCCTTTGTCGACGTAAACGAAACCGAATTTTCCGTCTGCCGGCATTCCGGCGAACTTTATCCGAGTTTCATCATTTCCATGCTCTCGGGGACGGATTCACTTTTGAGCCGCGCCGTGATGACATCTTTGCAGCAGATGACCGGAGCATCAACGGGGGTGGACTGGGGCCCCGTGGCTTCCGTTCGCACGGTTCACGATCTCTACTATGCGCTGAAAGTTGGTCCTTATGAACATCTGCAGGCGTTTCGCCTGTCAACATTCATTCGCGAGCAGTCGGCCGGCGTGACTATTACTTTGGGCGTTGTCTTTTTGGTGCTTTTTTATGCCGGTTCGCTTTCAGTGCTGGTACGGCGCCGTACGGCACTGCTGAATCGTGCTTTGGAAGACCGCAAGCGTATCGAAGCCGAAGCCGCTGCCAGCCGCGACCACATTGCACACCTGGAGCGCACGGGCATCGTTGGCCAGATGTCGACGATGATCGCGCATGAATTAAAGCAACCTTTGGGCGCCATTACAAACTTTGCCAACGGGCTCTTGAGACGACTTAAACGCGGTGCGATCGATCCGAAGGTCTTTTCCGAAGCGCTCGAAGAAATCGTGATGCAGGGCACGCGCGCCAGTGAAATCGTCAACCGCGTACGCTCCTACGCCAAACAGCAGCAGCCGGTGCTGGAGTTGACCGATATGCAGGAAATTGTGCGCAATGCCATCAGTACGTTTGAGCGCTCGCGTCGCTCAAGTGCCAAAATCGAGGCCGATCTGCAGCCGTTTCTTTGGGCAGACATTGATGCTTGGGAAATCGAGCTTGCGATTCTCAACCTGTTGAAGAACGCGGCCGATTCCGTTGAAGGTCTGAGCGACGCCAAAATCCGTGTGCGTGTAAGAGCCGAAGACCGGTACTGGCGCGTTGAGGTAATTGACAACGGTCCCAAGATCACTCAGGAAGAAGTCGACCGCTTCATGATGCCGCTTGTTACGAGCAAGGCGGGCGGTTTGGGGCTGGGCTTGTCCATTTGTTCCAATATCGCCGAGCGTCACCACGGGCATATCAGCGGCTACGCCAATCCTGACGGCGGCGTGACGATTGCGATGGATATCCCGAGGGCTGCACTACCCGAACACACCGCCATGTAACCGTTGCCTGGTTTGAGTGAATCAGGCAAAGCTTTGACATTGTTTTAACTGCTGTCG
>OOAC01002154.1_pt1 | contig 11551 bp, 7 predicted proteins | sample 1671041 | NCBI WGS metagenome assembly OOAC01 (sample SAMN06348116, study PRJEB24527) | human gut metagenome | biome: human gut; feature: ankylosing spondylitis patient; material: feces | host: Homo sapiens | place: China | collected 2015-10 | reverse complement strand
TGACCATGGCCACCATGTAGGCGCAGAAGTAGGGCAGGCCGCCGTGGGCCGCGTCATAGCCGAGGATGTTCCACTTGAAGGTCTCGCCGAACAGGGTGATGTCGATGCCCGGCCAGCCGAAATCCACCACCGGCAGGCTTGCAAAGGCCTTGGGCAGAAATTGCAGCAGCAGGTACTTGAACACCGTGATGAGGTTGGACACGATGACGAACAGGCCGCCCTCGCGCACCCACTTGGCAGCGGCGGGGTGCTTTGCCGCAAAGTTATTCCAGAAATTCATAGCCTGCTTCCTTTCAGCTGTTTTTCAAGCGTTCTTCCATGCGGCTGTTCAGCACGAGGTTCTTCACAGCCTCAAAAATCACCCGCACAAGACCGATGATCCAGAAGCCCTGCAGCTCCATCACGATGCCGTCCACCATGCCCATGCTGATGGCGCCGTTGGTCATTTTGGCCAGCGCCCGCAGAGGCATATTGTACTGGAACAGGATGTTCAGGTCGGGCTTGCCCTTTTTGATGCTGCGGCGCAGCAGGGCGCCCAGTACCGCCGCCGCCAGCCAGCCGATGGGGCTACGTCCGTGTCCCATCTCGCCCAGCGTCATGTTGCGGTCGATGTGCACCTTGTTCTCCGGGATGGGACGGCCCAGCAGCGCTTCAAACTCCGCGTCCGGCACGTTCTGCACCTGCGCGGTGCGGTAATGCTCCAGATTTTTGCCCGCATAGGGGTCGGGTGCGCCGGTGCCCGCCACCGTGACAGCGGCAGTCAAGCGGATATCGGCGCTGGAAGCGCCCACCAGCAGCTGATAGCTGCCGCCCTCCACCTCCCAGCGGTCGGTCTTGACGTTCCAGTAGCGGAACGCCTTGTCGTCCAGCGGGATGGTGACGGTCTTGCTCTCTCCGGCTTTCAGCTGCACCTTGGCAAAGCCCTTCAGCTCCTTGACGGGGCGGAAAACTTTTGCATCCGGCTTTGCCACATACAGCTGCACCACCTCGGCACCTGCACAGCTGCCGGTGTTGGTGACAGTCAGGGTCACGCCCTTTTCGTCTGCTTTCAGGTCACTGTACGCAAAGCTGGTATAGCTCAGGCCGTAGCCGAAGGGGAAAGCGGTGGGCACACCGGCGGTGTCGTAGTAGCGGTAGCCCACATACAGACCCTCGCGGTACTCCACAGTGGGGCCGTCGCCGCCGAAATGCGCCTTTGCGGGGGTGTCGGCGTAGCTGCGCGCCCAAGTCTCAGCCAGCTTACCGCAGGGGTTCTGCGCGCCGGTGAGTACCTCGACCAGTGCGCCTGCACCGGCCTGACCGCCCAAGCAGCCGTAGACCAGTGCCTTGCAGTCCTTGACCCAATCGCTTTCCAGCGAGGAGCCTGCACTCAGCAGCACCACCACGTTGGGGTTTGCCGCCGCCACAGCCGCCAGCAGTTCCAGCTGGTTCTCTGCCAGCTTCATGTCGGCGCGGTCGATGCCCTCGCTCTCCTTGATCTCGTCCAGACCCATGCACAGCAGCACCACATCGGCGTTCTTTGCCAGCAGCACCGCCTCGGCCTTCAGCGCCTCATCGGGCTTGCCCTGCCGGTCAAAGCCCTTGGCGTAGCCGACGCTGTTCAGGCCGCTCTCGGCAAGGCAATCCAAGAAGGAATCCACCTTGATGGAGTTGACGGCGCTGGAACCTGCACCCTGATAGCGGGGCGTCTGGGCAAAGTCGCCGATGACCGCCACCTTTTCCCCCTTTGCAAGGGGCAGCAGGCCGTTTTCGTTCTTCAGCAGCACGATGCTCTGGGCAGCAGCCCGGCGTGCCAGTGCGTGGTGGGCGTCGGCATCGAACTTGCCGGGTGCGGCGTCCACCGCCGCCTTGGTGGTGAACACCAGCTCCAGCAGCTCCTCCAGCCGGGCGTCCACGTCCGCTTCGGTGATCTTGCCGGTCTGCACCGCTTTCATCAGCTCCCGGATGGCGTCCCCGCCGGGGGCGGGCATTTCCAGCGTAGAGCCGTTCTTTACGCCGAGGGCGTGGTCGTTGCTGCCGCCCCAGTCGGTGACCACTGCGCCGTCAAAGCCCCAGTCCCTGCGCAGGATATCCATGAGCAGGTGGGCGTTCTCGTTGGCGTAGGTGCCGTTGACAAGGTTATAGGCGGACATGATGGTCTTGGGCTGCGCCTCTTTGACCACCATCTCGAAGCCGGTCAGGTAGATTTCCCGCAGGGTGCGCTCGTCCACGATGGAATCCGAGGCCATGCGGCGCAGCTCCTGACTGTTCACGGCAAAGTGCTTGGGGCAGGCGGCAATGCCGTTTTTCTGGATGCCGCGGACGTAGGCCGCCGCCATCTTACCGGCAAGGTAGGGGTCCTCCGAGAAATACTCGAAGTTGCGGCCGCACAGCGGGCTGCGCTTGATGTTCAGGCCGGGGCCCAGCAGCACCGACACGCCCTGTGCCGCTGCTTCTTCGCCCATGGCTGCGCCCACAGCCTCGCCAAGCTCCGGGTCCCAGCTGTTGGCAACGGTGGCCGAGGTGGGGAAGCAGGTGGCGGGCACACTGGGGTTCAGGCCCAGATGGTCAGCCGCACCCGCCTGCTTGCGCACGCCGTTGGGGCCGTCCGACAGGGTAATGGCCGGGATGCCCTTGCCCGGCAGCGCCCGGGTGGTGAACACCGTGCCGCCGCTCAGCAGGGCGCATTTTTGTTCCAGGCTCAGTTTTGCAATAATATCCTGATGTTTCACGGGGAAATCTCCTTTCAGTAGAAACGGTATTGCCTTTGGAAACAGGACCACGCATAAGGAGAAGAAGCGTGATTCTGTTTCCAAAAGGGAACACGGCTGCGGGCCGTAACTGCCGTGCAGCCGTGTTCCGGGATTAGAAGGAAGACAGTTTTGATTACGGGTCAGTACTTATGCCTTACTCACATCCGCACCTGCATTGGTATTAGCCAGCGTTTTATTATACTTGCGGCGGCGAAGAATCACCACAACACCTGCCAGAACCAACACATAGACAATCACACTGCCTACCAGTGCAGGCGTGCGCCACATAGGCACAGGCGCATCTACATCTACACCGTAGCTATTCGCCAGCGTATACAGATACTGATGTGCAGCTTCGCGCATCTTCAGCTGACCGGTAGCAGTCTGGCTCAGGTTATCGAAGGTCTTAGTGCCCCAGCCAAACAGCAGATTGGTACCACCTGCCAAGACAGCTTTTTCAATATCCATAAAGCCATGCTCCTCGTTGTTATCCGTAATCACAGTGCCAATAAAGCCCCATTCATTACGCAGAACATTGGTCAGTAGTGCAGTACTTGCACCGGCCCAAGTAGTACCAATATTATTGTAGGAAGACATCACAGCCGTGCTGCCGCCTTCCTTCACAGCCTTTTCAAACGGCACGAAGTAAATTTCACGCATTGCCTGCTCATCGGCCCAGGTGCACAGACCATAATGACGCCAGGTTTCACGCTCATTCAGCGCAAAATGCTTAATGTAGCAGTACATACCATTTTTCTCTGCTGCACCAACCGTAGCAGCGGACATGGAACCAGAAAGGAAGCCATCCTCAGAATAGTACTCAAAGTTACGGCCAGCAAATGCATTGCGGTGGGTATTAGCACCAGGTGCATACCAGCCGGAAATATTCCACGCCTTTCCTTCCTGCGAGATTGCATCGCCAAATTCAGAAGCCAGGTCTACATTCCAAGTAGCCGCCAGCAGAACTTCTGCCGGATAAGTAACCGTCTTATATGTGCAGGTACCCATAAAGGCATCGAACACATAACTCAGAGCGGCAGGTCCGTCCATTTCATAAGTCTGTCCCTTACCGATATCATCAACTGCTGCACTTCCCCAGCCATCTGCGCCCAGCAGTTTGTACATATCATCAAGGGTCAGCTGATCCAGCAGCTTATCCCACTGTGCATCATCATAGGCAAGGCCTTCCATGTCTTTCAGAGTAAGGCCATTCTTTGCACCAAAGGTCGGCGCAGTGTCATCTGCATCCACATAGCTATCATCCACTACCAGCGCATTGTTGAAGGCTTCCAGCTGTTCAGCAGTTGCTTCCTTGCTGGTACCGGGAACGATCTGCCAAGTGTCACGGTTGAGGTAAGCCACATCACCAGCTGCATCATCAAACTGATTTGTTGCTACCACCTCGTCCGAAGAGCGCTTGCCGACATACTTGCAGTTTTCCACACCACTGCCAAACGCACTGTCCTGGAACACTTCATTCTCAGCAACCTTGCAGGTCATGGTCAGATTATCTTTCACCGTATGAGAATCCGTACGCAGAGAAATCTGATACTCGCCAGCTTCCAGCACGTAGGAACCGGTAGAAGTGTAGTACTTCTGTGCATCATAAGAAGCCATCTGCTCTACCGGCATAGAAATCGTAACCGTTTCCGTTTCACCCGGCTGCAATTCTTTCGTCTTTGCAAAGCCGCCCAGTACCTCGCCAGCCTTCTGCAAGCCGCTGCCGCCTTCAGCTGCACTGTAATAGGGCGCACTGTAATACAGTTCCACAACATCTTTGCCAGCCACATTGCCAGTATTGGTAACTTTGACATTCCACTCCAGCGTATCCTGTGCGGTAACGGTAGTCGGAATCGTGTTTTCCAGTTCCCAGTCAAAGCTTGTGTAGCTCAAGCCATAGCCAAAGGGGAACTGCACTACATCATTGTAGGAAAGTCCCGTCAGATTTTCTCCTTCACGGGTAGTGTAATCGTAGCTTTCACGGGTTTCGTAATAACGATATCCCACATAAATGCCTTCCTGATACTCTACAAGGTAGGCAGGATGACTTTCGAAGTTTTTGAAGCAGTCCTTAGAGTTGGTATACTCAAAGGTATCAAAGTTGTAGTAAGAAGGGGTCGTTTCTACTGCATAAGGGTAGATATCCGGCAGACGGCCAGAGGGGTTGACTGCGCCCGTCAGAATGTTGACAATTCCAATCGTGCCCACATCACCGGGATCACCGATCCAGAGGGCTGCATCAACGCCTTCATCATTCAGGAAGCCCAGTTCCATGGCATTGCCTGAATTGATCAGAACGATAACATTATCAAATGTCGCTTCTGCCTGTTCCAGCAAAGACTGTTCCGCGCTGTTCAGTTCCAGATAATGCTTGCTCTGATCCGGTGCATACGAGGTATTTTCAGCCATCGAAGTGGGCAGGTCATTGCCTTCACCGCCCTTGCGGGAGAACACGACCACAGCAGTATCCGAAAAATCCTTCATTGCTTCAAATGAGCAGTCTCCAGTATACTGGTACTCCACACCCATGTTCTTAGCCAATTCCTCGGTTGCAGGCAGTTCCGGGATGGAAAAATCAACAGAGAATGTATTTCCGCCTTCGTTGTTTTTGGGGCTATAGAGATTGACCAGATTTTGATTCACTTCAAAACCTGCATCCGTAAAGGCTTTTACAAAATCTGTCCGGTTTGCAGTGTAGCTGCTGCCACCGGAACCCGTACCGCCATAAACCGGATTTGCGGAAGCATAGCCCAGAAGATTGATTTTTCGGTTTGTTCCTGCCAACGGCAGAGCGCCGTCATTTTTCAGAAGGACTGCGCCTTCCTCCTCGATTTTCTGAGCCACCGACAAGCCATTTGCATAAGATGTTTTTTGCAATTCTGGGTCTCCATTCTGGCCAGGGAATGCCTTGTCCAGAGAACTGGGAAACACACCAAACATTGCTACATCTGCCACTATTCCAACTGCCAGTAAGAGTGCTGTAACAGCTGTCAGCAACTTTGTGGGCTTTTTGTTGTTCGGATCGCGCTTCATTGTGTTGTCTCCTCCATATTCTTTTATATTTTTTGGGCCGTACCCAACTGTGACCCATTATAACGGATATTTGCGCATCGTTATCATCTTTTGCACAATCTGTCGTTTTGGATACACAGTTTGCAAAAGTTACAATAAATTTTCAATTTTTATTGTGCTAATACACAAATATTGCAACATTGTATTTGTGCACCCTGCCAGACAACAAAAAAAACGGCAGGGGATACCTGCCGTAAAAATTATTTGTTTTTGGGCAGCGGAAATAAGATCCGCAGGGTGCACCAGTTGTTTTCCCAGTGCATCGTCATGCTGCCGCCGTGCTGCTGGGCGGTGGTGCGGACGCTTTTCAGGTCCGACCCCTGCTGCGGCAGACCGTCCGCATCCAGTGCCGGGGCGGCCTCTGTATAATGCTCGAACCGCAGCATGGCAAAACCGCCCTGACTGTACACCGCCACCTTGATGAGCCGCTTTTCGGGGTCCGGCTCGGCGCGGACGGCGGCAATGGCGTTGTCCAGCGCCACGCCCACGATGGTGCACAGCTCCCGAATCGTGAGAAAGCCCAGCATCCTGCCGTCCGCTACACTGGTGATGGTAATGTTCTCCTGCTGGCATTCCATGGTCTTGGCGGTGAGCAGGGTATCCAGCACCGGGTTGCCGGTCTTGTTCTCGGCCTCGTACTGGCGGATGTTCTGCTCCATGGCAGCAATGGCGGCGTTCTGCTTGGTCTGGTCCTGCTCCTCCCGGATGCGGGCAAGCTGGACTTTCAGTTCATGGTACCGCCGGTTGATGAGGTTGATGCCCTCCTTGCTGCGCTTGTACTGCTCGTACTGGCGGTGCAACACCTCGTCCATGGCGGCAAGCTCGCTGTGCAAAGCGTTCTCCTGCAGCTGCTCGTGCTGCACAGATAAGATCAGCACGCCGGAAAAATCCACCAGTGTGCGGATGGAAAAAATGCTCATGTTGATCTCGCTGCCGGGCAGAAAGCCCAGATTGCTCACCGCAAAGGCAGTCAGCGCCAACATGACCGCCGTCAGGGCGGCGCTGCCGCCGATCTGTAAGTGCCCGGCGGGCTGGGGACGGCGGTGCTGCAGATAGCACATAATGCCGAACAGCGTCCCATACACCAGCGCCAGCAGCAGCAAAGACAGCGGCTCCCACGGGCCGCGGGCGGGCCAGAGGGCGCAGTGCAGCTGCCACTCCACGCTGGCGGCAAGCTCTGCCAGAATAAACGCCCGGGCGCAGTGATACCCGGCTTCCAGCAGGGTGATGCTCCACACACCCCATAAATATAAGTAGGAAAGCCCGATGGCCGTTACCATGCAGGGGATCCAGAGCCCGCCGGGCACGTTGCCCGTCAGCCCCAGAAAGGCCGACAGCACCGCCGCCCACAGCAGGGTGATGCCCCCGGTGACCGCCCTGGAAAAGCGGGGCGCAAGCGCCGGGGTGAACAGCAGCACCGCCAGACACTCGGCAAGGGCGGTGTACAGCCGGGGGATATCCGGCAGCGCGGTCATGAGCCCTCACCTCCGATGTAGTCGGTCAGTGCGGCAAGAAAAGCCTTACGCTTGGGGCGGCTGACCTGCAGCTCGCAGGGGCCCACCTGTACGGTGCTCTGCCGCAGCTCCCGCACCTGTGCCAGATTGACAAGGTAGCCGCTGTTGCACCGGGCAAAGGGGCAGTCTGCCAGCTTTTCCTCAAAGGCCTTGAGGGCGCCGGGGGCGGAAAAATCGCCCTCGTCGGTGTAAAAGTGCACCCGGTGCCCCTCGCTTTCCAAGTAATAGATGCTTGCGGTGTCCAGACGGCGCAGCCCGCCCTCCACTGGCACGGTCAGGTAGTGCTTTGCCCGCTTTTCCAGCCGGGCAACCGCCTTGAGCAGCTGCTGCGAAAAGGCAAAGTAGGGCACCGGCTTCAGCACATAGTCCAGCGCTCCCACCGAGTAGCCCCGGATGGCGTACTGCGCCATATTGGTAATGAAGATCAGGATGACGTCTGCATCCATCTGCCGGATGCGCTCTGCCGTGGTCATGCCGTCCAGATGCTTCATCTCCACATCCAGAAAAATAATATCGTAGACCGCGCGGTAATCCTCCAGAATATCCACGCCGTCCGCAAAGACCGTCACTTCAAACTCTGTCCCGTACTGCCGGGTATACCGCCGGACATACTCCTGCAATACCCCCTGTACCTCCGCGTCGTCCTCTACGATCGCCACCCGGATCATGACCACACCTCCCTTACCACACCTTTGTGGAACTGTTACGGCTCTATTATAGCGCAATCCCGCCGGGTTTGCCAAGGGGGCACTCCGCAACAAAGGGCAGGGCGGCCCACAGGCCGCCCTGCCCTTTGTGTTGAGTTCCCTTACGCTCACGCCCAGTTCTTCCGGCCGTAGCGGGTGGTCAGCTGGCAGATCTCTTTCTGGAGTTTCTTGGTCAGCTGGGTCTTTTTCAGCCGCCAGCGCCAGTTCTGGCCTACGGTGGAGGGCTTATTGATGCGGGCGGCGTTATCCAGCCCCAGCCAGTCCTGCATGGGGATGGTCAGCATGTGATGCAGACCGAAGGGCAGCAGCAGACGCTCCAGCGTACCATAGATGAACGGAGCCAGAATGGGAGAAGTCTCGGAAGAGTTGGCGATCCAGATGCCGAAGTTATTGATGCCGGTCTGCACCACAGGCCAGAACAGCGACAGCACGATGGAAATGACCACCGAGTAGACAGCGTAAAAAACGCTGCATCCTCCGGGGGTATTTTTATGCCCCAAAAGGCACAAAAGAATGCCCGCCCACCTGTGGAAAACCACGGTGGGCGGGCATTCTGCGTTTTATTGTTCGTGCCGCTGTAAAAGCGTTCAGAGGGCGGCGGTCTGGGGTGCCAGCCGGAAGAGCATTACGGGCAGCGCGCTGTTTGCAAAATCCAGCGTAAGGATGATCGTTCCGCGCTCTGTTTCAAAAGGCATCTCCGTCTGTGTGCCGTCCGGGGCAATGCGCACAAGCGTTTTGCCTTCCAGCAGTCCGGCGGGCAGCGCGAGCCTTACCCGACCGGTGGGCTGCGTCAGGCTGCCTGCGGTTTCAAAGGCCACACTCAGGTATTCCCCATTCGTCCGTGCGGTCACATCCTCCGCAGAAAGACTGCCGCTGTTAGCCCACGCCGTTGCCGCTTCGATCTTTTCCAGCTGCGCGGCGTTTTCTGCCTGCCCGCACACGGGGCAGAAGGTCAGAGCTTCGCCTTCCGCAGTGCGGAAAGTAAACTTCCGGCAATCGGTGCTGCCAGTGTGCGCACAGCCATCTCGCAGACAATCGGCGCTCTGAGAGCCGGTCCCGTTCGGGGACCATGCACCAAACTGGTGTCCCAGCTGATCCGTCGGGTCTGCGGTGTAGCTGTCGTTGCAGCGGGAGCAAGTAAAGATGGTATAGCCGTCTGTTTCACAGGTAGGCTCTACGGTAACAGCCTGATAATCATGGTTCAGCGCGGGCAGCTCCGCATAGGTGGTATAGTCACAACGAGAGCAGGTTTCGTAAGCGTTCCAGCCCTTTTCCGTACAAGTGGGAGCTTTTGCTTCGTGGTGCACTAAATCATGGTTCAGCGCAGGGATTTCTTGATAAGTGGTATAGTTGCAGCGGGAGCAGGTGTCGTAAGCATCCCAGCCCTTTTCCGTGCAGGTAGGGGCTTTTGCTGCGTGCTGCTTCAAATCATGCTGTGCGGGCAGTTCTTTGCGGGTGGTATAGTTGCAGTTTTTGCAGGTGTCGAAAGCGTTCCAGCCGGGGTCCGTGCAGGTGGGGGCTTTTGCTTCGTGGTGCACCAGATCATGCTGTGCAGGCAGCTCCACATAGGTGGTATAGTCACAGCGGGAGCAGGTTTCGTAAGCGTTCCAGCCCTTTTCCGTGCAGGTGGGGGCTTTTGCTGCGTGCTGCTCCAAATCATGGTTCAGCGCGGGCAGCACCAGACTGGTGAAATAGTCGCAGCGGGAGCAGGCAACGTGCGCCCAGCCCTCTCCCGTACAGGTGGGGGCTGTTATCACGCGCTGCCTCAGATCATGTTTCAGCGCGGGCAGCTCCTGATAGGTGTTATAGTCGCAGCGGTAGCAGGTTTCGTAAGCGTTCCAGCCCTTTTCCGTACAGGTGGGGGCTTTTGCTTCGTGGTGCTCTAAATCATGTTTTAGCGCGGGGATTGCTCGAAAAGTGGTATAGTAGCAGCGGGGACAGGTGTCGAAAGCGTCCCAGCCGGGTTTCGTACAGGTGGGGGCTTGCGCATCATAATGCACCAGAGCATGATTATTTAGGTTTCTTTTGCCGTATTTCCCACCACACGCCTCACAGACCGCTTTGGTGGTGCAGGTTGCTGTGCCACCGGTACAGCTTGCGGTACCATTTAAGCCGCAGCGCACGCAAATGATGCGGTGCGTGCCGTTGCCAAGGGAGGCGTTCGCCGGAGTTTTCCATTTGTGACCGAGAATGCCGTATTCCGCGCCGCATTTTTCACAGGTTTTGCCTGTGGTGCAGGTGGGCGTTTCGGTGCCGCCGGTATGGTCCGAAAGATTTCCATAAATAATGCTGTTCTCCCTGCCGCAGACTGAGCATTTTATATGGATCCTATGCTTGGTTGAATCAAATTTTATATATTCGAGGATCTCATAGTTTCTTTGTTGCATACAGACGAAGCAGTACGTATAGATAGAATCTGCCGCTTTAACGTTTAACACGATCCCCGGTATCAGGCACACCATTGCCAGCACCGTCAAACACCGGATCAGCCATTTTTTCATGTTACTCCCTCCTTGTCATCAAACCTTGTTATCCTTTCAGATCAAACTGCACGGACAGCGATGCAAGCACGGCATCTACCACCTTCCGCGCCTGGGCAAGCATATCGATCTCCGCCACAAAAGCGATGACCTGCTCGCGCTCCTGCGCGGGGACCTGCAGCGCACTCAGGCTCATGCTCAGGAACCGCCGTATTTTGCGCTCCAGCGTAAAGTAGGGGTCGCACCGCCGTGCCATGTAGCCGCGCATCATGCCAGCCGTGCCCAGCTCCATCTCGTAGAAATCGCACTCGGCGCACCCGGGCAGATACGCGCTGAACGCCGCCTGCAGCTCGGCCGTGGTGCTGCGGTGGATGATCTCCGCCGTGGCGGGGAAGGTGTACGCTTCCACATAGATATCCCGCAGATTCTCGCTCAGCTCGGTCAGCGCCAGCTGCAAAGCCGTTTCCACCGCGTAGAGGTACACCGGCGAGGGGGCGTTTGCCGCCAGCGGCCTTACCGCGCCGAACTGCCTGCTGAACATCATGCCGATCAGCTCGGTCAGCACACCGTCCTTGGTGCGGAAAATATTCTGGAACGACCCGGCGGAAACATCTGCTTCCTTTAAAATTTCTGCAACCTTGGTGTTCGTGTAGCCTTTTTCCAGAAAAAGCCGGACACAGGCGGTCAGGATCCGCCGTTTTGCTTCCTTGCTGTCGTATCTGCGCGCCATTGGGAACCATCCTTTTCTATGATTGGTTTCTGACCCAATTATATATTGATTTGAGAATTGCGTCAAGTAAACTTTTAAGGGCATATTTTGGGCAGTTTGACGAGGGAGAGCTTTCTGCGGGTGCGCATCCGGGCAAAACAAAGCGCAATGGACATTGCTGTTATCCGCTGCCGCAGGCAGACAGTTCGCGGCAGCAAAAAAGAGGCCACCGATCGGGGTGACCTCTTTTCAGCGTATTTTCAGCGTAAATCCCGCAGCAGCCGAACCCACCATCTCCATGACGGCTCTTTTGGAATTGCTCAAGGATGCCGACCCG
>OOAC01002153.1_pt1 | contig 11553 bp, 9 predicted proteins | sample 1671041 | NCBI WGS metagenome assembly OOAC01 (sample SAMN06348116, study PRJEB24527) | human gut metagenome | biome: human gut; feature: ankylosing spondylitis patient; material: feces | host: Homo sapiens | place: China | collected 2015-10 | reverse complement strand
TCGGCGCTCGCCGCGGCGACGCTGCTGAGATGGCAGTTCTGGAGCTCGTCTGATCTGCTCTGACTGTTTGATACAGTGTTCAAAAGCCCTTTCCCAGCAATGGGAGAGGGCTTTTTTTGCGTGGCATTTTCATTGCTTCTGAATGTTCCCGGGAATAGCGGGCCAAACCGCAAACATTTCAACAATTCCACTAAAAACTCGAACCTATTTTCGGCCAAAATGCCTCTTGATATGTTATATGGGGGGGTAAACTTAAAATGCAGACGGTGCCTTTTGGGGTGGGTGCCTGCAAAATAACAAACGAAAAGAGGAAGAGAACATGAGAAAAAAGAGTACGAGACTTCTCAGTGCAGCACTTGCGGTGTGCATGATGCTGTCGGTTCTGCCGGTGGGCGCGTTTGCGGCGGAGCCGGGGGCGGCAGAACAGGAAAATGGCGCGAGTGCGCAGGCGGATGCTGCTGTGCCGGAGGAGGATATTGCAATCAACGAGGAAAACTTTCCGGACAAAAATTTTAGAGACTATGTGGCGGGAGAATGGGATAAAAATCAGGACAACCGTTTCAGCCCAAGTGAGATCGTGAACGCAAAGTGGATTTCTTGTGATAATAAAGAAATAAGTAACTTAAAGGGAATCGAGTTTTTTACGAACATCTGGCTCCTCGAGTGCTATTATAATAATCTGACAACGATAGATTTGAGCCACAACAAAAACCTGTCGTATATTAACTGTCATCATAACCAATTGAATGAGCTGGATGTAAGCGGGTTGCCGCTATTGAAAACATTCTACTGTGGGCACAATGCGTTACCGTCGATCGACGTGAGCAAAAATGAGAAGCTGGAAGATTTTGATTGTCAAGATAACCACCTGGATACATTGAATGTAAGTCAAAACAAGGAATTAGTGAAATTAAGCTGCGGAACAAACAATCTGACGGAATTGGATGTCAGGGAAAATAAAAAACTTAAAGAGCTCTCGTGTTATGAGAGTAAATTGAGCAATCTGGATCTGAGGAATCAGACAGAATTGGAAGTGTTAAAATGCTGGAAAAATCCACTGAGTGCATTGAATGTAAGTGCGAACACGAAGCTGAAGAAGTTGTTTGTTAATAAAACAAATCTGACGTCGCTGGATGCAACGAACAATACGGCTTTGGAGGAGTTTAATGGGAAGGACTGCAGCTATAATATTGCAGTTGAAGGTGATGGAAAGTTTGACCTTACCACTTTGCCGGGACACTTTGACGCAAGCAAAGCAACTGCTATACGTGGCGGCACAATCAATGGAAATATCCTTACGGTTGATCCCAATTCCAAGACGTTCCGCTACGATTATGATATCGGACAAAACAACAAAAAAATGAATGTCGTACTGAATGTGCATTGGCATAATTACCAGTGGAAACATGACGGTACCAAACACTGGAGGGAGTGCACTACTGCAAACTGCCCGGGTCTGACGGTTGAGCAGAGGGCAGAAGCCCCCCATGTTTACACCGATGCAACAGATCCTTACTGCGACACCTGCGGCTATGTGCGCTCGATGTACAGTGTGATTACCGGTGAGAATGTTACCGCAGAGCTTGAGGACAAAGTGCTGAATGTCCCTGTGGCCGCAGACACCAAAGTGCACCTGACAGCCACTGTGCCGGAGGGTCAGCACTTCACCGGCTGGACGGTGAAGGTAGGCGGTGAGGAAAAGGAAGCAGACACCTTCCTGACTGCGGACGCAAACGACCCCACCAAGGCGACCTTTACGATGCCGAGTGAGAATGTGGAAGTGACGGCAAACTTTGCGAGCAACCCCACTCTGAACCCCACTCTGAGGGTCGGCGACCATGTGACGGCGACCATTGACGGCAGCGATACGCCCGTACCGAGCGGCAGCGCCGTGCTAAAGAATACAATTGTGCACCTGACAGCCATTGCGCCGGATGGACAGCACTTCACCGGCTGGACGGTGAAGGTAGGCAGTGAGGAACAGAAAGCAGACACCTTCCTGAAGACCCCGGACGAGAACGACCCCACCAAGGTGACCTTTACCATGCCGGATGCTAATGTAGAGGTGGCGGCAACCTTCGCGGATGACCCCATTCCTGAACCCGACCCGGTTGGACCCAGCGATACCGGCAACATTCAGGGCGCGATCTCTGCTGTGGTGATCGGTGCTGCTGCAGGTGCGATTATCTATGAAGCCGGCACCGGCATCTACCGCGTCATCAATATGCCCGGCATCCCCATGCCCTCCAACCGCATCGAGCTGGCCGAGCTGCTGTGGGAGCACGCCGGGAAGCCGGAGCCTGTAAGCACCGCCCTCTACAGCGACATCGACGAGGGCGATACCGACGCACAAAAGGCCGCCCGCTGGGCAGTGGAGCAGGATCTGATGAAGGATGATGCGGACAACAATAAATTCAACCCGTACTTCCCGGTCAGCAAGCTGCGCACCTGCCTGACCTGGAACGCCGCAAAAGAAAAAGGCTTGTTTGACAAGACCGAAGAATAAAAATCAGGACCCCGAAGGGGCTGCTGCACCAAATATAGTGCAGCAGCCCCTTTTCTCGTTTTCGGGTGTTGGAATTGCGCCCGCCCCGTGGTATACTGACAATAGCATGTTTTCGGCCTTTGGCCGGACAAGTTTTCCACACAGAGGAGGCGCAGCGGTTGAAACATCCGAATCATTTTGGCCGGTGGTTGGCTTGCGTGCTGCTGTGCCTGCTTCTGGCAGGCTGCAGCATGCCCGGTGAACAGGTGCAGGTGGAAGAGCTTCTGCGTGCGCCCAAGCTTTCCGGCGATTACGGCGATGTGCAGACTGCCCTGAACGACTGGCTGGGGGAGAGCGCACAGCTCAAATATCCCATGCAGGGCGACCTGCTTTCGCCTTTCCTGCTGCAGGATCTGGACGGTGACGGCAGGCAGGATGCCGCCGTGCTTTACACCACCGCCCAAAGCTCCAACGTGTGCATTGCCATCCTGCAGAAGGATGATGCCGACATCTGGCATGTGCGCCAGAACGTAGAGGGCCTTGCGGACACGGTAGAGTCGGTGGGGCTGGCCCAGCTGCAGCCCGGCGATGCCACCCAACTGGTGGTGGGTTATACAGCGGCACAGGGCGACCATTATCTGGCTGTGTATTCCTACACCGACGGCGTGCTTTCCACGATCCTGGAGCAGCAGTACCAGCAGTATCTGGTGGAGGATATCACCGGCGGCGGCAATCAGGACCTGATCCTGATGTCTACGCTGGAGGACGGCGGCGTGCAGATCGAACTGCTGACCGTGGATAAAGAGGGCAGCTTCCAGCAGGTGGCTGTTATGGGCCTTTCCGCCAATCGGTTCGCCGGCTGCGCCTCGGTGGCGGCGGGTGTGGGTGCGGACGGCAGGCATTATCTGGTGCTGGATGGCTGGACCGGCATTTCCGGCAACAATCTGGCCAGCGTGCTGCTGCGTTTTGACGAGGACACGCAGCAGATGGTGCCTGCCGATCAGATCAGCACCGAAAAGCTTTACACCGCATCCCTGCGCAATGTGCCCAGTCTGGTCAGTCAGGATCTGGACGGCGACGGCATCGTGGAGATCCCCACCCAGCCGGACGAAGCGGGCCTGCTGAACATGAGCCAGAGCCGCCGCATGGATTTTATCGTGTGGATGGACTATACCAGCCCGCACCCGGAAAAAAGCTTCGGGCTGCTGGACGAAGAGACCAACTGCTATATCGAGCTGCCCATGGAGTGGGAGGGCAACCTCAAACTGACCGACAGCGAACAATATGATGGTGCAGTGGAGCTGCGCACGGTGGACGAAGACCAGCTGGTAATGACCCTGCGTCTGGTGCGCACCACCTCCAGCCTGAAGGGCTGGACCCGCCTTGGCATCGTGGCATCCCGCCAGATGCAGGCGAAGCTTGCCCCGGATGTGGAGATCCGTGATAAAAATTACCGCCTGTCCAAGGCGCTGTATCTGCTCAACTAAAGAACGGAGGAACAGTTCATGGTACGAGTGCTTGTCGTTGAAGATGAAGCCAACATCCGCGAGATGATCGCGCTGAACCTGCGCCTTGCGGGCATGGAGGCTGTGGAGGCCGAAAGCGCCGAGGCGGCTCTGCCGCTGCTGGAGAAGAAGCCGGGCTGCGATGCGGCCATTCTGGATGTGATGCTGCCGGGCATGAACGGCTTCTCCCTGTGCGAGACCATCCGCCGCACCGATCAGAAGATCGGCATTATCATCCTCAGCGCCAAGGGACAGGAGCAGGACAAGATCCGCGGCCTTTCTATTGGTGCCGATGACTATATGACCAAGCCTTTCAGCGTAAGCGAACTGCTGGCCCGTGTGAAAGCGCTGTGCCGCCGCGTCGGCCGTACTGCAGGCGGGGACGAAAAAGAAAAGGAAAACCCGCTGGGGATGCTCACCAGCGGCGAATTTGTGCTGGACGAGAACCGCCGCGTGCTGCTCAAGGCAGGCCAGCCTATTGAGCTGACGCAGGTGGAATTCCAGATCATGGAGCTGTTCTTCCGCAACCCCGGCATTGCGCTGGTGCGCGAGAAGATCTTGAAGGGTGTCTGGGGCGAGAACTATTTTGGTGACGTGAAGATCGTGGATGTGAACATCCGCCGTCTGCGCATGAAGGTGGAGGATGAACCCAGCCATCCCACCCATATCCTTACTGTGTGGGGCTACGGTTACAGATGGGAAGAATGAGAAGCGGGATCACCCGCCGGTGGCTGCGGGGCAACCTGCTCATCACCGTGCTGCTGGTGCTGCTGGCCGAAACCATGTTCCTGTACAACTACACACGCAGCTATTATAACAGCGTGCAGCAGACCATGTACCGGCGGTTCTCTTCGGTGTCCGGCCAGCTGAAAATGTACACCGGCGATACGGTGCAGAGCACGGCGGCTACCCGCAGCGTGGCCCTGCGCCGCATGGTGGAGCAGTTTGCCGATAAGGACAAATACGAGTTCATGCTGCTGGACAGCTATGGCGGGGTCATTGCGTCCTCCAGCGGCACAAATGCGGACGGCATTGTGACCGGCATCGACTTTGAGCAGGCGCAGGAGGCTTCTGATGGCCTTGGTGTGGCGGTCTACCGCACCCAGTCCGGCGAGCTGGTGATGGCGGCCTGCTATCTGGTGCCCTATGCCGCCGAGGATGTGGCGGCGATGCGTCTTGTCACCAGCCTGACCCTTGTGGGAGCGCAGATCAAGAATGCCCTCGCGGTAAGTGTTGTGATCGCGGCGGTGATCCTTGCTTTCACCGTGATGTCCGGCCTGTACTTCATCCGCAGCATCGTGGTGCCGCTGGGACAGGTGGAGCGCACCGCAGCCAGCATCGCCCGGGGTGAGCTGGATGTGCGCCTGCCGGTCACCGGCAACGAACACGACGAGGTGGACCGCCTGCGCGGCACCATCAACCAGATGGCCGAAGGGCTGGAAGAGACCGAGAAGATGAAGAACGAGTTCATCAGTTCCGTCTCTCACGAGCTGCGCACGCCGCTCACCTCCATCCGGGGCTGGGTGGAGACCCTGCGCACACTGGACGACCCGGCAGACGAGAACTACCGCAAGGGCCTTGAGATCATCAACAATGAGACGGGCCGCCTGTACAACATGGTGGAAGAGCTGCTGGATTTCAGCCGTCTGCAGAACGGCCGCATCCGTATGGACTGCCGCCCGCTGGACCTTGTGGCAGAGCTGACCGATGCGGTGCTGTTCTGTGAAGCACGCATCCAGCGCGAGGGCCTTGTGCTCAGCTACACCGAGCCGGAGGAGATGATCCCGGTCTATGCCGACCCGGACCGTCTGCGGCAGGTGTTCATCAACATCATGGACAACGCCATCAAGTACTCGGCCCCCGGCGGGCGCATCACGGTCAAGCTGTGGGCGGGCGAATACAAGGCTTTTGCGGAGATCATCGATCAGGGCCGCGGCATCCCGCCGGAAGACCTTGAGAACGTCAAGACCAAGTTCTACAAGGGCAGCAATTCGGTGCGGGGCAGCGGCATCGGCCTTGCGCTGGTGGATTCCATCATGACTGCACTGGACGGCACCATGGACATCAAGAGCACGCTGGGCCGCGGCACAGTGGTCACACTGGGCTTGCCGCTGTACCATAAGGCGTGAAGATTTTGTCACAATTCTGTGGTAAAATAACCGGGAAAAATATGATCCGATAGGAGAACCCAATGAATCAACCCAAAAAGGAACGTTTTAAGACTAGCGTCGGCGGGCAGGCGCTGATGGAAGGCATCATGATGCGCGGCCCGAAGCTCATCTGCTGCGCCGTGCGCAAGCCGGACGGCACCATTGAGACCAAGATCGACCCTGTGAAGAACCACGGCATCTGGACAAAGATCCCGCTGGTGCGCGGTGCCATCTCCATGATCGAAAGCCTGATCGTGGGCTACCGCTACATGATGTACTCGGCTCAGGTGAGCATGGGTGACGACTACGACCCCGAAGAGGAAGAGACTGCCTTTGAAAAATGGGTGGGCGACCACTTGGGCAAAAAGGCAGAGGACGCACTGCTGGCCTGTGCCGCCGTACTGGGCGGCCTGCTGGCGATTTTGCTGTTCACCGTGCTGCCCACCCTCATCGTGGGCGGCGTGAACCACTTTGTAACATTGGGCCGCTGGGCCAAGGTGGTGCTGGAAGCGGTGCTGAAAGTTGGCATCTTCCTCACCTATATGGTGGCCATCTCCAAGATGAAGGAGATCCACCGCGTGTTTGAGTACCACGGTGCCGAGCACAAGACCATTGCCTGCTATGAGGCCGGTGATGAGCTGACCGTGGAGAATGTGCGCAAGTACACTCGGTTCCATCCGCGCTGCGGCACCAGCTTCCTCATTCTGGTGGTCATCGTCAGCGTGTTCCTCTACAGCGTGCTGCCGTGGGGCAGCATCGGCCTGCGGGTGCTGTTCAAGCTGCTGCTTCTGCCGCTGGTCATGGGCATCAGCTATGAGCTGCTCAAGTGGTGCGGCCGGTCCGATAACATTGCTACCCGTATCATCCGCCAGCCCGGCATCTGGGTGCAGCACCTGACCGTGTTTGAACCGGACGACAGCATGATCGAGGTGGCCATTACCGCTGTGACCCCTGTGCTGCCCGAGGACCCGGAGGATGGCAGATGGTAATTGCTGGTTTGACCCCACGCGAAGCGGTGCGGGCCGTGGAAGCCCGGCTTTCCGCTGCAGGGTGTCCGGATGCCGATTATGATGCACGGGAGCTGTTCCGCGTGGCAGCCGGGCGGGATGCCCGCCTTTCCGACCAGGTGCTGACCACGGAGGAAGCGGAAAAGCTGGAGGCCCTCTGCACGCGCCGTGAGCAGCGGGAACCGCTGCAATACCTGTGCGGGATCTGGAGCTTTCTGGATTTTGACCTTGCCGTTGGCCCCGGTGTGCTCTGCCCCCGGGCAGACACTGAGGTGGTAGCGGAAGCGGCTGCCAATACCCTGACGGGCATTGCAGCGCCCCGGGTGCTGGATCTCTGCGCGGGGACCGGCTGTCTGGGGCTGGGCGTCAAGCGCTTCTGCCCGGCGGCGCAGGTGACCTGCGTGGAAAAAAGCCCGGAAGCCTTTGTTTATCTGGAAAAGAACTGCCGCTGCGCCCTGAAAGGGCAGGGAGGGCAGACGGAGGACTTGCTGGAGCCTACCGCGTTTGAGCAGGCAGATGCCCCGGCCTTTGACTGGGGGCCGGCGCTGAACGCTCTGCGCGCAAAGGCAAAGCCAGCCTATGCGGTGCAGCCGGTGGAGGGCGACCTGTTCACCTACTGGCAGGGCCTGCCGGAAGGGCAGCTTGATCTGATCGTATCCAACCCGCCCTACCTCACCGCCGAGGAGATGCGGCATCTGCAGCCGGAGGTGGCGCAGGAACCGGCCATGGCGCTGGAAGCAGGAAAGGACGGCCTTGTGTTTTACCGTGCCCTTGCAGAGCATTACCAGAATGCACTGCGGCCCGGCGGAGCGCTGGTGCTGGAGATCGGCTGGCAGCAGCGGCAGGCTGTGGCGGCACTGCTGGCTGCAAACGGCTGGGCAGACATTGAGTGCCGCAAGGATTTTGGCGGCAACGACCGGTGCATGATCGCCCACAGACCCGAAAAATAAAAGTGAAAATAGAAACAACTTCTTGTTGTAATATTTTGATTTTGTGGTATACTATACTGGAAAGTATACGGACAGCCCGCGCACGGCGGGCAGCAGGAAGAAAAGGAGCAGCACGCTATGGCAAAAAATCAGAACAACAACACCGTTGCCCCGGCGACCAAAAAGACCGAGCCGGAGGCCAAAAAGGATGCGCTGGCCACTGCGCTGGCCCAGATCGAAAAGCAGTTCGGCAAGGGTGCCGTGATGAAGCTGGGTGATAACGCCTCCATGCAGGTGGATGCCATTTCCACCGGCAGTCTGGGTCTGGATCTGGCTCTGGGCGTGGGCGGTGTGCCCCGCGGCCGCATCATTGAGGTGTACGGCCCGGAATCCAGCGGTAAGACCACGCTGGCTCTGCACATTCTGGCCGAAGCCCAGAAGCAGGGCGGCGAAGTGGCCTTCATTGACGTGGAGCACGCACTGGACCCCACCTATGCCGAAGCGCTGGGCGTGGACATCAACAATCTGCTGGTCAGCCAGCCGGACACCGGCGAGCAGGCCATGGAGATCTGCGAAGCACTGGTGCGCTCCGGTGCCATCGATGCCATCGTGGTGGACTCGGTTGCCGCCATGGTGCCGAGGGCTGAGATCGAGGGCGAAATGGGCGACAGCCATGTGGGCCTGCAGGCCCGCCTGATGAGTCAGGCCATGCGCAAGCTGACTTCGGTCATCGGCAAGACCAACACGGTCTGCGTCTTCATCAACCAGCTGCGTGAAAAAGTGGGCGTGATGTACGGCAACCCGGAGGTCACCACCGGCGGCCGCGCCCTGAAATATTACGCCTCGGTGCGCATCGACATCCGCCGCGTGGAGGGCCTGAAGGACTCTTCCGGCCAGTTCATCGGCAACCACACCCGCGCCAAGATCGTCAAGAATAAGGTGGCACCTCCGTTCCGTGAGGCAGAGTTCGATATCATGTTTGGCGAGGGCATTTCCAAGATGAGCGAACTCATTGATGTGGGCGTGAAGCTGGGCATCGTGCAGAAGAGCGGCGCATGGTTCAACTATGGCGATATCCGTCTGGGTCAGGGCCGCGACAACGCAAAGCAGTTCCTGAAGGACAATCCCGAGATCGCAAACGACATCGAGGGCCAGATCCGCGCCAATGCCGATAAGCTGTACGCATCCCGCCGCCCGGCAGGCAAGGGCGCTGCGGCCAAGGCCGAGGAACCCGCCAAGGCTGCAGATGCCAAGGAGCCGGTGGTCAAGGCTCCTGCCCGCAGCAGCGAGAGCGAACTGGATATCATGGTGGAGGACTAAATGTCCTTTTATAAACGCCGCCGCCCGAAGCAGGAAGAAGAAAAGTGCGCCGACCCGGCCAAGGCCCGCGCCCGCGCACTGGATGCGCTGGCCTCGCGCGAGATGTCCTCGGCACAGCTGTATGAACGGCTGTGCTATGGCTTTACCGAGCAGGCTGCAGCGGCTGCTGTGGCTGAGATGGTGGAGCTGGATTACGTAAACGATGACCGCTATGCCGAAGCCCGGGCACACAGCCTGCTTGCCGCCCGCAAGAGCCGCCGTGCGGCGGCCCAGAACCTGCGGCAGAAGGGCCTTTCCGGCGCGCAGATCGAGCAGGCGCTGGAAAGCGTCTATGCCCCGGACGCAGACGGCGAAAGCCCGGAGCTGGAAGCTGCCGCCGCTCTGGTGCGCAGCCGCTACATGAAAAAGCTGGCCGATGGCCGCCGCGACCTTGTGGTGGCCGCCCTGCAGCGCCGCGGCTTTGCGTATTCGGTCATAAAAGAAGCGATAAAAAGAGCGGAAGAAGAATAAAAAGCACCCCTCAAAAGAGAAAGAGAGTATCATCCCCTATGAAAATTGCGTGTATTTCCCTTGGCTGCCCCAAGAATCAGGTCGATCTGGATGTGATGGTGCACATCCTGCTGTCTGCCGGCCACGAGACCGTGGCCGATTTGGCCGAAGCAGATGTGATCCTTGTGAACACCTGCGGCTTCATCGAGAGCGCCAAGACCGAAGCCATTGAAAACATTCTGGAAGCCTGCTCCTACAAGCAGCAGAACCCGGAGCTGAAGGTCATCGTCACCGGCTGTCTTGCCGAGCGCTACCGCAGCCAGATCGAGGAAGAGATCCCCGAGGTGGACGCGGTGGTGGGCTGTGCCTCCAACAAGGCCATCGACACCATCGTGGCCCGCCTGTTCCATGGTGAGGACCATCTGGAAAGCTACGGTGCCAAAAAGGACTTTCCGCTGGGCGGCAAGCGTGTCATCGGCACGCCTGCCCACTATGCGTACTTAAAGATTGCTGAAGGCTGCAACAACCGCTGCCACTACTGCGCCATCCCCGGCATCCGCGGCCCGCTGCACAGCCGCGATATGGCCGACTGCGTGGCCGAAGCCCGCTGGCTGGCCGGTGAGGGCGTGAAAGAGCTGATCGTGGTCGCACAGGACCCCACCGCTTACGGCGAGGACTGGGGCAAGCCCGGCAGCATCTGCGAGCTGCTGGATAAGCTGAACAAGGTGCCGGGCCTCGAGTGGATCCGCATTATGTACGCTTACCCGGAGCGCATCACGGATGAGTTCATTGCCGCCATGAAGCGCAATGAGAAGGTGGTGCCCTACCTCGATCTGCCCATCCAGCACTGCAATGACACCATCCTCAAGAATATGAACCGCCGCTCCAACCGCGCCGAGCTGCTGGAGGTGATCGGCAAGCTGCGCCGCGAGATCCCCGGCATCACCCTGCGCACCACTCTGATCGCAGGCTTCCCCGGCGAGACCGAGGAGCAGTTCGAGGATCTGTGCAATTTTGTCAAGGAAGTAAAGTTCGACCGTCTGGGCTGCTTTGCCTACTCGGCCGAGGAGAACACCGTTGCTGCCAAGATGGACGGCCAGATCGATCAGGAGACCAAGGACAAGCGCGCCGAACTGGTGATGCAGATCCAGACCGGCATCATGGCCCAGAAGCAGGCCGAAAAGGTGGGCCAGACCGTGCATGTGCTTTGCGACGGTATCGACGAGGAGAGCGGCCTGTATCTGTGCCGCACCACCGGCGATGCTCCTGAGGTGGACGGCAATGTGTGCGTTTCCAGCGAGGAGCCGCTGTACCCCGGCCAGTTCTACGATGTTCTGGTGGACGACAGCGACCTTTACGATCTGTATGGTACTGTTGCAAAATAACAAATTGGAGGAATCTGTATGAATCTGCCCAATAAACTCACTTTGACCCGCATCCTGCTGGTGCCGGTGTTCATGGTCTTTGTGTCCCTCACCAGCCTGAACGGCATCGCAGATGGCTCCTTCCAGCCGACGTATTACCTGATCGCAGGCATCGTCTTTGCTGCCGCCAGCTTTACTGATTTTCTGGACGGCCATCTGGCCCGCAAGTGGAACATGGTAACGGACTTCGGCAAGTTTGCCGACCCGCTGGCCGACAAACTGCTGACCACCGTGGCCTTCATTT
>OOAC01002146.1_pt1 | contig 11575 bp, 10 predicted proteins | sample 1671041 | NCBI WGS metagenome assembly OOAC01 (sample SAMN06348116, study PRJEB24527) | human gut metagenome | biome: human gut; feature: ankylosing spondylitis patient; material: feces | host: Homo sapiens | place: China | collected 2015-10 | reverse complement strand
AGGGAGCCATGTCCATGTTCTCCATGCCGCCTGCGACCACGATATCAGCATCGCCTGCCTCGATCATCTGAGCAGCCATGTTCACGCAGTTCAGACCGGAACCGCAGACCACGTTGACGGTGACAGCAGGAGTCTCGACGGGCAGGCCAGCCTTCAGGGAAGCCTGACGAGCGACGTTCTGGCCCAGACCAGCCTGGATGACGCAGCCCATGTAAACATGATCGACCTGCTCGGGTTTCACGTTAGCACGGTTCAGGGCCTCCTTGATGACGATGGAGCCCAGCTCTGCAGCAGGGACGTTTGCCAGGGTGCCGCCAAACTTACCAATAGCGGTACGGCAAGCAGATGCGATAACGATTTTCTTCATGTTAATAGCCTCCTGAATTTATACGTTTCGGGGTTTCGTAAAACTATTTATCAAAAAGCCCGAGGGCCTTTCTGCATTATAAAAGGTATCAGAACATCTTTCCTTCCGCCCGGAGCTGCTCCACTTTGGCGTGGATGGCGTCCTCTACGTTGGGCGTCACGAACTTGGAGATGTTGCTGCCGTAGCGGGCAGCCTCCTTGACGATGGTGGAGGAAAGGTAGCTCCACTTGATGCTGGTGGCAAGGAACATCGTCTCGATGCCGGGCATCAGTGCGTGGTTCGTCTGGGCGAGCTGTATCTCGTTTTCGAAATCCGTCACCGCCCGCAGGCCCCGCACCATCACCGAAGCGTGGCGCTTCTTGGCGAACTCCACAGTCAGGCCGTCGAAGCTCTCCACCGTCACATTCGGGATGTCCTTGCAGCACTCCCGCAGCAACGCCACCCGTTCTTCTACGGTGAACAGAGGGTTCTTTGCACTGTTGATGAGCACTGCCACAATGAGCCGGTCGTTTATCTTTGCAGCTCGCTTGATGATGTCGAGATGTCCTCTCGTGACCGGGTCGAAGGACCCGGGGTAAACTGCTGTTGCCATCAGTATGGTCTCCTTTATTTGCGCGCTTTGGAAAAGCGCATTTGGTGTTGCCATGATAGCACTTTTCAGTTTCTGCTTCAAGTACCAGGCCGCATCGCCATCGCAATATCGTTAATTTTTAGTCAATCAACGTCGCACTGGGGCGCATCATCTTGGTACACCCTTAGTAAACCATATCGTCAAAATTTTATCAAGTACTTTTTCGAAAAAAAATTGTTTCTGCTATACCAAACAATCGCCACAAATACCTAAGAAATTTAGTCAAATTGTCCTGCGAGGCATTTTTTCGCGGAAGAGGGCTTGATTATAATGTTTGTTAATGTTATAACTAAGCTGTACAGGTGTGCCGCTGCCGGAGGCTCCTGTCCTGCCGACCCCAAGGATACCGCCGGGGTGTGATAAGACAGTGTCCGGACTGGAAAGAAACGGTAAATTTCCGGCTAAGATTTTGTCCCGTAGAATTGTGAATAATAAATTTACAATTCTTTTATGTTCTTAAAGGAGAGGATGGTTTATAATGGATTTCATGGAAATGTATGCCCAGAAAAAGATGACTGCCGAGCAGGCTGCTTCTCTGGTCAAGAGCGGCGACTGGGTGGATTACGGCTGGTGCGTCAACACCCCCGTGGCCGTGGACGCCGCCCTTGCCAAGCGCCTGCCCGAACTGGAGAACGTCAATTTCCGCGGCGGCATCCTGATGTGGGTGCCTGAGATCTTCCAGATCGACGACCCCGCTGCCCACATGACCTGGAACAGCTGGCACATGGGCGGCATCGAGCGCAAAGCCATCGCACAGGGCTTCTCGTTCTACTCCCCCATCCGCTATTCGGAGCTGCCCCGCTACTACCGCGAGAGTCCCGACCCGCTGGACATCGCCGTCTTCCAGGTGACTCCGATGGACGAGCACGGCTACTTCAACTTCGGCCCCAGCGCTTCCCATCTGGGTGCCGTCTGTGAGAAGGCCAGGAAGATCATCGTGGAGGTCAACACCAATATGCCCCGCTGCCTCGGCGGTATGGAGAACTGTGTCCATATCTCCCAGGTCACCGGCATCGTGGAGGGTGACAATCCGCCCATCGGCCAGATGGCCGCTGCCGGCCCCGCTTCCGAGGTCGATCTGAAGGTCGCAAACCTCGTCGTGCCGCAGATCCCCGACGGTGCCTGCCTGCAGCTGGGCATCGGCGGTATGCCCAACGCCATCGGCAGCCTCATCGCTCAGAGCGATCTGAAGGACCTGGGCGTCCACACCGAGATGTATGTTGACGCTTTCGTGGACATCGCCAAGGCCGGCAAGATCACCGGCGCACACAAGCAGCTGGACAAGGGCCGTCAGGTCTACGCCTTCGGTGCCGGCACCCAGAAGATGTACGACTACCTCAACAACAACCCCGAGTGTATGTCCGCCCCCGTCGATTACACCAACGACATCCGCAGCATCTCCGCGCTGGACAACTTCATCTCCATCAACAATGCGGTGGACATCGACCTGTTCGGCCAGGTGAATGCGGAGAGCGCCGGCGTCAAGCACATTTCCGGTGCAGGCGGCCAGCTGGACTTCGTGCTGGGCGCATACCTTTCCAAGGGTGGCAAGAGCTTCATCTGCCTGTCCTCTACCTTCTTTAATAAGAAGACCGGTCAGCTCGAGAGCCGCATCCGTCCCACGCTGGAAAACGGCAGCATCATCACCGATACCCGCGCCAATCTGCATTACCTCTGCACCGAATACGGCTGCGTCAACCTCAAGGGTCTGACCACCTGGGAGAAGGCCGAAGCCCTCATCAATGTGGCACACCCCGACTTCCGCGAGGAGCTTATCAAAGAGGCCGAGAAGATGCACATCTGGCGCCGCAGCAACAAAATCTAAACATCGCCGTACCGGCTCCTGCCGTCTGCGGCAGGAATGGAGTCACACATGATGGACAAAAAGCCGCACATCAAGCCCTATCTCTACGGAATGCTCGCGGGCTTTGGTGCGATAAGTCTAAGTATCCTGTTCTTCTTCTTCATCTACCGCTTCGACGGGTTCGGCGACGCGGTCTCCAAGGTGACCGGCATCCTGATGCCCTTCATCTACGGTGCCGTTATCGCCTATCTGCTCAAGCCGGTGTGCAACACCATTGAGGGCTTTCTGCACCGCATCTTCCCCGAAAAGCTCCACAGCATGGCCAATATGCTTGCCATTGCGGCGACGCTGCTGTTCGGTGTGCTGGTGGTCTACGCCCTCGTGATGATGGTGGTGCCGCAGCTCATCACAAGCGTCACCTCCCTCTACTACACCGCGCAGACCAGCATCACCCGGTTCATGCGGTGGGTGAACACACAGGAAGTCTTCTTGGATAATGAGACACTGATGGGCTATTTCAACAATGCCTACGATGCCATTGCTGACAACCTGACCACTCTGCGCACCACCCTGCTCCCCTCGCTGCAGAATATACAAGGCATCCTGAGCGGTGTGGGCGTCGGCGTCATGAGTGTGGTGACCTGGTTCAAGAATCTGCTCATCGGCCTTATCGTCGCTGTTTACCTGCTGGCCAGCCGCAAAAAGTTCGCCAAGCAGGCCAAGATGATCCTCTACAGCGTCGTCAAGCCCCACTGGGCGCAGCTCATCCAGGAGGAAGTCCTCTACGCTGACAAGATGTTCGGCGGCTTCATCAACGGCAAGATCATGGACTCCGCCATCATTGGTGTGCTCTGCTATTTCGCCTGCATCATCTTCAAGTTCCCGAGCGCACTGCTGGTGTCGGTCATCATCGGCGTCACCAATGTCATCCCCTTCTTCGGTCCCTTCATCGGTGCCGTGCCTGCAACGCTGCTCATCCTCATCCAAAGCCCCATCAAGGCCCTCTGGTTCGTGCTCTTCGTTCTGGTGCTCCAGCAGCTGGACGGCAACGTCATCGGCCCGAAGATCCTGGGCAACACCACCGGCCTTTCGAGCTTCTGGGTGCTCTTCTCCATCCTGCTGTTCGGCGGTCTGTGGGGCTTCGTGGGCATGATCGTGGGTGTGCCGCTGTTCGCCGTCATCTATGACGTCATCAAGAAGCTGGTCTTCCACGGCCTGTGCCGCAACGGCCAGCTCGACCAGATGACCGTCTACCACGACGAGTTCGGCGATCCCAGCGACCCGGCTCCCGCACCTGTGGAAGATGAAGAAACCGAAATCGTTATGGATTCCGGCGAAGAATAAAATAACAAGATAAAGCCCCCATCCTCCCGGCTGCCTCAGCCGGTGAAGATGGGGGCTTTTCTGCGCAATTTTATCTTTGAAAGACCGATAACGTCATTTCGCGTGAGCAGTGGAATGTGCCGGTTCCCAATCCTTGTAATTCTCGTACCGGCTCTCCCTGAGGGTGACGTGCGACCAGATCTCGTCGGCCACAGGCTGCCAGTCGGCAGCATATGCACCGCATTTGTCGCAGAGATGGTCTACGCTCTCGGGAGACTGCAAGTCGGTGCTGTGAGCACCGGTGTCATGCACCATCTGGCGCAGAAGCTCGGGGTTCTCCAGCATCGGGCAGGGACGCAGGTGGTTTTTATTGAAGGGCTGGCCGTTGTGGTAGGCCATGAAGAGCGGGCTGCGGAGAATATCGAGGATGCTGCTGTCGTGGATGTTGGCGTTGGAGTAGTGGATGAAGACGCACGGCTCTGCATCGCCCGCCGAGTTGATATGGAAATAGTTGCGTCCGCCTGCGATGCATCCACCCACAAACTCGCCATCGTTCTGGAAGTCCATCGGATAGAACGGAATATCGCTCTTTTCGGAGCGAAGATACCGGATGCGCTCGATCATGTACTTGCGCTGAGCAGGCGTGGGCATCAGCTCCGGCGCGGCCTCGTTGCCTACCGGCATATAGTGGAAGTAGAACCCGAAGTGCGCACCCTTGTCGCAGAGCATCCGCATAAAGTGGTCGCTGGTGACAGCTTCGAGATTGTCTCTGGTATAGCAGATGGAGGTGCCAAAAAGGATCCCGTGGGCCTTGAGCAAGTCCATCGCATTCATGACAGCGGCATAGTGGCCGTCGCCCCGCCGGGCATCATTGGTAGAGGGAGTTCCCTCGATCGAGAGCATGAAGGCGATATTGCCCAGTTTTACGACCTCTTCGCAGAACGGCTCATCGATGAGGGTCGAGTTCGTGTAGATCGCAAACTGCACATCGTTGTGCTTTTTTGCCAGACGGAGAATATCCGCCTTCCGCACCAGAGGCTCGCCGCCGGTGAGCATATAGAGATAGACCCCCAGCTCCTTGCCCTCGGTGATGATTTTGTCCATATCCTCAAAGCTGAGGTTGTTTTTGTGGCCGTACTCGCCCGCCCAGCATCCCACGCAGTGCATATTGCAAGCCGAAGTGGGGTCGAACAGGATCAGCCACGGAATATTGCAGTGGTACTTTGTGCGGTTCTCGCGGATGGTCTTTGTCCCCCGGAAGAACGCCTCATAGCCAAGGTTGAGCGCCGTGGTGCGTGCCACGTTGGGCGCGGTCTGGTCGAGCACACAGTTGATGAGCTTTGACCACTTGCTGTCCGCATCGGTCAGCACTGCGCGGGCGTGCTCATACGTCTCCTCGCTGAACGAGTCGCCATAGAACTGCTTTGCGACGTCCACCATCTCGGCAAACACCTTCTGACGGTCTTTTCTGACATGAGCCAGTGCCACATCCACCATCGTTCCGACAGCGGCACGCTGTACCTTATGGCTCAACGGCTCCAACGCGATACTCATAAAAGTCTGCCTCCTTGTGTGGGGCTTTGCCGGCCCTTTGTTTTGACAATACTTTAACATTTTTCCGACAAAGGTTCTATAAACAACAAAAGCAGGGTGATAGTTTTTCTATCATCCTGCTCTGCTTGTTCAAATTTTTATCATTCGTCGGTTTTTGATGCTCTGCCGTCGGTGCTGAAGCGCAGCAGCGCCCGCTTCAGATCCCCGTGCATCATGGTGTTGAGCCGTTCGGCCATGATGGCTGGTTCGGTCTTCATATCCCGGCGTATCCATTCCAGCACCATGCCCACAAAGCCATACTTATAAAAATCAATGATGAACTGCTTGTCCTCTTCCTGCACCGGGATGTTTTCACGCTCTATAAACATCCGCAGCAGAGGGTCAAGCATTTTATAGAGATACTGCTCCACCTGTTCCCGGCTGATGGAGCGGTAGACATTCAGCACCAGCACCCGGTTGGCCTGCACCTTTTCCAGCATATCGCGGAAGGCGTCGCTCCACGTCTCAAAGTCCTGATGGCCTTCCAGTGCCTCTGTGGCATCCTCCACCAGGATCCAGTCCACCAAATCGTAAATATCCTTGAAATGGTAGTAAAAGGTCATGCGGTTCACGCCGCAGTCCTCGGTAATGTCGTTTATCGTGATCTTATTCAGCGGCTTGCGGAGCAGCAGCTTTTTGAGCGATGCTTCCAGCGCGCGTTTTGTCGTCTGTGCCACGAGAATGCCCATCCTTTCGCGTTTGCCCCGTTCGGTGCGGAGTTTCCCGACTTCTATCTATTATGATACCTCATCTGTCCATGCAGGTGCAAGCACCTTTTTCGACTTTTTCATGAACTTTTTATGTTTTCTTAAGATCTGGACAGCCAAAAAGCCTGCGCCGCCGCAGCGCATCTATCAGGAGCTTTCCGAAAAGCTTTGACATTTTCTGGCTCTCCTCTTGATTTCTCCCCCGGCCCTGCTTACAATGGAGACGCAGAGGAGGCATCTCCCCTGTTCTTTTGATTGGGAAAGAGGTTTTTCTTATGCTGAATACCATCGGTTTCTTAGGCTGCGGCAACATGGGCGGAGCCATCGCCCGGGCCGTCTGCAAGGCGGCAGACCCGCAGAACGTCTGGCTGGCCAACCGCACCGCCGCCAAGGCAGAGGCTCTGGCCGCTGAGCTGGGCTGCAACACCACCATCAACGACGAGGTAGCGGGCCGCTGCGACCTCATCTTCTTAGCCGTCAAGCCCCAGATGATGGAGGAGCTGCTGGCACCGCTCCGCTTCACGCTGGCCGAACGGCCCAGCCGCTTCGTGCTGTGCAGCATGGCGGCGGGCCTGTCCATCGCCCGCATTCAGGAGATGGCGGGCAGCGACTGCCCCGTCATCCGCATCATGCCCAACACGCCCGCTTCGGTGGGGGCCGGTATGATCCAGTACTGCACCTCCAACGTCACCGCTGAGGAAGAGGCCGAGTTCCTGAAGCTGATGGCCCCCGCCGGGCGGCTGGATGCTGTGCCGGAGGGCCTCATCGACGCGGCCAGCTGCGTGTCCGGCTGCGGCCCGGCCTGGGTGTATCAGTTCATCGAGGCGCTGGCCGACGGCGGCGTGGCCTGCGGCCTGCCCCGTGCCAAGGCGCAGGAGTACGCCGCCCAGATGGTCCTGGGCAGTGCGAAGCTGGTGCTTGAGAGCGGCCAGCACCCTGGCGCTCTCAAGGACGCCGTGTGCAGCCCCGGCGGCAGCACCATCCAGGGCGTGCGGGTGCTGGAAGAAAAGGGCCTGCGGGGCGCGGTGATGGACGCCGTCATCGCCTCCTACAACAAGACCAAAGAGATGGGAAAGGGTTGATCTATGCGCATCGTAGTCAAAGTCGGCACCTCCACACTGGCCCACTCCACCGGGCGGCTGAACATCCGCCACACCGAAGAGCTGGTGAAGGTGCTCAGCGATTTGAAGAACGCCGGACATGAGGTCATCCTCGTGTCGTCGGGTGCCATCGGCATGGGCGTGGGCAAGCTGTCGCTTTCCGCCCGCCCTACCGATATGTCCTCCAAGCAGGCTTGTGCCGCCGTGGGTCAGTGTGAGCTGATGTACACCTACGACCGGCTGTTCAGCGCCTACGACCACACGGTGGCGCAGATTTTGCTCACCGGCGTGGACATCGAGCACGCCAGCCGCCGTGAGAACATCCAGAACACCCTCACCCGTCTGCTGGAGCTGGGCGCACTGCCCATCATCAACGAGAACGACACCGTCGCCACCGACGAGATCACCTCCATCGGCGACAATGACACCCTCGCCGCCATCGTCACCTGCTGCATCAAGGCCGATCTGCTGGTGCTGCTGAGCGACATCGACGGCCTCTACACTGCCAACCCCCACACCCACCCGGACGCAAAGCTCATCCCGCTGGTGGAGGACATCACGCCCGAGGTGATGGCGCTGGCCGACGGGGCCGGCTCGGCGCTGGGTACCGGCGGAATGTCCACCAAACTCCGGGCCGCCCGGATGGTGACCTCCAGCGGAGCTGACATGGTCATCGCGAACGGCGCCCACCCCGAGCTGCTCTATGACATCGCCGAGGGCCGTGCCGCAGGCACCCGCTTTGCGGCCCACAGACAGGAGGCATAACATGACCACACAGGAAATTCTGGAAGCCGCCCGCGGGACCAAGACTGCCGTTGCCCTTTCGGACAGCGGCACCCGTGATTCTGCCCTTCTCGGGATGGCTGATGCCCTCTGCGCACCGGAATCCATGGACACCATCCTCGCCGCCAACGCCGAGGACATGGCCGCCGCCAAGGGCCGCATCAGCGACGTCATGCTGGACCGCCTCGCCCTGACGCCCCAGCGCATCGAGGCCATGGCCAAGGGCATCCGGGACGTTGCCGCCCTGCCCGACCCGGTGGGCCGGGTGCTGAGCCGCATCGAGCGTCCCAACGGCCTTGTCATCGAGAAGACCGCCGTGCCGATGGGCGTCATCGCCATCATCTACGAGAGCCGCCCCAACGTCACCAGCGACGCTGCCGCCCTCGCCATCAAGAGCGGCAATGCCTGCATCCTCCGCTGCGGCAAAGAGGCGTGGCGCTCGGCCAATGCCATCGTTCAGGCCTTGCGGCAGGGTCTGCGGGCAAACGGTCTGCCTGAAACAGCAGTCTGCCTCATCGAGGACACCACCCATGCCTCGGCCAACGCCCTGATGACTGCCGTGGGCTATGTGGACCTGCTCATCCCGCGCGGCGGGGCCGGACTCATCCGTGCCTGCGTCGAGAACGCGAAAGTCCCCTGCATCCAGACCGGCACCGGCATCTGTCACATCTTCGTGGACGACACCGCCGACCAGACCAAGGCCCTGGACATCATCGAGAACGCCAAGGCCAGCCGCCCCAGTGTCTGCAACGCCGAGGAAGTCTGCCTCGTCCACAGCGCCATTGCGCGCGAGTTCCTGCCCAAGCTGGCCCAGCGCCTCGGCCCCGACCGCACCGCCAAGGGTCTGCACCCGGTGGAACTGCGGCTGGACGAGCGCGCCGCCGCCCTCATCCCCGGCACCCCTGCCGGGCCGAAGGACTTCGACACCGAGTTCCTCGACTACATCCTTGCGGTGAAAGTCGTGGACAGCGTGGAGGAAGCCATCGCCCACATCGCGGCTCACTCCACCGGCCACAGCGAAGCCATCCTGACCCGGACCGACGCCCACGCCGCCCTCTTCACGGCGGCAGTGGACAGTGCCGCCGTCTACGTCAACTGCTCCACCCGCTTCACCGACGGCGGAGAGTTCGGCCTTGGCTGTGAGATGGGCATCTCCACCCAGAAGCTCCACGCCCGGGGACCCATGGGCCTCGGCGAGCTGTGCAGCTATAAGTACATCATCCACGGCAACGGTCAGACCCGGTAATTTTCGGGTTTTTCCAGGATGCATCACCCTTTCGGTGAAAATTTTCTCCACAGGCCGGGGCCAAATGCCCCGGCCTGTATTTTTGTTTCCTCGAGATGGACCGTTTTTCTCTCAAGCACACTTTTGGTTGAAAAATTTTTGCAAATACATCTGAGAATAATTCCTTGTATCCAAATTTTCTCCATTCTCCACAAAGTAATAGTCATACTTTTGCCATTTTGTCTTGCAAAAATCACAACAAACCTCTTGACAGACGGGCCTTCTGCGGGTTAAATTTAGAATGAGGGTGTGATTCGACACAATCTCACTGGTCTAGTCTGTTTATTGAGAATTGTTCTCCACAAGACTTCAACTTTTCAGACCGTTTTACTGCGGAGAGCACTCTTCCGAGCATATCCGCCCATCCACAACACTATACTTGGAATGAAGGAGAGAGCGTTATGACGATTGCTATTCTTGCACATGATTCCCGCAAAGAGCTGGCGCTGCAGTTCTGCACAGCTTACAGCGGCATCCTATCCCGCAACACAGTCATTGCCACCGGCACCACCGGTCGGATGCTGACGCAGGCCACCGGCCTGCCCGTACACTGCTACCTCTCCGGGAAGCTGGGCGGCATCCAGCAGATCTCGGCCCGGGTGGCCTGCGACGAAGTAGACCTCGTGCTCTTCTTCCGCGACCCGCTCAAGGCCGAGACGGGCAGCGGCAGCGAGCAGAACCTGCTGCGGCTGTGCGATATGCACAGTGTGCCGATCTCTACCAACATCGCCACCGCTGAGGTGCTGCTGCGCGGCCTCGACCAGGGCGACCTTGACTACCGTGAGGGCATCCATCCCGACATCGTGGAGCCGCTGCCCGTCCATCGGGCCGTGTGCTGAGCCTGTTTTTATAGCAGTTTGCGTTTTTAATGCACAAGCAACATCCGCAAACTGCATATCGCAAAGATGCCGTTTTGATAGGCACTATTTTTGAAAATTGCGATAAGACTTTTCCGCCATTTGTGGTTTTGTGTATAGAGGGTTTTCGACAAAGAAAGACACCGCAGAAGCTTTCACACTTCTGCGGTGTCTTTTTATCTTATGCGCTCAGGGTCCACTGAGAGATGACTTATTCCAGACCGCCCATCTGCTTGATTGCCTTGATGGCGTAGGTCAGGGTGCGGCCCATAGCCACGCCCGCCATCAGGCAGGGATAGTTGTTGGCGAAGAAGGAGCCGGACATATCGCCGGTGACATACAGGCCGGGCATCGGCTTGTTGTCGTTGTCCAGAGCCTGACCCTTGTCGTTGATGGCAATGCCCTGCTCGGTGGTCAGCAGAGAGGCACCCAGCCAGCAGCCGTAGAAGGGAGCGGTGCGGATGGCGCTCAGACGGTAAGCGGGCTTACCGAAGTCCTCGTCGTTCTGCTTGTCGTACAGCTCGTTGTAGCGGTCAACGGTAGCGAGGAAGGTGTCCTTGGCCTCACCGGTGAAGCCCAGCTTGTCGGCCAGTTCTTCAATGGTATCGCAGACGAACAGGGTGCCGGCTGCAACAGCCTCGTCGACCTTGCCCTGGAAATACTTCTCGCCGCCGGCACGGGTCTGAGCAGAGCAGCCGATGGTGTGGAAGCGCTTTGCGTCCTCCAGAACATTGGCGTCGCAGATCTGTGCGTAAACGCGGCCCGGCTGATGGGCAGCAGCGTAAACAATATCGTTGTAGGGGCTGCTCTCGTTGGCGAAGCGCTCACCATTGCGGTTGACCTTCAGGAAGGGCTGAGTGCCGGGGTTGTACTGACGGATGGGGCCGGGGAAGGCCTTGCCGCCGAAAGCGGAGTCGCTTGCCACATAACCGCCGTCCACGCCGGGAGCCACGATGCCGCGGTCGAACAGCATGGGAGCAGCTTCCTTGTCGAAGTTTGCGCCGGCCCAGACAGCGGCACGGATGCCGTAGCCCTTATCGGCCGGAGAGTAGGAGCAGGCAGTGGTGACGGAGGTACCCAGCGGGTCCAGCTGCTCCATCATGTAGGGGTTGCCGGGGAAGCCGC
>OOAC01002145.1_pt1 | contig 11598 bp, 21 predicted proteins | sample 1671041 | NCBI WGS metagenome assembly OOAC01 (sample SAMN06348116, study PRJEB24527) | human gut metagenome | biome: human gut; feature: ankylosing spondylitis patient; material: feces | host: Homo sapiens | place: China | collected 2015-10 | reverse complement strand
ACTCTTTCCCTACACGACGCTCTTCCGATCTAGAACTCCATCCGTGCATAACTTGCGAGCTGCATCGAGCTGAGCGTTGGACCATTGGGCGATAGAAACTTCAGTCATATTGAGAACCATACTATGTAACTCCTTTTAAATCAGGTCGCGAGTGATAATCTCTGTAAAAACTTCATACTGAATACCTTCTGCGTTTTTCCAGCAATAAGACACATACGGACTATATGCATCTTCATCGAGCTTTGTATCATAAATGCCGTGATCATGAATTACACTGTTATAAATATCGCGGAGAACCTTTAGTGCATCTTTGCGGTTCTTATGTACAGACTTAATAGCATGAGCGTATTCGTCCAAAGATAAGTTATCGTTCTGCTTACGATAAGAATCCTCAACGATATATACGGGAGTATTCATAGGTGTTACGCCCCTTTCATTCCATTTCAATCTTAACACCGCGATATTTGTGGCTTCGATATAACACACCAGCCGCCCACTTTCGTGCACAATCGTAACTGGCGAATGCACGGTGATATGTTTTAAAATTCAGCCAATTACCTTCAAGTTCCCCATGAAATGTAATCTTGTAGTGCTGAAGCCGATAGCCAGCGTCTGCATAATCGCCCATGTTGCGGTCCCTCACTTCACTTCTCTTGATTCGATCTGGATATAGCGTTCGAACTCATCGCCGTCCAAATTCTTCCAACGATAATGAAGATTGCCGCCATCAGCATCAAATACGACGTCATAACACTCCGGGTCTGCACTCACCGATTTTGCCATCTCACTCAGCATCTTCATTGCACGCTCGCAACTGCTATAAACATCTCCATTGTAACGATTGAACATCACCCACGGCTGGCCCTTGACTCGCTTGGAATAGGAATTATCCAGAATATGCACCATCATTGTTACAACTTCCCCCTTTTGCCCGCTGCGTTCTTTGTGGATTATATATGGCGGCGCTCATACCATGTAGAAGTATGATTGCTTGATTTCGGGGGCGTATTTGTACTGAGTGACACACTCCAGTCCAATGATATGCTTGTTGTTCTGTAGGAGCGCCTTCTGACCCGGCGACAAGATACAGTCAAGCAGCACTCGCATTGCCGGCTGACCACCCTTCAAGATAACATTCTGATACTCGATCACGTGGTCTTTGATCCTCGGAGGAAGGGATTCAATCAGTTTCACGGTGTTCATAGTTGTTGTGCTCCTTTCTGATTTTTGTCCCAAATATGATACAATTTTCAGGACATTATTATATAGTGGCAGTGGTTACGTCTGCTTCGGTACCACCAGTCGCCCGACATTAACTCACCAGTCCGCGTTTTGTCTCCCATATTTCAGGCGAGGAACATGGTCGGTGACACCAGATAGGTTTACATACAACCTATCAAAATATAATTTGGGTACCCGTTTGTGGCATTCTTTTCATGACGTCGCCCTTGCCACGTGCCAGCGGCGTCGAATCTATTCGTTTTCACACAGTATATAACTGAGTGTCAAAACAGTTTGTATCGCCATCCCATGAAATTTCGCTCAGTGGAGTAAGACGCGACTCTTGCACCAAAGGCCACTCCTAGCGAGCGGCACTGGATTTTACAATTCAAGCTATAAACCCTCCTTTCATTTAGTTTCGCTCATTCAAGAAACGCCCCATAATCTACTCTCGTCATCGATTTATCAGTGTGGCCATCACATCAAAATCAAATCGGATTTCATTATGGCTGCGGAGCGCCCGCTTCTTTACACTTCTGTGTTCTGGGCTTGGGACCAGCACGGATTTCTGCAGTCTCCGTGGCCGCATTAGACTGAGCGACTATTGCCGCCCAGCCCCCTCTGCGTATATGTATTAGTCGTCTGCCGGGTCAGTCCTCGGTGCAACAGCACCACAAGACGTCCTCAATAATATCATCGAAGATGTCGTTTGTCGTGCCATTGGAATTCATTACCAAAGTAACCTTTTGGCCAATTTGGCAATCATAACCAGTTGCGCACCAGACTTCACCACTCTCATCAACGATGTTCAGAACTCGCGTACCGTTTTCGTAGTACGCCGCGCTAACAATGCCGCCGAGAATGTATCTGCCCGCCGGGTTAACCGTGGGCGACTGAACCAGACTGGGATTTGCAGACGCGAACGACACCGCGCTTACGCTCAGACTGAGGACGGCCGGCAGCAGCAACGAAATCGACAATGTTTTTAACCATCTCATTAGAAATCTCCTCCTCGTTCTTCTTCGTCTGAATTGCGGTGATACTTGCGTCGGGCATCGGCATACGAGCGCCGAACACGAACTTGGTCTTGCGCAGATTCACTTCAACCGGATACATATACTCCGGTTTCAGATGACGCAGCGCCACCTCGTTTGCGGTAAACAATTCGCCACCGACGTAGATGGACCAGTATTCGATACCGTTGCGCTTCTTGATAAACATGGGCTTCTTATCGGCTTCTTCTTTGACACGGTAAAACAGCATTTTAATTTCCTCTTTTCTTTGGTTTGTTGTATACTAGAAAGTGCCATATAACGAAATCACAATCACAACCAAAGTGGCTGCAACTACGATAACATCATAGACACAATCTTCCCAGAGTGATAAAAGCCAATGTGAAATCACATCAACTACATGATTGAACTTGCGAAAACAGCCCAGCATATAGACTGCTACGCAAATCTGATATAATGTGTACGCCGTTGCAACGATGATAACAATACACACTGCCAAGAAGGTTTCAGACACTGTTGCGCCCCCTTTATCGGATTCGCTGGAACTGATCCAGATAATAAAGAAGACCATACATTTTGAAGAATGCACGGTCAGTTGTTTTTGTTCGATTGATTTTGTAGAATCCCTTGTATTCGCGCCGGTCACCCGTATTGATTGCAACCTCGGCTCTGATAGCATCGGCATCTTCTTTGACAGAAAGAATCTCAACGCCGCCATAATTGCAAACAGGATACACGGCAATCACTCGCGAGTCTTCAGGGACAGGACGAATGCGCTTCATGCTTCGCATCTCCTTTCTGCGGCGTTACATCAGGTCAGCGCTCTTGAACACGGTATCGCCGCGACTCAGAGAAACCCGAGTAGATTTGCGGCTCAGCTTCATGTCGATGCAAGCTTTCTCATACGCCAGCATTGCATCATGCTCGTTCGTGAACTTATAGCTGAGAGTCTTGCGAGGGGTTTCGATGCAAACGATGAAGTGCGGCGCAGTCTTTTTCGCGCCTTCGAATCGATTTAATTCATCCAGCGCATTGCGCAGACTTGCGTTTGCCTCAATGAGGTCAGCTTCTGCGAATCTAAGGTTCCACTCCGTTTCGAAGCACGGACACTCCTTAAATGCAGATTTAGCGATCAACTCATTGCTCATCGCATCGACCAAGGCAATCGTTGCACTGATGATCTTTTCTTTAAGCTCGAATTCGTTCATACTACTACGTAGCCTCCTTTACACTTTGACTTTCAACGGACGATAGTAAAAACCATTGCCACCAGAACCTATCGCCTTCTTTTCGAGGCGATGAAACTCTTCGATAGCGGTTTCTTCGGTTTCATGCGTCTTGATGTCCTGAGCATCAAAATTCATGTCACCGATTTCATCGTCACCAAAGCATTCGATCATCATTGTGATGTACATGCAGTCTCCTTTCAATCCAGCGGTTCACCTTGGCAGCGACCTTGGGGTTCGCTTCGAGGTATTCCATTAGGCCGTACCCGATTGCACCGAGTACGAGCAGCCAGACGAGCGGGCTCAGACATTGCGCCTGATAGCTAGTGTATCCGCCACCCAAAGTCAAAATCCATTTCATATTGAAGTCTCCTTTCAGTCAGCCCAGCACGTTGCCTTGCTTTCGTAGTGAACGCCAGCCTCAACAAGTGCTTCGGTGCAGATTGCCGCCAACTCTTTGTCGCCGAACATAATCGCGACATCTGTTCATTGTTACTGCGAGAGCCACAGCGAACAGTGCGTCGTGCAGCATTGCACGGGCATCAATCCCGTATACACCAGATACTGAGTCCAGAGACTCTTCTGTCCAGTCATTGTCCACCATGGCATCGTCCATAGTGCCATAACAGCCGCCCCATCTACGACTATCGGAACTGTCGATAGTCCAACCGATTCTGCTGCCAAAATCGCCGCAAGACATATCGTCCACGGTGACGGTAAGATACTCACCGTTTTCGAGGGCAACAAGGATGCCTCCGGATGGCTGAGAGTATCCCCCTCCGTTATTTGCCGTATCGGGATTTGCGTAAGGGTTGGTTTCGCAACCCCAAAAACTAATCATGTGTGCATTCATAATGATTCTCCTTTCCTGCGTGCGTGTATTGTACTGGTAGCGGTATACTATCTTCCCCGTGACCGCTAATCGCACGGCATAAAGAAAAGAGGTAAAAAGAAAACGCCACATTTTTGGTGTGACGAGTACGCTTAATCACTTATGTTTGCCCGACTTAATCGGAAACTGAGGGGTGAGAGGCCGACGGTCGCTATTGTCAAAATTCAAGCCCATTCCTGTGCCGTCCATGTATGTTTGCAATGAACGGTTAAGGGCTTTCTTTTTGCCATTCATTTCAATACACTCTCCATAAAGAGAGTAACTGAGCTTGGAATATTCGCCGGTACTCATGGACGATTGACTGTATTTCATTTTGAATTTTTTACGACGAATGCAGTCAGGATTGGACGCTTCTTTATGCCAAATCTCGGAATCCTTTTTCATTTCATCCCGGTCTGGGTTTACCATTTTGGTTTCCCAGTTATAAAGTTTGACACACTTGACTCGTGCCGCATTGATGATATGCGAAACGATTTCCTTGCTGGGCATATCGTCCCATCTGGTTTTCGTTTTCATATCACGGTGCTTGAGTCGCATTCCTTTCGTCTGAGGGTTAAAACGCGGCTCTGCGACGAATTCATAGTGGCCAAAAGTGCCATACAATCCCATATACGGCACTTTGCATCCGTTGTACGTCATACCCTTGCGGTTGATACACTGGATGACTATTCCGTTTTTGTCCTTGTACATCAAAGACGACCCCCTTTCCTTTCTTTCAGAATCTTAGTTTAAAGCCCCCGCGCCACGTCAAGGCGTTCTGAATTTGCAGGAGTGAGCGGGCATTTTCGGTTGCCATACCTCTCTCATACATACAAGGCTACGCTCATAAACTTGCATGTAAGCAGGGCCATTTATCATATTTTGCACTTGCCTTTTCAGCCCTTTGGTAGTGCAGGACTTAAGTGGAATGCTATGGTTTGTCCCTGCGTATACCCGCATATAATGGTATTGTCCATTATTTCATAGCATTGTGCGGACACAAGCAGTTTAACGTCATGCTCGGGACAGCAGATGTTATTTAGGATTTCATACCCGGCGGGTCTCCTTTTTCAGAGAATGATTTCGTACCCCAAAACAGCTGCTCTAACGACAGCTCCATTGTGATACAGGCGGACTTCGTCATAGAATGGTTTATCGTACCATTTACTAGAAACGCTTCTTTCGAAACGCTTCGTTGCATACTGTTCATTATCAGTTCTGAAAGGGCAAGTAGGAATGTCGGCACGAGTAACGATAAGCCACTCTTTCACCATGGGCAAAACGATGGGTTCATCATACTCTTTGACGCCACGAACGGAGACGCTTGCACGAGTGATACCGCCGACCTTTTTGACTTTGACAACGGGTTTGCTTTCAGGACGAGAGTATGTAATATACCTATCCCTTGCGTTCTCAATGTATCGGATGGGCAAGCCAGCAGATAACATCTTGAACACCGTGTCGTCGTCCAGCTGGTAGAGTTCTTCGCCGCTCTCCATAGTGACGTTGTACAGGGTGTGAGCGAAGACCTCGACGTCTGCGTTTACAAAGTCGTGGGTCAGGTCATAGACCATCTCGTCAAACTGGTAATAACCATGCTCACGAACACGGCCAAAGCCGATGTTCTCACGAATGATGTAAGGACAGGACATAATGATAACCTCTTTTCTGAGTGTGCAAAATGCGCCACACTCTAAGGCGCTACGCCCCATTGCGGAGCTGGAAAGGGGCCGCTTTGAACGGTGCGACCCCGAAAGGGTATCCGGTTACTGCGTGTTACTGCTCAGCCTTGGCAAAGAACTTGCTCTTGCTTCCAAAGTTATATTTGGAAGAACGTGCTTTGCCATCGAAAGAGAGGCCCTTGGAGATAGTGACAACAATCTCGTCAATCATGGCCTTGTCACCAAGACCTTTGACAGAGCCCTGTTTTGCCCGATTGGCCGCAATCTTGAGATACTTAATATCGCAGGACAGCGCAGTGCAGGCCGTTGCCAGCTCTTCGGGAAGCATGGCGTTCCAGATAGCCTGGAGCTGAGCAAGGCGCTTGCCCTTGTTGACAGGGCCGACAAAGCAATCCAGCCCCATATCTTTGAGGGTTTCTTCTACCTTAGTGCTACGAGTCAGCTTGTCAGCGCCAAGCTCGCTTGCGGTCTCTTCAGAAAGCATACCATTGAACAGCATGACAAGTTTCTCATAGTGTCCATCACGGCAGAGGGTTACGCTCTTGTTGGGCATAGGCTCCCCTTTGTCGTTGGTTTCGACAGCGTTCAGGGTCTGGTAATACTTCTCCAGTGCCTTGAACTTGATGAGCATATTGGCATCTTGGGTGGACAGAGCACCGCTCTTGGGGTCAGTGGTAATCTTGGTGCCATGATAGTAGGGGTTAGGAGCGTAGGAACGCCACATTTCAGTACGTTCCATAGCGCAGAACTCAGCACACTTTGCATCACAGGCGGCCTTGTTGGAATTTTCGACTGCCTTGTTGAGCGTGGCGGTGACATTCTGAGACTGTTCAGCGGTCAGAACGGTTTTCTGGTCGTTCAGGAACTTTACCAGCTCGGGGATGGTCAGCTCGTTCAACTTACCAGCTTTGGCGATTGCATCGTAGTCAGCATAAACTTTCAGCATAATTCTTTACCTCTTCTGTCTTTGGTGTATAACGGAACACGGCGCTTTGCCGTTGGTGGTAGTTACGTCTTCCCCGGTACTACCAAGCGTCCGGCCTTATGTAAAATGGTCACAATCGTAACCAAGTTAGGTTAGTTTCTCCTCTAGGGTTCCAAACCCATCAAACAACTGTTATTCTCTGAAGCTTGTTAATTATCGCCATCTCTGACTTTGGCGTTTTCCATGCCCTACAACTGTAGCTCTGACCGCGTTGTAACTTTCCCGGTCGTGTTATCCTCGGGAAAGCCTGTTATTCTTTTGTCAAGGTACACCGCCCCCGCAACTTCTCCCACGTTCTTGGGAATTATACCTGTAATGTTCGGCCATCGGGTTTGGGCGCACTAATTGCTCAGATAGGAAACTCATGTTTTGGAATGGCAAGGCATAAACCTTGACCGGAAAACCCGGCGCGGTATAAACCGCCCACATGAGAAAATCCAAACTTTGCAATTTTCAAGGTGCGACTACTCCCCGGGGCGGGTGCCGTTCCGGTGTTTCCCGCTCCCCTTGGAGTGTCTACAGTATGCCATACTCAGAAATTTTTGCAACAAGTGTACAAACGCCCTACAAATGCCCTATAAAATCCAAAGCCGCTCCTCGCCTATATATAAATAGGTATAAATTCCCGATTGACGGCCACCGAATAACACCTAATAACAGAAGGTGCTATTCGCTGAAAACCAGCATGAATCCTAGACTTTTCGGGCCACACCCCGGGGGTGGTTAAAAATTCCAAAGCGTGGTCAGTTTGCCTCCTGTGTACCAGTTATTCCATCTCCCCACCCCATCTAAACCCCTCGGATCGCGCCTCGCTGGCATCAAAATTCCATCAAACTAGGCACTGCCAGTTTGCAACATTTACATATACCAGACAGTACTCGACAGCGCCTAAAACACCTCAAAATCGTTCCGGAACTCGATCCGGTAAACATCGTATTATCGTTACATTTTATACAGTATTTTACTGTCAAATTCACCTGTTTTTACCACTCAGCATGGCTCGGAATGCAGTAGAAACATCCCAAAACGCAGTAGAAATGGCTTTATTTTGCCAAATTTGAGCATATTTTGCTTAATTTTGTATTGTTTTTGTACGATTTGCTTCATTACCCAAATATTAACAACTAAATATTTTATTCCGGTATGCTGTGCAAAACTATTGATATTATGCGTGGCTGGGTGTATAATAAGGTATAAAGAGAAAAGCCCGCAGCGTTCTCCACAGCTGCGAGCTCATTCATTCAACTAATAACATCACTTTTCAATAGTCATGCCAAAAAATGGAGGTTTGCCAAATGAACTTTTACGACACCTCTGCCCTATTAGACCTAGGAGCCGCAGCCTTCGAATCAGCTGCACTGCCTTTTCTGATTGCAGATATGACCCTACACGAGCTGGAAGAGATCAAAACCAGCGGTAAAAAGACCGAAGACATTCGTTACAAAGCCCGCACAGTCACTCGTTTGCTTGCTGAACATCACGACGATGGCAGCTATACCGTAGTAGCGGTTCCCATGACTTCACTATTCTATATTCTTGATGGTAAGCCGATCAGCGACAACAACGACGCGACGATTATGGCGACCGCACGGTGGTGGTTGGATCAGCAGAAGCAAAACCTGGATGACTTACCTACTGTGCTCGACGAAGCAAGCGGTAACCAGGCCGCCTATATTTCTTCTTTGATTGATTCTTTCAAATTCGTTACCAGCGATTTAAGCTGTGCCAATATCGCCAGTGGCATTCTCCAGCTTCCAGTTGAGTTCACCTTCCCTAACGCAGCAACCACAAAGAATGACTACACTGGATGGACTGAGGTCGCTCTAGCAGATGGTGGCGAAGAGGCTATGGCGATGGCGTACTCTAAAGACGCCGAACAGAGAAACCTGTTTGATACACCCACAAATGGATACATCCTTATTCCGAATGCAGATGCTGATGGAAATACAGCGGCGATCCGTTGGGATGGGGTACGCTGGAATCCACTGCGATATAAAAACCTGAACACCGCATACTCAGGAAAAATCAAGCCCCTTAATGACCAGCAGCGACTCGCTTTCGACTTGTTACAGAATGACGACATTACAATCAAGCTACTTCTTGGTGTCTATGGCAGCGGTAAAGATTTTTTAATGGTTAATCATGCTGTTGATATGATTGAGAAAGGCAAATACGACAAAATCGTGTGGGTTCGCAATAATATCGAGGTCAAGGACACTAAAGAGCTCGGTTTTCTCCCCGGGTCTATGCTTGAAAAGATCTATCCGTTTGCAGCCATCCTTGCTGACTGCTTAGGCGGCGAAGTCGCATTGGAACGAGCCATTACTGACGGGTGGGTTGAGATCCAGCCTCTTGGCTTCATTCGCGGACGAAGCTTTCAGCGCTCTATTATCTATTGCAGTGAGGCAGAAAATCTCACCAAAGAACATATTCAGTTACTGATTGGACGAGTGGGAGAAGGCAGCTCGCTATGGATCAATGGCGACCTACGACAGATTGACGACGTAGCTTTCGAACGAAACAATGGTATTCAGAAATTGATTGAGAAGGTTACAGGAGATGAGCATTTCGCTTCTGTGTACTTGCCAATCACTGAGCGATCTGAGACAGCGCGACTGGCAGATCTGTTGGACTGATTACATAGACTGCGCAAGCAGTAGGAGAACAAACATGACTAACGAGCTGAAGATTGTAGATGAAATCAAAATAATGGAACGCACCTATCAAATCATTGAAGAAAATGTCAAATTTGTTTCGTTCTCTGCTTTTACTGACGATTAAGGAGCTAGTGGTATATGACATTCGATGCTATGATAAACAATCTATATGATGCTCTGAGCGAAAATCAAGATACTATCTGGTTCGATTATCAAGGATTCCGCTGGGAGCTTGGTCATGACCTACATTTTCATCCACGACATATACTTCATCCAGGAAATTGCTCTGAAGATCGACGTGCAGCTCAATACAGTTGTCCAATTCCCTACTATCCTGAATTAGAAAACGAATGTATATGTGAGAGCTTATTATGATTGATAGAATGCGTAATTTGTTCAATAAATATAAACATAGAATTGACAACAAAACCAGAACACTAGTATACGGTTCACAGTATCGATACCCAAGAAAACTTTATGAAGGAGAAGAAATAATGCGCGTTTTATTCGTAAGACCATCGATCTATGACGCAGTATGCGACTGGTATGAACATATGGATACTGTGCAAAAGCATCGTAAAAAGACCGCTATCTGCAAATCACCCGAAGATTTTTTGGATATATTCAACAAGGATAAATTCGGCGCACAATATACGACATTCTATTTTGACCATATGCTGCCGCTGACCGATACTTTTGAATGTTTTAAGGAGATCGTGCGGCTGTATGGCGAAGAGGATGCGAAGTATATTTCAGAGAATAAGATGCGGCGGATCACTGTGAGCCATTTAATGAACAACAATCAGTTTGATCATTTCCAGCAGTTTTCTATCACACCCGAATGTCTGGATGATGTAATCCATAATGCTTTAGCTGATCTACAGTGCGAATGTGTTTGCAGATCGCTCTTATAAGGAGGGGTGGAATATGGAAAGAATATTGACACCACGAGGCGGCGGACGTACATATGCAATTTGCCAATACGCTGTCAAGAACAACTGTAATATTTTGGTGCCGACGCAGGGTACTGCCGTTCGGTGTGCGCAAGATTACATAAAAGAAATCGCTAGAGCCTTGGATGTTCAATATTATGGGTATAGTATTAACCATCAATGTTTTGTAGTGGATTTACAAAGTAGAGAGCGTGGAGAATATAAAGTCTATATATTAGTGGCAAGTGAATTTCTCGATCATTATCGTGAATTGCATCTAGAAAACAAGCCGCTTGTTGTTGACGACATTGATCGTTGTTTTCAGTTTATGTGTTTCCCAAATATCCAAATTGCTGCTTGTTCTATGGTCACTTATGACACGAGCGAAGTTGCGCTTACACCACCAACTACGTCTCAAAAAGCGCCACGGGATGAATGCGTGTGTGATAGCTTGATATAACAGAGGTGCCAACAATGAATAAATTTGATACGCTACATGATGATCGCACGCTGCGATGGATCTGTATGGAGCCAGACGATAACTGCAACAGTGGCGAGTTTACTTTTGACTGTACGAAAGATGGGTTCACATAGACTCTGCCAAGCGATAAACCACTGCAGACCACAAACGAAATTGTGTCTTACATTGACATAAATGGTATCCAGCACAAAGTTCAAGCAGAAGTAAGATATTACGGGATGGGACACGATCCGATGTGGACGGTTGCAATTCCTGATATTGTTGAAGGTAAAAATGAATGCGTGTGTGAATCGCTTTTATGAGGTGCAAAATGGAAAATCAATTATTGATACCAAATGATAAAGTATATATAGTGCAATCAGATTAGAAGCAGCCTGTAAAAATCGAATTTGAAAACGGATCAGGCATAGAGTCTGCGGATTATAAATCGTATCGCAGCAATAGAGCTGATATGTGGCCTGATTATAATTGGTTGGTCATTGATAAAGAGTTAAGAAGCTTCATTGAAGACTATGTAGATCAGAAGAGCA